>ERZ791628.596-NODE-596-length-13001-cov-24.9093_pt1 | contig 13001 bp, 7 predicted proteins | sample MGYA00510265_ERZ791628 | MGnify/ENA primary metagenome ERZ791628 (study PRJEB30046, sample SAMN00715184) | human gut metagenome | study: EMG produced TPA metagenomics assembly of the A metagenome-wide association study of gut microbiota in type 2... | reverse complement strand
GAGCATCTGCCTTACAAGCAGAGGGTCGGCGGTTCGAATCCGTCAGCGCCCACGGGGGTGTTCCCTGTGATTCACTTTTGTGGTTGCAGGGACTTTTTTTAAGGGCGTTTAGCTCAGCTGGTTTAGAGCATCTGCCTTACAAGCAGAGGGTCGGCGGTTCGAATCCGTCAACGCCCACAATGGTGAAGGTCTTTCAACAAATGTTGAGAGACCTTTTTTTATGCTTTTAAATTATTTTATCACTATTTTCTCTGTTTTCTCACGATAATTCATTAATTTTGCACCCTATATATAATACGTATTGTTATGAATTTAGATTTATTGACTGCCATATCACCAATTGATGGTCGTTATAGGGGAAAAACAGAGCAACTCGCCAACTACTTCTCAGAGTATGCTCTCATTCGTTATCGTGTACGCGTAGAGATTGAATACTTCATCACTCTATGCGAGTTACCTTTGCCACAGCTTGCTTCTTTCGACAAGTCGCTGTTCGAACGTCTGCGTGACATTTATCGTAATTTTGACGAAAATGAAGCACAGCGCGTAAAAGACATCGAGAAGATTACCAATCACGATGTAAAAGCTGTAGAGTATTTTATCAAGGAAGAATTTGATAAAATCGGTGGCCTGGATGCTTACAAGGAGTTTATCCATTTTGGTTTGACATCTCAGGATATCAACAACACAAGTGTGCCTCTCTCTGTAAAGGAGGCTTTGGAAGAGTGCTTCAATCCACAGGTAGAAGAGCTGATAGCCCAACTTCAGACTTATGCTGATGAGTGGAAGGATGTGCCTATGCTGGCTAAGACTCACGGACAGCCTGCTTCACCTACCCGCCTGGGCAAGGAAATCATGGTTTATGTTTACCGTCTTACCGAGCAGCTCAATTCTCTCAAGGCTTGCAAGATTACAGCTAAGTTCGGTGGTGCTACCGGTAACTACAATGCTCACCATGTAGCTTATCCACAGTATGACTGGAAAGCATTCGGTAACAAGTTTGTCAGCGAAAAACTCGGTTTGGAACGCGAGCAGTATACCACACAGATCAGTAACTATGACTACCTTGGCGCTATCTTTGACGCCATCCGCCGTATCAACACCATTATCATCGACTTAGACCGTGACTTCTGGATGTATATCTCTATGGATTACTTCAAGCAGAAGATCAAGGCAGGTGAGGTAGGCTCAAGTGCGATGCCTCACAAGGTGAATCCTATCGATTATGAGAACAGTGAAGGTAACCTGGGCATAGCCAATGCCATTCTTCAGTTCCTGGCACAGAAACTTCCGGTTAGCCGCTTGCAGCGCGACCTTACTGACAGTACCGTACTCCGTAACATCGGTGTGCCTCTCGGTCATAGCGTCATTGCTATCCAGAGTACATTGAAGGGCTTGCGTAAACTGATTCTTCACGAGGAGAAACTGCAGGAAGATTTGAATAATACATGGGCAGTTGTAGCTGAGGCTATCCAGACTATCCTTCGCCGTGAGGCATATCCACATCCTTACGAGGCATTGAAGGCGTTGACACGTACCAACCAGCACATGACTGAGGAAACTATTCATGAGTTTATCCAGGGATTGAATGTGAGTGATAGTGTTAAGGCAGAACTGATGGCAATCACACCAAGCAATTATACAGGTATCTAATATACACAAAGGAATTTTGTAGTTTTAGTACATATATATAAAAGTAAAAATTAGATTTATTAACCCAGCCGTGAGGCTATTAAGTATTTTAAGAAAATGGATTCAGAATTTGAAAACAAACCTCAAGATCAGTCTTCTGAGAATGAGAGAACCCGTGAGGGCTACAACCCAGCAGGTGGTTATCAGAAGAGTTATCGACCAGTAGGTCGCACACAGCGTCCTCGTATCAATTCACATCGCGCATACAGCAGCGACAGAAGTAGCAGTAACAGCGAAGGCGGTTTCCGTCCTGAAGGTTTTGGTGCTGGCTTGCAGAGTACAGGCGGCAGCGAGCGTCCACAGCGCAGCAGCTATCAGAGCCGTGGTGGTTATGGTAACAGCAACCGTGGTGGCTACCAGCCACGTCAGCAGGGAGGCTATCAGTCTCGTCCTCAGCAGGGTGGCTATCGTCCTCGTTACAACAATAATGATGAGCAGGGTGGTTATCAGCCTCGTCAGCAGGGTGGCTACCAGCCACGCCAGCAGGGCGGCTACCAGTCTCGTTCTCAGCAGGGTGGTTATGGCAACAACCGTGGTGGTTATGGTCGTCCACAGGGTGGCGGCTATGGCAACAACCGTGGTGGTGGCTATGGTCGTCCTCAGCAGGGTGGTTATGGCAACAACCGTGGCGGTTATGGCCGTCCACAGGGTGGTGGCTATGGCAACAACCGTGGTGGCGGTTTCCGTCAGCACACTCCTGGTTACGATCCAAATGCTAAGTATAGCATGAAGAAGCGTATCGAATATAAGGAGGAGAACATCGACCCAACAGAGCCATTGCGCTTGAACAAGTTCCTCGCCAATGCTGGTGTTTGCTCTCGCCGTGAGGCTGATGAGTTCATCCAGGCTGGTCTGGTAACTGTCAATGGTCAGGTAGTTACCGAGTTGGGTACCAAGATTCTTCGCACCGACGAGGTGAAGTTCCATGATGCAGTAGTATCTTTGGAGAAGAAGGTATATGTATTGCTCAACAAGCCAAAGGATTACGTGACAACCAGCGACGATCCTCAGCAGCGCAAGACAGTGATGGACCTCGTAAAGGATGTATGCCCTGAGCGTATCTATCCTGTAGGTCGTCTCGACCGTAACACAACAGGTGTACTCCTGTTGACCAACGATGGTGACCTGGCTTCTAAGCTGACTCACCCTAAGTTCTTGAAAAAGAAGGTATATCACGTACACCTCGACAAGAACCTCACTGCTCACGATATGCAGCAGATCAGCGAGGGTATCACTTTGGAAGATGGCGAGATCAAGGCAGATGCAGTAGCTTATGCTGACGAGCGTGACAAGTCACAGGTAGGTATCGAGATTCACAGCGGTAAGAACCGTATCGTTCGCCGTATCTTCGAGAGCCTCGGCTATCGTGTAACCAAGCTCGACCGTGTACAGTTTGCAGGTTTGACCAAGAAGAATCTCCGTCGCGGTGACTGGCGCTTCCTTACTGAGAAGGAAGTAGATATGCTCCGCATGGGTGCTTTTGAATAAGGATAATAAGATATAATAAGAAAGGAGACTATCTGTTTAGTCTCCTTTTTAACCTATTAATTAACAATGGAAAAAGTAAAAAGAACTAAAGTCGTTGACTTGCTCAAGAGCACAGCCTACGACTCAATCGTGAATGTTAAGGGATGGGTTCGTACCCATCGTAGTAGCAAAGCAGTCGATTTTATCGCTCTTAACGATGGTTCTACTATTAATAATATTCAGATAGTAGTCGACCCATCAAAGGTCGATGAGAATCAGCTCCGCCAGATTACCACTGGTGCCTGCATCAGCGTAGTAGGTACCTTGGTAGAGAGCCAGGGTGCCGGTCAGAGCGTTGAGATTCAGTGCGAAAGCATCGAAATCTACGGTCTTTGCGGCAACGACTATCCAATGCAGAAGAAGGGACAGAGCTTCGAGTACATGCGTCAGTATGCTCACCTCCGTCTCCGTACCAATACCTTTGGTGCTGTGATGCGTATCCGCCACAATATGGCGATGGCTATCCACACCTACTTCCACGAGCATGGATATTTCTACTTCAACACTCCTCTCATCACTGCCAGCGACTGTGAGGGTGCAGGTCAGATGTTCCAGGTAACAACCAAGAACCTCTACAACCTGAAGAAGACAGAGGATGGCAAGATCGATTATTCTGATGATTTCTTCGGCAAGCAGACTTCATTGACTGTTTCTGGTCAGTTGGAGGGTGAGCTGGGTGCTACAGCACTCGGTGCTATCTATACCTTCGGTCCTACCTTCCGTGCAGAGAACAGTAACACTCCTCGCCACCTGGCTGAGTTCTGGATGGTTGAGCCAGAGGTTGCTTTCCTGGATATGGACGGTTTGATGGAGTTGGAGGAAGACTTCATCAAGTATTGTATCCGTTGGGCACTGGAGCATTGCAAGGACGATCTTGCTTTCTTGAACAAGATGATTGACAAGGGTCTGATTGCCCGTCTGGAAGGCGTATTGAATTCCGACTTCGTTCATCTTCCATATACCGAGGGTATCCGCATCCTTCAGGAGGCTATTGCCAACGGTAAGAAGTTTGAGTTCCCATGCGAGTGGGGTGATGACCTGGCTTCAGAGCATGAGCGTTTCCTTGTAGAGGAGCACTTCAAGCGCCCGGTTATCATGACCAACTATCCTAAGGCTATCAAGGCATTCTATATGAAGATAGACGAGGAGGAGAGTGGTTTCGGTGGCAAGAGCGGTCAGACCGTTCAGGGTACCGACGTACTGTTCCCACAGATTGGTGAGATTATCGGTGGTTCTGTCCGTGAGGAGAGTTATGACAAGCTGATGGGTGAGATTGAGGCTCGCAACATCCCTATGAAGGATATGAACTGGTATCTTGATACCCGTAAGTATGGTTCATGCCCACACGCAGGTTTTGGTCTTGGTTTCGAGCGTCTGATTCTCTTCGTAACCGGTATGCAGAATATCCGCGACGTGATTCCATTCCCACGTACACCAAAGAACGCAGAATTCTAGAATAAAAAAATGAAGCCTGTTTCGATGCCCTTCGAAACAGGCTTCATTGCTCTTCGCAAGTACTTGCGATGGTCAACGCAGCTACTTATGATTTTCTTTAATCTATTTCATCTATCTTCTTCTATCTTTTTTCATTTACTCTATCACCCAATCCTCTATGTTTCCCTTTGAAGAGTCGAAGTTGATACCAACTTTCGTTATAGGTTTGTTGCAGAGAGCGAAACGCTGGCGATAGTTTTTGAGATTGATTTGCTGCATTGCAGCCTGAGCACTCTTATCAAGTTTCAGTTCTATGATGTATAAATCTGTTCCAGTCAACAAAACGACATCTACCCTTCCCTTTGGAGTATGCACCTCTACATCTACCAGATAATCGGTGAGGAGCGAGAAGATGATGAAAAGCATCTGCTGATAGTGCCCCTCATGATTGGTGACATTGCAATAAGGCACTGTTCCCAGAAAATCCTGTAGCAGATGCAAAGCTCCATCCATGTCTTGCTTATCCAAAGCCTGTGCTATGCGACGAGCCGTATTGGTAGTAGCAAGCGTATTACCAGTAACATAAGACGGAATCAAAGCCTTGGTCAACCCTATCTTCACCTCCTTGTTAGGAATATCAAGCGTATAATAGTTGTAATCTCTGTTATAATCCTTGATGGTCAAATAACCACTCTGGTAAAGCAGTGGCATCATTGTAGTCATATCCTCTGTAGGTGCATCAAATTCACTCTCGTCAGCCTCAACACGCGTAATGCCTGTAGGAAGCACATGATATTTACGCATCATATTGATAAGATAGGTTGGCGTACCTGAGGCAAACCAATAAGAACCCAACTTACCCTGAGCGAAGCAATTGAACAGGCTGTAAGGGTTGAAGACATCAGGAGAATAAGCTGAAAAATGATATCCATCGTAATTCTCAGTCAACTTATCTAAGGTCTGCTCCTTGGTAAGATGCATTTTTGTAGCCAGCACTTCTATATCTTCTGACAATTGCCCGCTAAGTTCTTCCTTAGTAATCCCCAACATACCAGCATATTCATCATACATGGATACATTGGTGACGTTATTCAATTCACTGAATATACTCACTTGCGAAAACTTAGTAATACCCGTAAAAAAGACAAAACGAAGATAGGCTTCACGCGCCTTCAGCGGGCTGAAGAAATTACGCATGATGTTGCGAAGCTTAACCAACTCCTCTTTTTCGTGAGCCACGTCCAGCAAAGGGGCATCATACTCGTCAATCAGCACTACCACCTTCTTGCCTGTAGTCTGATATAAAGACATAATGAGGTCTTTCAAGCGAAGATTTATATCTATCTTCTCATTATGAAAGCTAAATTTCCGTTCCTGTTCTTCCACCAAATCTATCAGATATCGTTGTAGCTGATCTTCAGACATATACTTTCCTCCACTCATATCCAGATGGATTACAGGATATTCTATCCATTCTTTTTCAAGCTGTTCCATGGCAAGTCCTTTAAACAAGTCTTTCTTACCTTCAAAATAACTTTGCATGGTCGAAACAAGGAGCGACTTTCCAAAACGGCGTGGTCTCCCCACGAAGAAATATGTACCATCAGAATGGGTCATGCGGTAGATATATTCCGTCTTATCTATATAGAGCTTGTCCTCCTTACGGATACGCTCAAAGGTCTGTATTCCCAAAGGATATTGTTTTATAGCCATAAGCGCTTATTTTTTAATACGTTGCAAAGGTACAACAAAATATTGAGAAACTGCAAGAAATGGTGAAAAAATAACAAAATGAGCAGGAGAAGGAAGGGATATCAGAACGAAAAACGGGGCACCCCTGAGGATGCCCCGCCACCAATTAAAATAATTGATTGTCGCATTATAAACTTACCGTACTACTTAGCGATCATGATCGTTACACGGTTCTTTGCGTTTTCTGCAAAAGGCTGCACACGTGCACCCTTAGATTCTTCTGTAATGCGCTCAGAAGGTATATTATATTTCTTTGTCAGCATCCAAACCACAGCTGCAGCTCGCTTGGCAGCGATGCGGTCGTTGATGACGTCATTGCCTGTACCCTTGTCAGCATAGCCGGTTACTACAACCTTTGCCTCTGTGTTCTTGTTCGGGAAGTCAACCTACTGTTCCCACAGATTAGTGAGATTATCGGTGGTTCTGTCCGTGAGGAGAGTTATGACAAGCTGATGGGTGAGATTGAGGCTCGCAACATCCCTATGAAGGATATGAACTGGTATCTCGATACCCGTAAGTATGGTTCATGCCCACACGCAGGTTTCTATAAAAGTTTATAATTTGATTGTTATTACATAATCAAACATCATGCGAAGAATCATTCTTCACTCTTATCAAAATAACAGCCCTTGATGCTCAACTCCATTGGCTTTTCTGAAGCATTTGAGTATATGTTGATGAACTTTCTAAAAGAACCGTTCAAAAAGCCATTTCCATCATATACTACAATGATAGAATCATACTCGCCTGGCATCAAAGGCTGTGGATTGAATTTGACTTGTGTGCAACCACAATCGCTCTCAGCCTTGTATATGACAAGTGGAGACTTGCCTGCATTCTTGTACTTGAAAGCGTATCTTTTCGTTTCCTTTTCTCGATATTCTCCAAAATCATGTTCTTTCTCAAGAAAGGCTATTGAATTTTTAGCACTTGTTGCATCATTGGCAGCCCCTTGTTTGGAAGGTTGACTGCAACATGTGGCAAGCGCAAGGATAGCTAGCAAGAGAATGGCAGAAATATATTTACCAAACATTTTCATATACATAGGCTTGTTCATACTTTATTTAGCAATCATGATAGAAACACGGTTCATGTTATTCTCAGCAAATGGCTGAACACGAGCACCCTTTGATTCCTCTGTGATGCGCTCAGCAGAAATGCCATAGCGCTTCTCCAACATCCAGACAACGGCAGCAGCACGCTTAGCAGCGATGCGGTCGTTGATGCGCTCGTTACCAGTACCCTTGTCAGCATAGCCGGTTACTACAACCTTTGCCTCTGGGTTCTTTCCAAGGTAGTCAACCACCTCACGGATCTTAGCATCCTCAGCAGGAGCAATCTTGTAAGAATTGATGGTGAAGAAGATATCACGGCGAATCTCCTCTACCTTCTTCTCTACAGGAGCTGGCTTAGGCTCTGGCTTAGGAGCTACATATTCCTGCTTAGGAGCTGGTGCCGGAGCAGGTTCCTCTACCGGCTTAGCCTTCTTGGTATAGCTCTTGCCCAGGTTGATGCGTACACCTGCCAGTGCATTGAAGTACCAGTCAGGGTTATCTGCCTTCTTAGAGTTGTACTTGTCAGAAATCATGTTGGCATTGCCTTCGAGCATGATGCTCACAGCCTTGCTTACCTTGAATTCCAGATCGATACCGGCTCTGCCGTATGGGCGAACCTTCTTTCCCTGCCAGAGATATTCCAGGTTGTAGTCGTTGAGGTTCTCAAGTGTGGCAGCGATGTCGTTTATCTCTTGGTTGCCGCCAGCCCAGTTGATACCACCGCCAGCGAAAGCACTTATATTAAACACACGGCTCGGGTTCCAGCCACAGAAAAGGTTGGAGAGGTTGAACATGAAATCTACACCAGGAGCTATATATTTAAACTTATATTTGGCGTTGTAAGGCTTTTCTCCCACTTTGGAGCGGAAACCAGCCCAGCCGCCCTTGCTCCAGAGTCCGTTCATCTGAGCACGGAGTCCGAAAACTGGAGAGAATTGATAGCCAATAGCTCCCTGAATATTAGGAGAGAGTAAGTCCTTGAACTTAGCCTCGCCCAGTGTATACTGTCCACCTCCCTGAATATCGAGGTAGAAGTGCTTCTTAAACTGATACTCGTTTCCATCCTTGTCTGTATAGGTAGCCTGTGCCATGGAATTCATTCCTAAAGAAGCGAGAACGGCTGTTGCCAATAAATATTTATATGATTTCATAATTCTCTAAAATTAGTTTTGAATTTTGGTACCACCCATGTTGTTTGAGTCAGTGATATTGTCAACAGTTGTCAAATACCATCTGTTGTCTTTGCGGATAGGTTTGAGATACAGAGAAATGCTGTTAGGTCTTGTATCGCCTGGCTTCTTTTCAAACAACAAGATATTAACTTTTACGATATTGTCTTTCTCCTCGTTGAACACCAAACGGTCAACGGTGTATTTCACTCCCTGTGCATTGGCCAAGGCATTGCATTGACGCTTGACGAGTTCAGCAGGCAATGGTACAATATCGTTGCCATCTAGATAAGAAAGCATGGAGACAGCTGATTTGATGTCTTTTTGGTTGAGCTTGTCAATGAAGCTATTTACCAAGTACATAACTTCGGATGTGTCCTTGCCCGAAAAAGAATCAACAGGTTGAACGAGATATTGCTGCTCCAGCTGTTTTACGTTCTTTTCTTTTTGACCGCATGATGCGAACATCAAGGCAGCCAATCCGAAAATGAATAATACGATCTTTTTCATAATAATAAATGTTTATTAAGAATAAAAGGGGTGTCAATGAGTTGACACCCCCTCCTTATTTCAAAGATGATCTGTAAATTTTAGTGACGCTTTGCGCCAGAGTTTACAGTCTTGTTGACTGTGATGACAGCCCATACCTTCTGAGTGTAGTCAAGGTTTGTCTTAACACCAGAGGTCCGCAAGTTTGTGTCGCTGTACTTCACATTACCCCAAGCGTACTTCACTGCGATTGGTACGTAGATGTGGAAGATTTGTGCACCACCACCATTGTTTACATAGTTGATCTTACCATAGTTCACGTAATCACCAGCACCCTTAGTCCAGATACCGTTTGGTGATGTACCATGCTGCTTGCTGTCGAAGATCTCCTGGTTATTACCATTGTAAACCTTCAAGTAAGTTGCTGTAGTGATACCATGCTCCATTCTGTAGCTTGTCAAAGAAGGAACTTCGTCAACGATAGGCAACTTAGCGATTTCCTTAGCGTCGGTGAGAGCAGCTGCAGAACGTACAGAGATCGCTTCCATAGCGTCTGAACGGATTTCCTCACGAATTACTGCCAAGTCTGTGATGTTGTAGAACTCATAAGGAACCTGTGCGTTGGTGTTATCAGCGTAATTGCCATTTACCAATACGCTGTAGTCACGCCAATCCTTAATGCTAACCAAGTCTGTCAACTTAACTGACTCCTCCGCATTCAAAGCATCGGTCCAAGTTACATTCTTAGGAGCTACGTTGATTGGACGGAGGAAGCGAACGTTGAACAAGTTGTTCTCAACCAATGGCTGGTAGCAAGGGTCATCAGAGAGAGTTACCTCAAGATAAGCAGTGAATGTCTTATCAATGTTGTTTGTCAAGTAATCGTTCTTGATGTCATTGCCCTTTGCGTCACGACGACCCATGTTGTTGAGGAGGTCTGTTGCAGCATTGTCGTTTACGCCCTCATCACCGAAGTAGTGGAGGATAGAGTACTTGCTGTCGTAAGTATTCTGACGAAGCTCAGCGACTGTCTCAGGTGTAGTCAATGCAACACCATCCTGCTTAATTGCAAGAATCTTGTGGTTGTCGTTAGAAAGTGCCAAAGTCCAAACAGAACCAGAAGCACCCTTAACATCCCATGTGCCATTTACAGCATCTATAGTAGAGTTTACATCCTTCTTAGGCAATACGAAGCCGAAGTCCAACTGAGTCTTTACGTTGCCGTCTGCATCATAGAATTTAGTGAACTTATCCTTGTTACCCTCAAGAGTTACAAGTACCTTCTTGTTTCTCCAGTACTCCAACAAGTCCTTGTCAAACTTGTCTGCTGTAAGAGCTATTTGACCATACTCTGCAGGAGTAGGAACGTTAGCGTGAACATCGAGGTCGTTCTCACAACCAGGAACGTATGTAGAGTTCAACTGGAACCAGTGGTGCAAGTCCTTGTTGGCAATCTTACCATACTCGAAGTGGAGCTTCGTAGGAGCGAAGTTCAACTTAACCCAGATAGAAGTACCATTCAACTTGTGGACGAAGCGTACCCATGTATAGAGAGCCTTGGTATTCTCACCCTTAGAAGCGTAAGAAACGCCAGTTTCCTCCATCAACTTCTTGTAAGAAGCTGCATTCATCTTACCTGCATTAGCATCTGTTGTGAAGTTCCAAACCAATACGTTGGTCTGGTTATCCCAACCCTGACCGCCAGTAGCGTTGTCATGAGGTGTGTACCATACACGACCGTAAGAGTCAGCGTCGTTAACCTTCTTGGTCTTGTCTGCGTCAGAGTAACGTACTGCATACCACTTCTGTGCAGCATTGTACAATGTACCACCATTTGCAACTGTAGGCATTACCGTGTGACCACCCTCGGTCTCAAGATAGTATTCGTTCTCGAAAGTTTGCTTGGTCATACCGTCTGTACCCAACTTAGAGAGGATGAGGTTCTCAACCTGTGACCAAGTCATCTTGCCCTCATCACCACAGTTGAAGTACAAGTCGCCGAGGTTAACCTCAACCTTCATGTCAACAACTGGCTTCTCAACGATACGAACCTTGATGTAACCATAAAGTACGATGTTGCCTTCGCCATCAACCAAGTTTACACGAACCAATGGCTCACGCTCTACAGCTTCCTTAGTTGCAGTCTGGCCCTTGATGGTCTTACCGTCTGCATCAACAGAACGAGGAGCGAATACACCAGAAGTCTTGTCACCAATCTGCTCGAAGTGAGCGGTCTCACTAGTTGTCTCCTCACCGAGGTAATAGTCGATAGGGATGAACTCATAGTGCAAGCCGAGAGCCTCAAGCTCAGCATCGGTCATAGTCTGATCCTTATATGACTTGCCATACTTAGCGAATGTCTCGTAGTCGAAGTGAGTCTCTACGAATGGCTTCAAGTCGATGGTTTCATTATATACTACAGAGTGAGTAGCTGGCATTGTGATAACACCATGCGTCAGGGCATCTGCCGGTGTCTTACCATATTCCTCTAAATTAGTACCATACAAAGTTGTATAAAGGTGGTTGTCACCAATAACACCTGCATGTGGGGCACCGTTGATGAATGTGTTCTGGTCAAGAACTGTCTCAGGAGTGTTATCTGCGAGAGCCTTGAGGATGTACTTAGCAGGAGTTACAACAGCATAGTCAGATGTGATAGTTGTATCCTTCATCTGAGCCTGAAGAGCAATGAATGGCAACTTAGAGCCGTATGCCTGGTTGTCTTCAGCATCTTCCCAACCATTGTTAGGAATTACAGGGTCTGTGATTTGATTGCCATTAGAATCCTTGCCCTTTGCCCATTCTGCGAACAAATCATTAACTTTCTTGGTATTGATAGTGAATGGAACGCTCAAAATACCATCAACAACTGTGTTCTTGCCATTGGCAACATATTTAGCCTCTTTTGGAGTAGCGATGGTCTCATCACCAGAACGTGTATATACCTCAGCAAGGTTTGTGAAGAAGCTGAATTGTGCACCTTCCAAGCTTGCTGTTGAAGGATTCATGTGATACTTAGCAATAGCACCGTTCTGCAAGTAAACTTTCTCGCCAGGTCTAGCTGGAACTTTATCGTTTACAGTAGCCTTGATAGTCTTGAATCCTACAGCTGTAGATACTTTGTAATTAAACTCGGTCTTATCACCGAAGGTGTATGTTGCAGGTTCTGCCCAAGGAGCCTCAATACCCTCAAGACCTTCCCAATAGAAGTCTGGTTTGAGAACCAAAGACTTAAGCTGCCTTGCTACCATGACAGTGATGACGTTTGCATCTGCTGCAACTTTGTCAACCTTCTTGCTGATGGCTTCCATTGTTTCTTTCAGCTTTTGGATTTCTGTAACGTCACCTGCAGCAGCCTTAGCATCGTCGATTCCCTGTTGCAACTCAGCAATCTTAGCGTTGTAAGCCTCCAAGTCAACTTTCTTGCCCAACTGGGTTTCGAGTGAACCAATCTTCTCTTTCAACTTGCCAAGAGTCTCGCCCTGTGTCTCCAAGTTTTTTTGAGCAGCAGTCACAGCACCATCCAAAGTGTTCAAGGTAGTACCGATTTTGTTGAGAGAAGAATCAATAGCATCGATTCTTCCTGCAAGCTTTTCGAGGTCAGCCTTGTCAGCCTTACCTGCAATAATGGCATTCAAGTCATCGATGGCTGCCTGTAACTTCTCTGCAGTTACCAACTTTGCTACCTCGGTCTGAAGAGAATTGAGATCCGCTTTAGTAGCGAAGTTTGCATGTGCTGTTGTTGCATCATTCTTGGCTTGATCCAACGCAGTCTGCAAAGTCTTTAATTGTTCCTGCAAGTCCTTGATTTGCGACGTATTCATGTTGATGTCATCATCGTAGTCCTTACAAGAAGTAAATGTGCTTACCGAGGCAATTGTCA
>ERZ791628.593-NODE-593-length-13034-cov-2.09793_pt1 | contig 13034 bp, 9 predicted proteins | sample MGYA00510265_ERZ791628 | MGnify/ENA primary metagenome ERZ791628 (study PRJEB30046, sample SAMN00715184) | human gut metagenome | study: EMG produced TPA metagenomics assembly of the A metagenome-wide association study of gut microbiota in type 2... | reverse complement strand
TACCGACATCATACAATAAGAATACAGTCAGATAAAGTGCCAAAGCTAAGCACGAACAATAGTAAGGGAGAATAAACATGTCAGAAAAGGTAATATATGCCGCAATACTTGGGGCAGGAACAGTAGGAATGGGAACTTATAAGCTGTGTCAGGCAATGGAGGATGAGATAAAGCATAAAACAGGTGCCAGACTTGTTATTAAGAAGATTCTTGTAAGAAATATCGGTAAGAAAAGAGATGGTATTCCAGAAGAGCTTCTTACGGATGACTGGGCAGATATCATAACGGATGACCAGATAAGCATTATAGTAGAACTTATGGGTGGTATCCATCCGGCAAAGGATTATGTGCTTGATGCACTTAAGGCTGGAAAGCAGGTTGTTACAGCTAATAAGGATCTTATAGCTGAATGTGGTGAAGAGGTTGGCAATGCAGCCAATGAAGCTGGTGCAGACCTTCAGTTTGAGGCTGCAGTAGCTGGTGCTATTCCTATTATCAGACCATTGAAGCAGAGCATGGCGGGCAATCATATTACTGAGATTATGGGTATTGTCAACGGCACTACGAACTACATCCTTACTAAGATGACAGAAAGCGGTATGGATTATGCGGAGGCACTTGCCAAGGCAACAGAGTTAGGATATGCAGAAGCAGATCCAACAGCAGATGTTGAAGGATATGATGCCGGCAGAAAGATAGCTATTATGGCATCAATAGCATTTAATTCAAGAGTAACATTTGCAGATGTATACACAGAAGGTATCACGAAGATATCAGCAGATGATATAAAGTATGCTAAAGAATTCGGATATGTTATTAAACTTCTTGGAGTTGCAAAGAATACAGATGATGGAATAGAAGTTAAGGTACATCCTATGCTTATACCATCTAATCATCCACTTGCCACAGTTAACGATGCATTTAATGCGGTTTTTGTGCATGGACTTGCCATGGATGATGCGATGTTTATGGGACGCGGTGCAGGACAGATGCCGACTGCAAGTGCGGTTGTTGGTGATATTATAGATGTATGCAGGAATATAGTACATGATTCATGTGGAAAGATAGGCTGCTGCTGTTATAAGCACCTTAATGTCAAGAATATAGCTGATACAAGTAGCAAGTTCTTCTTAAGATTAGAGATAGCTGACAGATCAGGTGTGCTTGCCAATATAGCAAGTGTGCTTGGTAATAGTGGAGTAAGTATAGCCCAGGTTGTCCAGAAGAAAAGCAAGGATGGCGTGGCAGAGCTTGTCATTATCACAGATGAAGTAAAAGAAAAGCACTTTAATGATGCCATGGCTGTATTTAAGGGACTGTCAGCTGTTAAGAATATTGCTGGAGTTATAAGAGTATACTAATCTGGAAAGGTGAATAAAATAATATGGCATCGAAATATTATGCGGTCAGAAAAGGGCGTAAGCCAGGGATATACAGGACATGGGATGACTGTAAAAGTCAGGTGTTTAAGTGTGAGGGGGCAGAGTATAAAAGCTTTGCCACAGAGGCAGAAGCATATGCTTATATGGGTGCTGTCAAAGATATAGCACAAGAGGGCGAGAGCTATGCATATGTTGATGGTTCGTTTAACGCATCCACGGGTGTGTATGGATTTGGTGGTTTTCTTATGTATAAGGATAACAAGTATATTCTAAGTGGTTCTGGTGATGATAAAGAGATGGCATCTATGAGAAATGTGGCAGGTGAGATACTTGGAAGCATGGCAGCAGTACAGAAAGCTATAGAACTTGGTATAGAAAGCATAGATGTTTATTTTGATTATATGGGCATAAGAGCATGGGCGCTTGGTGAATGGAAAAGAAACAAGAAGGGAACCATAGCATATTATGACTATATGCAGTCTGTTAAAGACAAAATAACAGTTAATTTTGTTAAGGTTAAAGGACATTCAGGTGTGGAAGGTAATGAAGAAGCAGACAGACTGGCTAAAAAGGCCGTCGGTATTCTTTAAAGCAGATTTTATTTTGTAAGAATAAAGTAAATATCATGTAAGGTTGTGTGAAATTATCAGATAATGATTGACATACACTTTTAATATATGATACAATGCGTTCGTGTGAGTCAGTAAATATATAATCATTATATATGATTTCATACAAATATGACCACTTATACATTTGATGTATACAATATATACATATTACGTCTGGTATAAGTTAAGCCTAACGGACAGGCGGGTCGGTTGCCGGTGTGGTAAACCCACATTATTGTTATTGATTGGGCGGTAAGCCCTGTTTATAAGTTGATTACTTTATAATCTGTGCCAAGCACATCATCTTGTGAAACGGTCAATAAAGAGTGACGCATATTTGTATGTCATAGATACTAAGTTATAGATACTAAGTATGAGTATAATTATCTATGTATATATTCGCTGATTTCCTTAAATAATTGGTATTAATTCCAGATTTATGTATAGTTTATGTACATTACATAAAGGGGGTTAAACCAGATTAGAATTATGATCAGACTATAGAGATGGTTGTGTAAAATGCACGACTGTCTCTTTTTTGTTTTGCTGCTTAATGCGGATATTAAGCTTAATTTCTTTAAGTAATTTCTTTAAGTATATAGCAGTAGTTCACAGATTATAAAGAAAATATAATCATCCAGGGATAATGTATTCTGGACCTGGAAGCTATTATTATATATGGGAATGGAGATAAAAGAATGTTAGATGACCAGACAAGAGCTCCGATATACGAGGCATTGGAAAGATTAAGAAGACAGAGAGTTGTTCCGTTTGATGTTCCGGGACACAAGAGAGGAAGAGGAAATCCAGAGCTTGTTAATCTGCTGGGAGAAAAGTGCGTAGGAATAGATGTTAATTCCATGAAACCACTTGATAATCTGTGCCATCCTGTGTCTGTTATACGGGATGCAGAAGAACTGGCAGCTAAAGCCTTTGGTGCAGAGAATGCTTTTCTTATGGTAGGTGGTACGACATCAGCAGTCCAGGCGATGATACTTTCCAACTGTAAAAGGGGAGATAAGATAATACTTCCAAGAAACGTACATAAGAGTGCTATCAATGCGCTGGTGCTGTGTGGCGCGGTTCCTGTATATGTTAACCCTGAGGTTAATTCTGAACTTGGAATATCGTTAGGGATGAATCTGGATTCTGTGAAGAAAGCAATAGAGGATAACCCTGATGCAGTAGCTGTATTAGTAAATAATCCTACATATTATGGTATATGTTCAGATATATGTTCCATAGTAAGCTTTGCACATGAACATGGCATGAAGGTGCTTGCAGATGAAGCACACGGCACACATCTTTACTTCCAGCCAGATCTTCCGGCATCAGCTATGAAGGCTGGCGCTGATATGGCAGCGGTCTCTATGCATAAGTCAGGTGGTTCACTTACACAAAGTTCGATACTTCTTACCAATAAAGGAGTAAATGCAGACTATGTAAGGCAGATAATCAACCTTACACAGACAACAAGCGGATCATATCTTTTGCTTGCAAGTCTTGATATATCAAGAAGAAATCTGGCACTAAGAGGCAGGGAGTCGTTTACTAAGGTTATGGAAATGGCTGAATATGCAAGAAAAGAGATTAATGACATAGGCGGTTACTATGCATATGGCAAGGAGCTGGTTAATGGTACAAGTGTATATGATTATGATGTAACTAAGCTGTCTGTGCACACACTTGGTCTTGGACTTGCAGGAATAGAGGTATATGATCTTCTACGTGATGAGTATGATATACAGATAGAGTTTGGCGATGTGAGTAACATACTTGCTTATATATCTATCGGAGACAGGCTTCAGGATATTGAAAGACTTGTAGGAGCACTTGCAGATATAGCAAGAATCTATAAAAAAGATAAAACTGGTATGCTGAGTGGGGAATTCATAAGTCCGATTGTGGAGAAGTCCCCTCAGGAAGCCTTTTATGCTGATAAGGAATCACTTCCTATTAAGGATACAAAGGGAAGAATATCAGGCGAATTCGTCATGTGTTATCCACCAGGAATACCTATACTTGCACCAGGTGAAATGATAACAGAGGAGATTATAGAGTATATATTATATGTTAAAGAAAAAGGATGCTCTATGCAGGGTACAGAGGATCCTATGGTGAATAATCTCATGGTGCTTAAGAATACATTTTAGTTAAATAGTGCGCTGAAAAGCAGCGCAAGAATGGAGGCTTATTATGGAAATGTGGTTTTCAGAGCTGCACACAACCAATGTCAAGCTGTCAATGAGGATAGAGAGGCAGCTGTGTTCAGTAGAAAGTGACTGTCAGAGAATAGATGTACTTGTATCAGATGAGTTTGGAAAGTTTTTAGCACTTGATGGAGAGATCCTGTTTTCTGAAAAGGATGAGTTTATATATGATGAGATGGTTACACATGTACCTATGGCTGTTCATCCAGCTGTTAAGAATGTTCTTATAATCGGTGGTGCAGATGGTGGCGTTGCAAAAGAACTTATTAACTATAAGACTATAGAAAGAATAGACGTAGTTGAGCCTGATGAAACTCTGGCGGAGGTATGCCGGGAGTATTTTCCGGAGCTTGCATGTGGCCTCGATGATAAAAGAGTAAATGTATATATACAGGATGGTCTGCGTTTCTTAAGAAGCAAGACAGATGAATACGATCTTATAATCAATGATGCCACAGACCCTTTCGGATATACTGAAGGACTGTTTACAAAAGAGTTTTATGGAAGCTGCTATAAGGCGCTTAAAGAAGATGGAATCATGGTATACCAGCATGGAAGTCCGTTTTATTCAGAGGACAAAGAAGAGTGTGTGAAAATGCATAGAAAGGCATATCAGGCGTTTCCAGTAAGCCGTGTATACCAGGCACATATACCGACATGTTCATCAGGTTACTGGCTCTTTGGCTTTGCATCAAAGAAATATCATCCGTTAACTGATTTTAAACCGGATGAATGGAAGAAATTAGGAATAAAGACAAGATATTATACAACTAATTTACATAGAGGAGCCTTTATGCTTCCTAAATATGTTGAGGATATGCTTGAGGAAGAGGAACGTTAATTACATCATTAAATAAATAATTAAACAGGTGTTAAAGGTAAACCTGGATAGAATATCAGGAGGATAAGGATTATGAGCAGATTATTAATAATAGGATGTGGCGGTGTAGCTGGTGTGGCTATACATAAGTGCTGTCAGAACAGTGACGTATTTACAGAAATATGTATAGCAAGCAGAACTAAAAGTAAATGTGATGCACTTAAGGAAAAGCTTTCAGGTAAAACAAGTACTGTTATAACAACAGCACAGGTTGATGCAGATAACGTGGATGAGCTTGTGTCTCTTATAGAGAACTATAAGCCTGAAGCAGTTCTCAATCTTGCACTTCCATATCAGGATCTTACTATTATGGATGCATGTCTGAAAACTGGCGTGAATTATATAGATACAGCGAATTATGAGGCAGAGGATACAGAGGATAAAGAGTGGAGAGCTATATATGAAAAAAGATGTAAGGAAGAAGGCTTCTCAGCCTATTTTGATTATTCATGGCAGTGGAATTACAGGAAAAAGTTTGAAGATGCAGGCATAATGGCACTTCTTGGAACAGGCTTTGACCCAGGTGTTACAAGTGTATTCAGTGCATATGCACTTAAGCATTACTTTGATGAAATAGAAACTATAGATATACTAGACTGCAATGGCGGCGATCATGGATATCCATTTGCAACTAACTTTAATCCAGAGATAAACTTAAGAGAAGTATCAGCACCGGGCTCATATTGGGAAAATGGACACTGGGTAGAGGTGCCAGCTATGTCTATTAAGAGGGAATATGATTTTCCAGAGGTTGGTATGAAGGATATGTATCTTCTTCACCACGAAGAGATAGAATCTCTTGCTAAGAACATACCAGGTGTTAAAAGAATAAGATTCTTTATGACATTTGGGCAAAGCTATCTTACACATATGAAATGCCTTGAAAATGTAGGTATGTTAAGAACTGATCCAGTAAAGGTAGGAAATGTTGAAGTTGTACCTATACAGCTTTTAAAGGAACTGCTTCCAGATCCTGCAAGTCTTGGTGAGAGAACAGTTGGAAAGACTAATATTGGATGTATATTTACAGGTAAAAAGGATGGAAAGGAAAAGAAAATATACATATATAATGTATGTGACCATCAGGAATGTTATAAGGAAGTAGAATCACAGGCTATATCATATACAACAGGTGTTCCAGCTATGATAGGTGCTATGATGGTTGTTACTGGAAAGTGGAATAAGCCTGGAGTGTATAATGTTGAGGAGTTTGATCCGGATCCATATATGGAAGCTCTTAACAAATGGGGACTTCCATGGGTTGTTGAGGAGAATCCGGTATTAGTTAAGTAGCTTAAAATATGAGAAGTTTAAAATATAAGAAACTTAAAATATAAGAAAACTAAAATATGAGCGGCTTAAAAATGAGTAGCTTAAAATATGAATTCCAGGAGAAAACGAATTGGATACAGAAGTATTTAAAGATATAAAAACACCATCATATGTTATAGATGAAAATAAACTTATTCACAATCTAAAGATTCTTAATGGAGTGGAAAAAGAAACTGGTTGTCATATACTTCTTGCGCAGAAAGCATTTTCAGCTTATGCCATGTATCCGCTTATAGGTCAGTATATAAGCGGGACAACGGCAAGCGGATTGTACGAAGCAAGGCTTGGAAAAGAAGAGATGAATAAAGAGAATCATGTTTTTGCACCAGCATATAAGCAGGAGGACATGGATGAACTTGTTAAGATATGCGACCATATTATATTTAACTCAGTAAACCAGCTTAAAAAGTATAAGAAACAGTGTCTAAAAGCAGGAGTAAGCATAGGATTAAGAATCAACCCAGAAGTATCAACGCAGGGTGAGCATGCTATATATGATCCATGTGCAGAAGGTTCAAGGCTTGGAGTTACACTTAAGGCACTTAACAAAGGCATAGATGAGGATGAGCAGCTTCTTGAAGGTGTTGATGGATTGCATTTTCATACGCTGTGTGAACAGAATTCAGATGATCTTAAGACAACACTTGATGCAGTAGAAGAAAAATTCGGGAAATATATGCATAACTGCAGGTGGATTAATATGGGTGGAGGACATCATATAACAAGAGAAGATTATGATGTCAGGCTGCTTATTGACTGTGTGAGACATGTGCAGGATACATATCATGTAAAAGTGTATCTTGAGCCAGGAGAGGCAGTTGCACTCAACGCAGGATATCTTGTAACAGAGGTGCTTGATAAGGTGGATAATGGCATAGAAACTCTTATTTTAGATGCCTCAGCAGCATGTCATATGCCTGATGTGCTTGAGATGCCATACACACCGCCTTTATATGGAGCACAGATAGTGGCAGATATATTAAAGACACAAGAGGCACATAAGGATGCACATTTTGTATACAGACTTTCTTCATATACATGCCTTGCAGGTGATATTATAGGTGATTATGAGTTCGACCATGAGATAAATGTGGGCGACAGACTTATATTTATGGATATGGCTATATATTCAATGGTGAAAAATAATACATTTAATGGAATGCCGCTTCCATCTATATCTGTGCTAAAAGATGGAAAACTAAGTCTGATTAAAAGCTTCGGATATGAAGACTTTAAGTGCAGGCTTTAATATAGCAGATATGGCTTACATGCCAGCTGTGGGTTATATAAGATTATAAGGAATAAAACAGATGAGTATTATAAATTCAACTCCGTCACATGATGGATATTACATGCCAGCTGAATATGAAAAGCATGATGGCACTATTATGATATGGCCGGTAAGACCAGGTTCATGGCCTGGTGAGGCAGCAGCGGCAAAAAGAGTGTTTAAGGAAATAGCCGGGCATATCGCCCAGTCTGAGAATATGTATATGCTTACAGACAGTGAGCATATGACAGAAGCAGAGCAGATGTTAGACGATAAAGTCAGGGTTGTTAACATAGAGACAGATGATGCGTGGGCAAGAGATATGTGCCCGACATTCGTAAAGAATGCATCAGGAGATATACGTGGAATAAGCTGGAAGTTCAACGCATGGGGTGGAGAATATGATGGCTTGTATATGGACTGGGAAAAGGATGATATGGCAGCAGGTCTGTTTTGTGATATGATGGGGATAGACTATTATGATGCAGCTCCTTTTGTGCTTGAAGGTGGTTCTATACATAGCGACGGTGAGGGCACTGTTATAGTGACTGAAAGCTGTCTTTTAAGTAAGGGCAGAAACCCACAGCTTAGTAAAGCTATGATAGAGGATAAGCTTAAGGAATATCTTGGGGCAAAGAAGGTTATATGGCTGCCATATGGAATATATAATGATGAAACCAATGAGCATGTTGATAATGTGTGTGCGTTTACATCGCCTGCTAATGTTGTGCTTGCATGGACAGATGATGTGAATGATCCACAGTATGATATGTCATCAGCCGACCTTAAAGTGCTTGAAGCTGAAACAGATGCACTTGGTAGAAAGATAAAGGTGCATAAGTTATATATACCAGATGAGCCTGTGTGCATAAAAGAAGAGGATCTTAAGGGTTATGTGTTTGCAGAAGGTGAAGATAACAGGGAACTTGGAGAAAGATTAGCAGCAAGCTATGCGAATTTCTATATATCTAATGCGAAAGTACTTGTTCCACAGTTTGGTGATAAGAAGGATAAGGATGCGATAGAACTGTTATCAAAGCTTATGCCTGACAGAAAAGTAACCGGTATATATGCCAGGGACATAATAGTTGGAGGCGGCAATATACATTGCATAACGCAGCAGATTCCAGCAGGCATAAAGAAAAATATATAAAATGTGCATAAAGAAGAATAAAAAACCATGTAGAAATGGAGATTGATAATATGAGCAGAATAACTGGAGTTGCTGCTATACAGATGAAGTGTGGCAGAGATGTTTTGGAAAATATAAAAACAGCCGACAGACTTGTAAGGGATGCAGTTAAAAAGGGCGCAGATATAATACTTCTTCCAGAGCTTTTTGAGAGGCAGTACTTTTGTCAGGAAAGAAGATATGAATACTATGAATACGCAAAAAGTGTGGACGAGGATGCAGCTGTAGTGCATTTTACAGAGGTTGCCAGAGAATTAGGCGTAGTTATAATAGTCAGCTTTTATGAAAAGGATGTAAACCAGCTGTATAATACAGTTGCCGTTATAGATGCTGATGGAACAAGGCTTGGCATATATAGAAAGACACATATTCCTGATGATCATTACTATCAGGAAAAATTCTACTTTGTTCCAGGCAATACAGGCTTTAAGGTGTTTAACACAAGATTCGGCTGCATAGGTGTTGGTATATGCTGGGATCAATGGTTTCCAGAGACAGCAAGGGCTATGGCAGTAGAAGGTGCAGAGGTGCTTTTTTATCCAACCGCTATAGGAAGTGAGCCGATACTTGACTGTGACAGCATGATGCACTGGAGAAGGTGTATGCAGGGACATGCAGCATGCAATCTTGTTCCTGTTGTTGCAGCTAACAGGATTGGTGTTGAGACTGTTAAGCCATGTGAAGAGAACGGTGGACAATCAAGTTCACTTAAATTCTATGGTTCTTCCTTTATCACTGACAACACAGGTGATATAATATATCAGGCGGGCAGGGATGAAGAAGAAGTTATCGTCCATAAGTTTGATCTTGATAAGCTGGCATATGACAGACTTTCATGGGGACTGTTCAGGGACAGAAGACCAGAAGTCTATAATAAAGCTATAAGTAAAGAACTTATTCAGCCCTAGATATATAGAAACGAGGATGATTATGAAAAAACTGGTTATTGGCATGCTTGCACATGTAGATGCTGGGAAAACTACACTTTCTGAAAGTATATTATACACTTCTGGAGCCATAAGGAAGCTTGGAAGAGTAGATAATAAAGATGCATTTCTTGATAATAATGACTATGAGCGTCAGAGAGGAATAACTATATTTTCAAAGCAGGCATGCTTTAGTTATAAGGACCTTGATGTTACATTGCTTGACACACCTGGCCACGTTGACTTTTCGGCAGAGATGGAGCGTACGTTATGGGTGCTTGATTATGCGGTGCTTGTTATCAATGGAATCGATGGGGTACAGGAACATACAGACACATTGTGGGGATTGTTAAAAAGACTGCATGTGCCTGTTTTTATATTTGTTAACAAGATGGACCAGCAGGGAACTGATAAATATAGACTTCTTGAACAGCTTAAGAATAAGCTGTCATCAGGCTGCATAGATTTTACCGGATATATGAAGGGCGTTAAACCTGACTATGAGGATATAGCAACATGTAGTGAAGGGGCGCTTGAAGAATATCTTAAATATTCAGAGGTATCAGATGAAAGCATAAGCAGGATGTTAGATGAAAGAGAGATATTTCCTGTTATATTTGGTTCGGCATTAAGGCTTGATGGAGTTGATGAGCTGCTTGGTGTGATGGACAGATTCTGTAGCAGCAGGGAATATGGTGAGGATTTTTCAGCCAGAGTTTATAAGATATCAAGAGATGAAAGAGGAGAAAGACTTACACATATTAAAGTAACAGGTGGCTGTATAAAGAGCAAGGATATTATAAATGATGAGAAGGTCAATCAGATAAGAGTATATAGCGCGGATAAATATACAGCTGTTCAGGAAGCTGTAGCAGGAAACATATGCGCACTTACGGGATTGTCAGACACGTATGCAGGACAGGCTATAGGAGATGAGAAGGAAGACAATTCGCCAGTTCTTACTCCGGTGCTTAACTATAAGATAAACCTTCCAGCAGGAGTTGATCCTATGCAGATGCTTCCAAAGCTCAGGGCTATAGAGGAAGAAGAGCCGCAGCTTCATATAGAATGGGATGAGAATTTTAAAGAAATACATGTACAGGTTATGGGACCTGTTATGATAGAAGTACTTCAGAATATAATTAAGAAAAGGTTTGGCATAGATGTAACTTTTGGAGAGGGCAGTATTGTGTATAAAGAAACAATTGCCAACAAAGTTGAAGGAATCGGACATTTTGAACCTTTAAGACATTATGCTGAGGTGCATCTTATACTTGAACCTGGTGAGCCTGGAAGTGGTATGAGATATGAGCTTGACTGCAGTGAGGATGTGCTGGCAAAGAACTGGCAGAGACTTATATATACACATTTGTGTGAAAAAACACATAAGGGTGTACTGACAGGCTCGGCACTTACAGATGTTAAGATAACAGTTGCTGCCGGACGGGCGCATAACAAGCATACAGAAGGTGGAGATTTCAGGCAGGCGACATATAGAGCGGTAAGACAGGGGCTTATGCAGGCTGAATCTGTTCTTCTTGAACCGTTTTATGAATTCGAGCTGAAGCTTGACAGACAATATATAGGCAGGGCTATGACAGATTTAGAGCGTATGGGAGCAGCATTTACGATTAATGATACTGGAGAAGAAGTGCTTGTAACAGGCTGTGGTCCTGTGTCAAGCCTTGCGAATTATCAGGCAGAGCTTACAGCATACACAAGGGGAACTGGAAGCATAAATCTTAGGATGTCAGGTTACAGACCATGTCATAACTCGGAAGAAGTTATAGAAAAAATAGGCTATGATGTTACAAGAGATATAAGGAATACATCGGATTCTGTGTTCTGCGCACATGGATCAGGTTTTACAGTCAGCTGGGATGAGGTATCAGAATATGCACATGTTGATAGTGTTCTTAATCCACCCAAAACGTCAGATATAAATGAACCTATGACATCAAAGCAGGCAGCAAGGACTGTATCAGAAGAATGGATAGGAACTGATGAGGTTGACAGGATATTGGCAGAAACTTACTTTTCTAACAGCAGAGGCGATAATGAAAGAAGGAAGCTGTCAAAAAGAAAATCATCAGATCAGCTTGGACAATATGTGGCGTTAAAGCAGTCTGACAGACAAAGAACAGCAAAGGCTATGGGAGTAAGCTATCTTTTAGTAGATGGTTATAACATAATCCATGCATGGAAGGAACTTGATGAGCTGGCTAAGATCAACATGGACAGCGCAAGAGACAGGCTGCTTGATATTATGTGTAACTATCAGGGAATGAAAAAGTGTGAACTGATAGTTGTGTTTGATGCGTACAGACTTGCAGGACATGCACAGGAGTATATTGATTACCATAATATACATGTAGTATATACTAAAGAAGCAGAAACAGCAGATCATTACATAGAAAAGTTTGCACATGAGAATGGAAGAAAGTATAATGTGACTGTTGCAACATCCGATGGACTTGAACAGGTTATCATAAGAGGTGCCGGATGTCTTCTTTATTCTGCAAGAGAATTCGAGGAAGAAGTTAAAGCCATGGAAGAACATATAAGAAATGAATATCTAAATAAAAGCTATTAATAATTAATGTGAGTGCCTGGGCTAAATTCTGCCACTCACTTGTTTATGAAAGAAGAGGTTTGATTGTTATGAGTACATTATGGGTTATAGGTGATTCAACACTTAGTAGTTTCAAAGACAGGTATTATTATCCAAGATATGGATATGGAACAATGCTTGATAAGTATCTTAATGATAATGTGAGGGTTGTTAATATAGCTCTTTCTGGAAGAAGCTCTAAAAGCTATACGACAGAGCCACAGTATAAGGAACTGCTTGATGGCATGAAAAAAGGTGATTTTCTTATCATAGGATTTGGACATAATGATGAGAAAACAGAGGAGTCACGCTTTACTGATGCGAATGGAGATTATAAGACAGAAGGCTCATTTGCACATTCCCTCTACGAAAATTATATCAAGAAGGCAGATGAGGCAGGCTGTAAGGTGATACTTTGTACACCTATAGTAAGGAGAACTCCTACAGGAGAATGGGATGATACTCTGTTACATATAACACAGGATGTCGGGGAGTTTAAAGGCGGCGATTATAGAGAAGCTGTAAGAAAGCTTGGAAGTACACTTGACATACCAGTTATAGATATGACTGAAAAGACTCACAAGATGTATGACAGGCTCGGTGCTGATAATACAATATAT
>ERZ791628.592-NODE-592-length-13048-cov-18.5602_pt1 | contig 13048 bp, 14 predicted proteins | sample MGYA00510265_ERZ791628 | MGnify/ENA primary metagenome ERZ791628 (study PRJEB30046, sample SAMN00715184) | human gut metagenome | study: EMG produced TPA metagenomics assembly of the A metagenome-wide association study of gut microbiota in type 2... | reverse complement strand
AAAATCTGACATGGCAAAATCCTGAGCAACTTTTTGTTGCTCAGGTACTTATAAAATAAGTTAAACTAAAATGCTGCGGAATTTAGGGTATTGAAGAATGGTGGCTTGATATGTGGTTGCGAATGGAATGTTGATTTAGAGGCAGTGCATGTGCTATCTGATTCTTATGATGACTTGCATAAGATGCAGAGTTCCAAGTATGTTCAAAGTAACATGCAGAATTGCTATAGAAAGATACGGTGGGCTTTGAGAGAAGGTAAGCAAGTTGCTTTTTGCGGCACTCCATGCCAGACTGCAGGCTTAAATTCTTATCTTGGAAAGACCGATAGAAGTAATTTAATTTCTGTTTGTGTGATTTGTCATGGCGTTCCATCACCAGGAGTGTGGAATGCATGGAAAACCATTATGGAAAAGAAATATAATGGTAAACTTGTTGATGTGAACATGCGTGATAAGAGTTATAAAGGCTATAAAACCTCTTATGTGAGATATGCTTTTACTTCCCCGCAGGCTAGCGATGGTCGCGTTAGAGACTCACATACCTCGACGAAGCTGAGGAATGTGGGCATGCCCACATACCTCAGCGACCCCTATGTGTTTTTATTTACAGATGACCTCTATTTACGCCATTCTTGTAATCATTGCCAATATAAAGCAGACCAAAATGGGGCGGATATTATAGTTGGCGATTTCTATCAGTCTGTGCCTCAAGCAGGCAATGATGGATGCTCTTGTCTCTATGCTATGAATGAGAATGGAGATAAGTGGATTCATAGTTTGGATGGAAAATTAATAGATACGAATTACAAGACAATAGGTTGTGTGAATAGTATGCTTTGGAGTTCGGTGAATGAGCATCCTAGAAGACAAGAGTTCTTTGATAAGTATTGTGCTTTGACTAGTCCTACAGCTAATCTTTTTACTGATTTCCTTCCTTTGCGATTTAAGGTAAAGAAAGTAATGAATCAACTAGGAATATTTGCATTTGTAAGGAAATTCGTATTAAGGAAAAAGTAATTGTGTTTGCTATAATGATAGAAGAATAGATTTTTTATGAGATACGCTATTAATGGACGCTTCGTCGTCCGTAAATTGACTGGACAGGAGCGATTTGCAACGGAGTTGCTTCGTGAGTTAGATAAAATTTGTGAGAAAGATGAATTTGTCATGGTTGTACCAGAGTATGCCGAGACATTACCTGATTACAAGAATATTAAGATTGTTAAGTATGGAAAGGTTAAAAGCCATTTCTGGGAGCAGATTAGTCTTTATCGCTATTGTAAAAAATATCATTTGGTAAGTGTGAACTTGACTTCAACTTGCCCTTTATTGGATAGTGGTATTGTTTGTTGTCATGATGCAGCTCCTTATGAGATTCATGAACTCTTAACTCAGAATCTATATGGAAAGTTATCGCAGGTATGGCACATGTGGATGATAGATGCTGTAAAACGCAGCAAATATCCTATAATTACGGTTAGTCATTATTCAAAAGCTAGACTTGCTAAGTTTATGCATGTTCCTGAAGCACGATTCCATGTCATCTCTAATGCTTGGCAACACTATCAGCGGGTTAAAGAAGATGATTTAATCTTTGATAAACTTCCAAAAGGTTATCATCGCGGGGAGTATTTTATGGCCCTGAGTAGTCTTACACCTCAAAAGAATTTTGTTTGGGTTAAAGAGGTAGCAAAGCGTAATCCGAATAAAAAGTTTGTGATTGTCGGTAGAGCTGAGGGATTTACCAAGTTGGGGAGTGAGGAGCTACAAGATAGTAACCTTCATTTTACTGGCTATTTGACCGATGGTGAGATCAAATCGTTGATGAAGGGATGTAGGGCTTTTATTCATCCTGCCGTATATGAAGGTTTTGGTATCCCCCCAATTGAAGCTTTGTCATGCGGCGCGGAACTGATTGTTTCAACAGCTGCTTGTTTGCCAGAAGTATATGGTAACTCTGCTCATTATATAGATCCTCATAATTACGATGTGGATTTGGATGAGTTGCTAAAGGAGCCGATAGCTCCTGCAAGCGAAGTGTTGGATAAGTATTCTTGGGCAAGAGAGGCAGGGAAACTGCTGAAGTTGTTAAGAGAGAATTAAACTTTATAGTATGGAAAAGCATATTAGAATCTTAATGTTACAGTTGGGCATCTATAAGCAATTCCGTATGCTGGTTGTGAAGATGGTGGGGGAAGTGAAAAGATAAAGACATGATGGATACAATTGATATTTCACAAAACATTCAAGACTTCAAGCAGGTGTTTGAAAATGAGAGTAGAATCATTTTCTCTGCTAGGTTTGGAGATGGTAAATCTTACTTTCTGAAAGAGTTCATGAAGAGCTATGAAGATAAGAAGAATGATTACTATTTCATCACTCTCCATCCTGTAAACTACGTGGTTGAGGAGAATCGGGATGTCATTGAGTATATCAAGCGTGATATTCTGTTTCAACTTATAAAGGATAATCGGATCTATGACTTTAAAGAAGGGTATGATAAGATATTTGATGCGGTATGCAATGTTGAGTCTTTGTTTAAGCTGGCAGACTTTGCTGCTTTAGTCATTCCTGTAAAAGGTTTGAAAGAAGGGTATAAGGCTTTGAAGGGGCTTGTTTCTACGATTGATGAAAAGCGTAAAGAACAAGATGTTCTTCATGTAGTAGATAACTACCTCAATGGATTTTATGGGAAGTCGGGTAGTATCAGCGAATGTGATGCTTTTACTTGTTTTTTCCAGAAGTCTTTAGAGCAGATGATGGAAAAAACTGTTCTGATTATAGAAGATTTGGACAGAATAGATTCTGCTCATCTGTTCCGCATCATGAAAGTCTTGTCCTCTCAGGTAGATAATTGATTGAAAAATAATTATGATGAAGTCTATGGAAGAAAAAAGAATACCAAAGCGTTTGCTAATTATCGGTAATGGCTTTGATCTTGATTTAGGTAGAAATACGAGGTATTCAGATTTTGCTAAAAGCGAATTTTGGCCCAAGAACTTGAAAAGCCAGTTGTATAGATACCTAAGCCAAAAATCTCAAATAGAGAAATGGTTTGATTTAGAGGGTGAACTTGCTAATTATGTTCAAAAGATGGGCAATACAGTTTCATCTTATAGAGCGTTGATTCCTGCAACAGCGCAGGAAGATGCTCAAGATTTTAAAATTATAGTTGCCTCAATGATTTCGTACCTACAGTCTGTTCAGAGAAAAAACGTAAAGACTGAGACATTAGCTGCTAAAGTTTTTTCTTTGGCTTGTAAAAACTCTTCATTTAGTAAGATTTACTCTTTTAATTATACTGATTTAAATAGAGTAGCACGACAGTTCCTGTTACCGGAAATGTCTAATATTGAGTATGTGCATGGTTGTTTATCTGATAACTCTGCGATATTGGGAATAAACGATCAGGTTGATACCATAGATGGAGCATACGATTTTATGAGGAAAAGTTTTAATATACATTATTCAAGTCATCCTGTAGGGTTTGATTTAAGAGATGCTGACGAGGTTGTATTCTTCGGGCATTCACTTGGTGACAACGATTATCATTATTTTCAATCGTTCTTTAAACATCAATGTGAAGAAAACTTAGAGAAAAGTGAACGGCGAATAATAACGATTTTTACTTATAATGAGGCTTCTAGAATAGAAATTATGCGTACTCTTCATAAGATGAACTACGGTCGGACTTCTATGTTGTTTCAGAATAATGAATTAAATATATTTTGTACTGATGATGAGGAGCAAAAGATGAGTGATACATTTCTTAATTGGTATCAAAATAGGAAAAATGAAATTCTGCAGATTCAGACGAAAGAGTTCTTTACTGATATTTGATTATTAATATGGTGGTTTGATATTGCATTTGACAAGGTTAAAAATATAACGATTATGGAGCAAAATGATAAAATATTAATCCCGTTTCTTCAGAAAGTTTATAGTGCTTTAAAGCATTTGGATAATTTCTCAGTTTCCAATGATTTCTATGATAACATCTCTGATTTTGATGGTTTCTTTTCTGAGTACAGAAGTTCTACTTTGGTATTACAGACATCATTAGGCGGAAAAAACAATCCTATATATCAGAAAAATCTGAAAGAGTTCTTGTTGAAGGATGAACAACTATCAAAATGGATGAATGATAAGCGTGTAGGCTCGGTTCACAAGCAACCATTCAATCTTCATAAACATTTGCAGGTAGTTGTATATTCAACAAATTCTTCGGAGATAATCTTAGAGAAAGAATATACTATAGAATATGATGAGTCGTTTGAAAAACTTCAAAAAGAATTGATAAGTGAGTTCGAAAAGCAAAATCCTGTTGAAGTTAATTTCTCTCTTGTGTATTTTTTTACAGAAGAGGATAAGAAAGTAGATGCTTTCAATTTATCTATGAAAGCTATCAAGGCAATGATGGCTTTCATGGTTGCGATGTATAAGGATTTAAATATTCAAGATTCAACATGTGCAACATTATTGGAAAAGAATATAGAATTAGCTCACTCAATTGATGGTAAAACCTTTACCTTCATAAGGGATTATTGTTATTTGGTCCAAAAACAACAGTTTATTGGAGGAGAAATACTGGAGTCTAATATTCCGTATAACAAAATGCCAGTAGGGAGAATATACGAGAATTTTGGAATGAAGAGACAGTTATATGATGATTTTGCTTTTTTTGTATCCATGCATTCGCAGATATACTTAAAACAACATCAGCATATAATGCCAACGTTTTTTGTTAAATATGCGGATGATACCATCGCTATAGTTTCTTTTGATGCAACTCTTAGAACTACATTTTATCGCAAGATAAATGAAATTGCGTTGAAAGTTAAAAACGAGGAGATAGAAGCTGTATATTATGTAACCGAGTTTGTGACTTATGGTTCTATATCCAATAAAGAAGAATTTGAGGCGTTGATTCGGTTACCGTATATAGAACGTCGTATGAAGTCTCAAAGTTCGATTCTGACTTTTTATCAAGTCTCCAAGGATGGAGTAAAATGTATATTGGCGAAAAGAGAACAAATAAATGACTTGTTGACTCCGCAGGGCGTAACACAATTTAAAAAAGAATATGATATATCTTATTGTTTTTTCTTGACTCCTTTGTTAACAGCTTTTGCTAATAAAAAGTAATGGTGAGGATTTTTCCTAAAAATGATTTTGTACAAAAAATATATAGTGCATTATGAAGATATTACATATCGGTCAGATGATAGGAGGCTTGGATATTTATATCCGAAACTCTATTATATATAATAAGGTGGAAGGTAATGAGTATGTCATAGCCTGTGGTAAGGATGATAAGCATCAACCAGTCATCAGAAATGGTGTAGCGGTAAAGGAATATCCTATATCATTGTTCCGCTCGCTCAATCCTTTGAATGATTTGAAGGCTTTGCTGGAAGCTGTCAAGATTATAAGGAAGGAGAAGCCGGATGTGATTCATTGCCATAGTGCAAAAGGTGGCATCATTGGAAGAACTGCGGGATGGATTACAGGTGTGAAGACATTTTATACGCCTCATGCTTTTTCTTATCTCTGTACTCCTTCGAAGTTGAAACGATGGGTGTTTATGACTATAGAACGATTGACTCGTTTCAAGACATACGTATTGGCTTGTTCGGAGTCCGAACAGGAAATGGCAATCAAGGAGGTTGGCTATTCTGAAGAGCATGCATTGGTTTGGCATAATGCCGTGCCAGATTCATCTCTTGAAAGGGGAAAAATAGTTGATATATCTGAGCCTTATGCTTGCTATATCGGGCGACCATGCTACCAGAAGAATCCTTTGTTTTTGCTTGATGTCATCAAGAAAGTAAAGGATAGAGGATACAATCTCAAATTTATCTTGCTTGGTGTTGGCTATCATTCTCCAGAATTGGAAGCGATGAAAGCCAAAATGCATGAGTTAGGATTGGAAGATTCCATTCGCTTAGAACCTTGGATTAATCATGCAGACTGTCAGGAGTTTGTACGTAAGTCGATGTTCTATATATCTACTGCTCTTTATGAAGGTTTGCCTTTGGCTATCATTGAAGCTATGGCGAATGGCAAGGCGATTATAGCCAGTGATGTAGTTGGAAATAAGGATTGCGTAAGAAATGGCGAGAATGGTTATCTCCTACCTTTGGATGCAGATGCCTATGCTGACAAGATTATCCAACTCGTAAATGACAAAGAATTGAGAACATCTATGGAGGAGAAATCCAGAGCTTTATTCCTGGAAGAATTCTTCATAGAAAATAGAATTAAATACTTGCAAAATCAATATAATATGGTTTATAATCAGAGATATGGGGGGGCACATCTTGTCCTCCTAAAGACTAACATTGATAATGTAATTCAGGTATCTGTCAGTTATGATGCTACCCTTCATCATGAAGAAAGGAGGGTGGCAGCATGAAGATACTTCATATCGCCGAATGTGCAGGTGGCGTAGAGCGTTATCTCCAGATGCTCCTGCCACGATTGGAGAACAAGGGAATAAGGCAGTATTTCATCTGTTCTCTCAATTATGATGAAAGTACATATAGCAAGATGGTTGATGGTGTGAAGCAAATGGATCTTATGCAATCATTTTCACCTTTGAAAGTGATTGCTAAAGTTAGAGCTATTCGCCAGGAAATCAAAAAGGTCAATCCTGATATCATGTATTGTCATAGCAGTTTTGCTGGTGGCTTAGGACGTTTGGCAGCCATCGGCTTGCATTGCAAGGTAGTTTACAATCCTCATGGTTGGGCTTTTAACATCAAGTAATTTTTTATCAGATGAAACTGAAAAGTATAATATATCTGTGTTTGGAGAAAATCTTATCTCCTTGTACAGACAAGATTGTTTGTATCTCTAAGGCAGAAAAGGCTTCGGCAGAGCGTGAACACATTGCTAAGGATGATAAGCTAGCTTTGATTCCGAATGGTATTGATGTGAATTCTGTAAAGAATGCTGTAGTTAAATCTAGAAGTGAACTTGGCATTGCGGAAGATGCTTTTGTGGTAGGTATGATTGGAAGACTTTCTCCACAGAAAGCGCCTGATGTGTTTATCCGTGCAGCCAAGTTGATACATGATGAAATTCCTAACTCTGCTTTCATCATAGTAGGAAGCGGTGAGGAAGAGGAAGAAGTCAATGCTTTTGCCAAGGAGAATGGTTTGGAACTTGTTGTAACTGGTTGGACTGACGAGCCATATAGTTACTTGAAAGTTTTTGATGTAGCGATGCTCTTGTCTAGGTGGGAAGGATTTGGCTTGGCTGTTGTTGAGTATATGGCAGCTGAGAAGAATGTCGTTGCCACAAAGATTGATGCCATCCCTACATTGGTAGATGATGGTGTTGATGGTCTGTTAGTGGAAGTAGATAATCCGCAAGATGCCGCAGATAAGGTTCTCTGGTTATATCGTCATCCGAAGGAAGCTACAGAAATGAAATCCAAGGCTTTGAAAAAAGTAATAGAGAACTATGACATTTCAAGAGTTGTTGATCAACATATTGAAATGTTTGAGGAACTTACTGAAGGAAAGTAGGTTTTATCATCATGATTTGTAATCAATAAAAATATAAATTTAGATGAACGTAATAAAGACAAATATAGATGGCGTACTCATCTTTGAGCCTCGCCTGTTTAGAGATGCTCGTGGCTATTTCATCTAGAGCTTCAGCGAGCGTGAGTTTTAAGAGAAAGTAGAGCCATTGGTGGGCTACAAGGTGGAGTTTTGCCAGGACAATGAGAGCATGAGCAGTTATGGTGTGATGCGTGGCTTGCATTTCCAGAGACCTCCGTTTACACAGAGCAAGCTGGTGAGATGCGTGAAGGGTAGAGTGATAACTTCTATCACCCTGAGGCTGATGGGGGTATCTCTATCTTGGATGAATCGCTTGGGTATCGAATTGCCTATAGGTTCTAGAGGTATGGGGGGACAAAAATCAGCCAGCAGGAAATAACAAAGTTTATGGCAAAAATAATGAGAGACCAAGAAAGAATTTGAATTTCTCAACACCAAAGGAGTGCTTTTACAAAAACATTACGTAATTTTGCACTTGCTTGTTGAATTCGCAGAGAGTGCAAAATAAATTAAATCATAAAACAAATGTAATTTATGTGGTCAGACAATGAAACAACGCAAGATTTGTTAGGCTATCAAGTTCATGCAGACTTGCTCAAAAAGATAATATTGAATGATGCCATGTTGCCTATCTCAATTGGAGTGTTTGGCAATTGGGGCTCTGGAAAAAGCAGTTTGATGTTATTGCTTCAGCAATCATTGCAGGAATGGGAGAAGTCACAACAAAATGAGCAGCATAGTATCATACTCCAAGTTTATTTCAACAGTTGGCAGTTTGAGAGTTATGACTCCACCAAGCTGACAATGATAGAAAGTATATTGGAAGCACTTGACAAAGACATTAACACACGGAAAGATGTATTTGAGCGAGCAGACGATTTACTTGCAAGAATAAACTTTCTGAAAGTTGGTGTCTTCATTCTTAAAAAAGCATATGACAACCTGACTCCTGATTGGATGAAGAAATGGCTACCTAAAAAGGATGACATAGATAAGATAACGGGAAAGGATAAATATAACAACCTACTTGAAGACGTAACCAAAGGTAATACTTCAAAATTCATTGCCACTTTCAGAGAACTTTTCGAGGATTTGGTTAATGACATGGGATATAAAGCCGTTATTGTCTATGTTGATGATTTAGATAGATGTGATCCTAAAAGAATTATCGGATGTTTGGAGGCTGTCAAGTTGTTCGTAAATGTAAAGAAAACAGCTTTCGTGATTGGTGCGGATGAACGTATCATTGAATATGCCATAAGTCAGCATTATCCAATTCAGATGAAGAAAGAGGATATATCCAGTCCATTTTCTGACTATTTGGAGAAACTTATTCAATTGCCATATAAACTGCCACGTTTGTCGGACAATGAGCAAGAAACCTATATCACGCTTCTTTTATGCAAAAATCATTTGAGTGAGATACATTTCAACGAAATCCATCAGAAATATTTGGAATTCAGAAAAACAGACAAGCATTCCAAGTACAATATAGATGACATCAAGGCAAATATTCAAAATGTAGATTTTTATGCGGTAGAATATCGTTTGCCGATAGTTCCGATTATTAAACAATTCTTGAATGGAAATCCACGACAACTAAAGCGTTTCCTAAACACATTGTATGTACGTCAGGAGTTAGCGGAAGTAGCAGGCTTCAGAGATATTCGTCCTGATGTGTTAACCAAACTTATGGTTTTGGAGTACAATTCCCTCTACAATTCTCGTTTTGAAGAGCTTTATAGACTGCAGAAGACAAATGAAGGAGTTCTACCATTAGGAAATGTCGAGCAAGAGGCAAAAACTGAAAATGGCATTCAAGACCCACAATGGAAAGACAACTGGTCTTCAGACTATCTGAAACAATGGTTAAGTTCAGATCCGTCTTTAAAGAATATAAATCTACAAGATTATTTTTGGGTGGCACGTGATGCCTTGAAGAATGAAAAGCCAATAGCTTCTTTAATTACAAATAAAGTCATGTTGCTATTCCAAAGATTGTGTTCTATACAAACAAATCGGGTAATGAAACGAGAGTTGCCTGATATAATTAATGCTTGTGATGATACTGAAAAAGCAATGATAATTCGTTTAATAAATGAGAAACTTAAACAAGAACCAAAATCCGAGACTTGTTGGACAATTCTTAATGCCGATGAAGAAAATCTATTGATGAACAATGATATAGATAGATTAAGGTTGTTATTCCATAATATGAAGGCAGAAGATATAGATGCTAAAGCTGATATTTTCTTTGTAAGAATGCTATCATTGAACGATGATATACGTGCTTATATAGAATCATTGCCGAAGGGAAATTCTTTAACAAAAGCTATAGAACGAAAAATGAGGAAACAATAATCATGGGTACATCACAATCACATAATTTAAAATCCTCCCCTAATTGGTCTGCCACCAAACGCGCAATGACGAGCATTGCAAAAGGTGCAGAGAACAAAGCTGCGACAAACGCAAAGTTTATAGGAAACTTTGGTTCTGCCCTTGGTAATGGGTTGTATAGGGGCGGTGGAAATGGCAGACACGGTGGTAATAGAGGTAGTTCGTTTGGACGTGCCGGTGGTCGAGCTGTAAGAGGGTTAACCACTGTTTTAAACAATGCCAAGCAATACGGACTAATAGCAAGTTTAGGTGTTGAAAATCTTCCTGAAGATCAGAAGCCCAAGACTCCACAGGAATTTAAGGAATTACTTCTGAATGAAATCATTGGAGACAATGATTCCACAATGGATGATGCTGCAGCAACTTATGCTATGGATAAAGTGCTGAATGATATTTTGTCAGATTGCAAAGATGGACAAGAGATAGAAGATAGGCTTCAAAACGCAAGCGAAGATGATATTTGTGAATGGATTATAACCTTTGAAGTGGAGTATATATTGGAATACTCTGCGGAATTGTTTCAAAGTCACATATTTGATAAAGGTAGCAATCCTGAGGATATAAAGAGAGAGATCAGAGGATGGTTGCATAACGAATTGGACGAGAAGTTGAGCAAAGAAATGACCCAAATCGACTTCAATAGCCAAGACGGAAAAGACTATCTTGATTCATTAACATCCGATATTTTAGATATATGGAAACAAGAATAAACATCAATTATACTCCGTCAGGAACAAGTGAAGTATTTGGAACTTTTACTATTTCTTTCCAAGGAATTGACGGACAAATTCGCTCAGTCGATACAAAATTCAATCCCAAACAACTATGGGAGTTCTCGCGGGACACAACATCTGTAGCTTTTGACTTTCTTGTATTAGCCTTGATAGTATATAATGTGGATAGAGCAGTCCATCGTTTGTTATATTCAGACGATGGATGGAAGCGAGATTTAGTATTGTTGGATGTACCTGTTATCAATCTTGCCATGATGAATCATGGACGCGAGGCTTTTAATAGAGCCATAAGCTTTCTTACTGGAGACAATTGGAACATACATTTCGTTCAAGCAAATCCTTATGATTATCGTCCGACAAAAAATATTAGAGATTACGACCCACAAGAGTTTGAAAAAGTTGCTTTATTCTCTGGCGGTTTAGACTCATTAATCGGTTTTATTGATGAAACAAATACGTTGTCTGTCAATAAAAAGATACTGCTTGTTTCTCATATGGAATTGGGTAAAGAACATTGCGACCAAAAAAGTATTTTAGGATATTGCAGAGAAAACAACATTTTCCAAAACAAATTTGAGCAAGTACTTCTAAATGCAGGTTTAAAGCCTAAGTCATGGAATGTAAAGGGAACTCCATCAGAAAGCACATTCCGTTCAAGGTCATTGTTGTTTTTTGCCGCTGGAATATACGTAGCCCATAAAATGTCACCAAACACCCCACTAATAGTACCCGAAAATGGAACAATATCAATAAATATACCTTTGGATAGCGGGCGTAGAAGTGCTTGTAGTACAAGGACTACTCATCCCACATTCATAAAACGAATACAAGAAGCACTTCAATTGGTCGGTATCAACAATACTTTTTACAATCCATACAGATTGAAATCAAAAGCAGACATGATGAAAGACTGTGATAATGATGTGAATAAGAGTGTAATTTTAAGACAATTATACTCAAAATCTTGTTCTTGTGCAAAAAGAGGGCATAATAGTCATTGGGATAAACCAGGTGACGTTATACGCAATAAAAAAATCACTCATTGCGGAATGTGTCTGCCATGCTTGTATAGAAGAGTTTCTTTAGATATTATAGGATTAGATTCTGCAGAATATGTTGGAACCGATGTCATGCATGGAACCAAGTACAATTTGAATATTCATAAACAGAAAAGAAACCATGATTTCAATGCCTTATTGTATTTTATAAAGAATCGAATGGATGCAAATATCATCCGAAGAGAACTCTTTATGAATGGAATACGTAGCAAGCAGGAGCTCGATGATTATGTATCGTTAGCGTTACATTCATATCAGCAAGTAAAAGATTGGATTGCAAGAAAAGGAACTCCCGAAATCAAAGGTAAAGCAGGAATCGTATGACAATAGATACACATTGCCATTATGATATGATGGAAAATCCTACAGATTATATCAGTAAGGCTGAAAGCCACGGTGATATAATTATAGGAATGACAAATCTGCCTAGTCATTACAGAATGGGAAAAGCACATGTTGTGGGATATAAACACATACGTTTATCACTAGGTTTCCACCCACAGTTGGCTGCCACATCACAGCATGAATTGCTTATGTTTGACAGTCTCGTTAATTTCACTTCATACATAGGAGAAATAGGGTTGGATTTTTCTTCTGCATATTCAAACTCAAAAGACATTCAAATAAAAAGTTTGAGACATATCCTTTCTAAAATATCTGGTGATACCCATAAACTTGTAAGTGTACACTCTCGAAAAGCAGAGAAAGAGTTACTTGCTTTACTTTTAGAATACAGGATACCAAACGTTATTTTTCATTGGTATTCAGGAAGCATATCGTTGATAACAAATATCGTCTCAGCTGGATATTATTTCTCTGTAAACGAAGCCATGACGAAATCGGCTAATGGAAGGAAAATATTATCAACAATACCTAAAGAAAGAATTCTTACAGAGAGTGATGCGCCTTACAATAAACATTATAACATCAGAAATACATTAGAATATCTTAATATGTCGGAATATGAAATATATCAAAATTTCAGATGTTTGATAAATAGAATGAAATATTGATTATGACACAGCCAATGTTGAAGAATGACTATGGCAAATATCTCCTTTCAATCCTTGAAGAGAAAGATCAAACATTAAAAAAAGAATTTAGAATATTAATTTTTTTGAACACGAATCTTACGAATAACACGAATATAGAGGTTATAGTTTCTCCAGAATGATTCGTGTAATTTGTGTTCGAATATATACATTGATTAGGATGAAGAATATTGTAATAACGGGCGGTGCTGGTTTCATCGGCTCACACGTAGTAAGACTTTTCGTGAACAAAT
>ERZ791628.575-NODE-575-length-13316-cov-2.56489_pt1 | contig 13316 bp, 10 predicted proteins | sample MGYA00510265_ERZ791628 | MGnify/ENA primary metagenome ERZ791628 (study PRJEB30046, sample SAMN00715184) | human gut metagenome | study: EMG produced TPA metagenomics assembly of the A metagenome-wide association study of gut microbiota in type 2... | reverse complement strand
TGCTCGCTGAGGAAAAGCAACTCTACGACTATTTCTCACAAAACGAAAATGTCGATGAGTCATTGCTCCCCTACGCCGAATACTTCCGAGACCTGGCCGTGCTGCCATCGCCCCAGAAGGAAGAAAAACCACGGAAGAGACCGCGATGGACGATCCGCTGGACACAGTGGGCAGTAGGAGCAGCAGCCGCCGTGCTGATCTCCTTGGGCGGGATGTGGATCTACACCCTGCAGGAGGAGCGCCATTTGGCACAGCTCTATGGGGGAAGCTACATGATCGTGGATGGTAAGCGCTACGACAACCTGCGGGAAATCAAAGACGACATACGCCAGACGCTGGCCGACGCACAACAGATAGAGCGCCAGGCGGATGGGCAAGCCGTCATTGAGGAGGCCGAACAAGAGGTGCTGGAGAGCATAGGCGATCCAGCGGAAAGACAAAGACTCAAAGAAATACTCAAAAACTAAAGTGAAAGGAAGGCTGATATGAAATATCAATTCATAGTATGGTTAGGACTGTCCCTGCTGCTCTCGATACCTCTGCGGGCTCAGAACAGCATAGACAAGATGGTAGAAGAATACTCTGCCATAGGCGGTTCGAAATTTACAAGTGCCGTGGAGCGCGATCCCAACACAAGCCGCGTGAAGAAGGTGGTGAAACGACTGGTCGTGAACGGAGTCAACGCACAGAGGTTTATCCACGGATTCAAGCGCGAGGCGCAACGGCATAGACACACGGTGACCAATAGGAAGAACGACGAGACCACCATCACAATGGTCGCAGATGACAAGAAGGCCACCCGCGTCTATCTGCTAAAATACGACGACAGGGCGTATCATTTCTCCGATGCTACCATCACGATTGTCATCGTTCCCAAATAAAGTAAGGCCTAACGAAGAGGAGCGGGCACTCCTCCAAAGAGCTGGGAGCTGTCTATAGCCCCAGCTCTTTTGCTATACTGCACAGTTCCTCATACCACGCCTTGCCAAAGCGACGGGTGAGGGGACCTTCGAGGAAGCGGTACAAAGGAAGACCCAGTTCCTCTCCCTTCTTTCTGCCCGGCGCACAAATCTTCCAACGGTGATAGTTGAGTCCATAGAGATTGGGGGCAAACTGCTTCTCTCGGATGGGGTAAAGGGCACAAGAGATGGGCTTGACAAACTCGGTCTGCCCGGCCCGATAGGCTTTCTCAAGGGCACACAGACAACAGTCCTTCTCATAGCAGGTGAAAACACAGTCTTTGCCTCCCACTATGCTCGTCACCAAGTCGCCCTCCTCGTCGGTATAGGCGACACCACCACGATCGATCACCGACTGGGCCTGGGCCGACAACGAAGGCCATACCGTGTCCAGTACGTCCTCGATGGCGAGTGTCTCATCCATCGTGACGGGCGCCCCCGCATCGCCCTCGATACAGCAAGCACCCTTGCATGCGTCGAGGTCGCAACAAAACTTCTCTGTGAATATATCTGGCGACACCAGTACGTCGCCAACTTGAAGGATATGCAATTCCATTATTATTTCTTCTTTCCACGCCATCCACAAGCCATCCATTGGCCGTAGAATGCGTAATGACTAACATCATGAGTAAGCTACCGTGACGAGGGAAACCGGCCTCACGGCCTATAGATATATTTCTCCTGACACTACCAGCTGATGGGTTCCATGCCATGCTCCACCAGATAGGCATTGCAACGGGAGAACTGATGCTGGCCAAACCAGCCGCCTCGGTTGGCAGACAAGGGAGAGGGATGGACGCTTTCGAGCACAAGATGGCGTGAGGAGTCGATGAGGTATTTCTTCCCTCGGGCAAAACCGCCCCACAACATGAAGACCAAATGGTCGCGACCATCGCTCAGCGCGCGGATAGCCGCATCGGTGAAGGTGGTCCATCCCAGCCGCTGATGGCTGTTGGCCTGATGCGCCCGCACCGTCAAGGTAGCGTTGAGAAGCAACACGCCCTGCTCGGCCCAACGGGTCAAGTCGCCCGAAGACGACACCTCGACACCCAGGTCGTCCCTGATCTCCTTATATATATTGAGAAGAGAGGGAGGCAACGCGACTCCATCGGGCACGGAGAAGCTCAAGCCCATTGCCTGCCCAGGCTCATGGTAGGGATCCTGCCCTATGATCACCACCCTCACACGGTCGTAGGGGCAAAGGTTGAAAGCATTGAAAACCAACCGGCCCGGGGGATAACACGGAAAGGCGGCATACTCCTGTCGCACCGCCTCAGTAAGTTGGGCGAAATAAGGTTTCGCAAACTCCGGCTCCAAATGGGCCTTCCAACTACGCTCTATCTGTACTTCCATTCTGCGTTGTCTCTCTGATTCCAGTTGCAAAATTACGGATTTTCGTCCGAAAGGCCGTACCATGCAGCCGTTTTTTCCACAACTCCTACTCGTTTTTGGACAGACCTTCCATTTCAGACGATACGCTGTCGCTATACTTCACCCCCAATCAATTCATAAAAAAAGCGAAATAAAAGGCGCTTCTTCGTCGGTCTGCAAAAATATGAGTAATTTTGCATGATTTTATTTTTTTGGGAAGACATTGTCACGGCTGATAAGTGAAGAAGCTGGTAGGTGAATTGGCAAGATTCGCCTTTCCCTTGAGATGTAGGTCAAAACAATAAAGATTAATTATTTTTTAGATGAACGTAATTACCAAAACAGTTCAATTGCCTGATGGACGTGCCATCACGATTGAAACGGGAAAGGTTGCAAAGCAAGCCGATGGTTCCGCTGTCCTGAAGATGGGCAACACTGTGCTCCTGGCCACTGTTTGCGCCGCCAAAGAAGCAGTACCAGGTACCGATTTCATGCCTTTGCAGGTAGATTACCGCGAGCAGTACGCGGCCGCCGGACGGTTCCCCGGAGGATTTACCAAGCGCGAGGGCAAGCCCAGTGACAACGAAATCCTCACTTCACGCCTTGTTGACCGCGCCCTGCGGCCCTTGTTCCCCTCCGACTACCACACGGAGGTGTATGTCCAGATCATGCTTTTGTCTGCCGATGGCGTGGACCAGCCTGACGCATTGGCCGGTTTTGCCGCCTCTTGCGCCATGGCTTGCAGCGACATCCCGTTTGAGTGCCCCATCTCTGAGTGCCGCGTAGCCCGCGTCAACGGCGAGTATGTCATCAATCCGACGACGGAGCAGATGAAGGAGGCCGATATGGACCTCATGGTGGGTGCCACGAAGGACAACATCATGATGGTGGAAGGCGAGATGAACGAAGTCTCCGAGCAGGACCTGATCGGCGCCCTCGGGGCCGCCCATGAGGCTATCAAGCCGATGTGCGAGCTGCAGGAGGAACTGATGAAGGAGCTCGGCACCGACACCAAGCGCGAGTATGACGACGAGATCAACGACGAGGAGCTGCGCCAGCAGATCAAGGACGAGCTCTATCAGCCCGCCTACGACCTCGTGAAGCAGGCGCTTCCGAAGAAGGAGCGCGAGGAGTCTTTCAAGCAATTGATTACCGATTTCCTTGAGAAATACGATGCTGCCCACAGCGACCTCAGCGATGAGGACCTGGAGGAGAAGCACGCCGAGGCCGAGCGCTACTACGCCGATGTGGAGCGCGACGCCATGCGCCGTTGCGTCCTGGACGAGGGTATCCGCCTCGATGGTCGCAAGACGACCGACATCCGCCCCATCTGGTGCGAGGTGTCACCGCTTCCGATGCCTCACGGATCTGCCATCTTCACGCGTGGAGAGACGCAGAGCCTCAGCACCTGTACGCTGGGCACGAAGCTGGATGAGAAACTGGTGGACGACGTGCTCGACAAGTCTTACCAGCGTTTCCTCCTCCACTACAACTTCCCACCGTTCTGCACGGGCGAGGCCAAGGCCCAGCGTGGTGTAGGACGTCGTGAGATCGGCCATGGTCACCTGGCATGGCGTGGTCTGAAGGGTCAGATTCCCGAGGACTTCCCCTACACGGTGCGCCTCGTCAGCCAGATTCTGGAGTCCAACGGATCTTCTTCCATGGCTACGGTCTGCGCTGGCACGCTGGCATTGATGGACGCTGGTGTTCCAATGAAGAAGCCGGTATCGGGTATCGCCATGGGTCTGATCAAGAACCCGGGCGAGGAGAAATACGCCATCCTCTCCGATATCCTCGGCGATGAGGACCACTTGGGCGACATGGACTTCAAGACCACAGGTACGAAAGACGGTCTGACTGCCACGCAGATGGATATCAAGTGCGACGGTCTTTCCTTCGAGATCCTCGAGAAGGCCCTCTTGCAGGCCAAGGCTGGCCGCGAGCATATCCTTGGCAAGTTGACCGAGACCATCGCAGAACCGCGCGCTGAGATGAAGCCGCACGTACCGCGCATCGTTGCCTTCGATATCCCGAAGGAGTTCATTGGTGCCGTCATTGGCCCGGGTGGAAAGATCATCCAGCAGATGCAGGAAGATACGGGCACGACGATCACGATCGACGAGACCGACGGTGTAGGCAAGGTGCAGGTCAGCGCTCCCAACAAGGAGAGCATCGACGCTGCCATCCAGAAGATCAAGGCCATCGTCGCCATCCCCGAGGTTGGCGAGATCTACGAGGGTACGATCCGTTCGATCATGCCTTATGGCTGCTTCGTCGAGATCATGCCTGGCAAAGACGGACTGCTCCATATCTCAGAGATCAACTGGAACCGTCTGAACACCGTTGAGGACGCTGGTCTCCACGAGGGCGACAAGATCAAGGTGAAGCTGATGGAGATCGACCCGAAGACGGGCAAGTACAAGCTCTCCCACCGTGTGCTGGAGCCGAAACCGGAAGGCTACCAGGAGCGCCCGCGTCGTCCGCGTGGCGAGCGTGGTGAGCGCAGAGGCGGTCCCCGTCGTGGCAACAACGACTAAATAACGAAGTCTCTCAAGCATTCTCTTCTCGCTACCACCTGACTTTTCCTGATAGAAACAGCGGTGGTTCAGTTGGAAAAAGAAGAATGCAACTTATATTTGAATCCCCTGCTGCGCGATGCAGCAGGGGATTTTTGATATGGTCTGACAGAACCGACCAGAGAAGGAAAAGGGGCTCCAGCCATCGTTGATGACTGGAGCCTTTGATTATGCTATCACGCCAGCTTCAATGGTTGGCGCATAGAGTCATTGTGGAGCTTACTTCACGATCACCTTCATGGTGCGGCCATCGCTCATCTTGACGATGTTGAGACCCTTCACCGGAGCCTCGATGCGCTGACCAGCAGCATTGTAGCGAGCCACCTCGACAGCATCGGCCTTCACGTTGCCCGTGACGCCCTGGATGCCGGTAGCAGCGGTGATGTTGTAGCTCTTGCCAGCGTTCACGACCTGACCCGTCTGCTTGTCGATGATGATAGCGATAGCAGCCACCTTACGGCCCGTAGCCTTGAGGGCGTTCTTGAGGGCAGCCTTGGTCGGCATAGCCACCTCGTAAGAGGCAGTCGTCGTCTCGTTGGCAGTCAGCGTGATGGGAGCAGCCTGGTTGGTCGTGTTACGATAAGAGCTACCGATGAGCACGTCCATGAAGTCCCACTGGATGTATGAAGAGCCCTTGTCGCCGCCCTTACCCAGGATAGCGAGGTCTTCCTCACCCGAGTTGATCAGCTGCTGCTTCGTGTACTGCTGAGCATAGTAGTTGCCCTGACGCCAAGAAGAGCCAGCACCCGTCAAGCTATCAGCAATGAGGACGTAGGCGATCTCGTAATTGCCAGAGACATAAGAGTCGATGCTGGCGTTGATCGTGACAGTGGTAGAATCCTGGTTCCAAACACCATTGACCTCTACACCGACCATCGGAACCTCCTTGACAGCAGCAGCCATGTCGTCGAGGATAGACTTCTTAGAGCCATAATACGGGTCGATGGTCTTGCCATTGCGGTTGATGACGCAAGAGGGAGCACCTGAAAGACCGACGTTGGCATAGTTGGAAGTGTACATCGGATCGCTGGCGTTGTACTGGTGGATACCGATACCGACGAAGTTGTCAGGATAGTTCTTGCCAGCCTTCTCCATACCGATAAGACCGCGCGGACACCATCCGCAACCCGTACCAGTCAGCTCCTCAACGACGACACCACGCTTGAAGACCTTAGAGACAACGATGAGCGTACCCTTGGCCTCAGCCTTCTCAGCCTGGTTGGCATTGCCATTGACCTTCGTCACCTTGACCTTGACGTCGCGGTTCTTCACCTCAGAGCCACAAGGAACCTTCACGTCGAACTCGCCTTTGCTACCAACAGCAATGGCATTGGCCAGAGTGACATGCTGCTCAGCCTGAGCCTCGCCATCGACAGTGACCACATAGTCGAGGTCGCGGACGGCCTCCTTACTGTTGTTGAAGAAAGACACCGTGAAGTTGACATCGGTATTCACGGCACCCGTGGTGCTACCGAAGTCAGACGGAGCGACGTTGTAATCGGGGAAGTCACCCTCAACGAGAAGCTGAATACTCACATTCTCGTTCTGGCCGTTGAAACCATACCAGCCAAGACCCTGACCACCCTGCTTAGAAGTGATGTTGCAATACAACCAAAGCTTGTTGTCCTCAGTGTCACCCTCACCCACCATAGAGATGGGGTAGCAGTCGTTAGTGTATTTGCCACCGCTCGTCGTGTTGAGCTGCTTATAGTCGAAGCCGACGAAGAAGCCCGTAGCGTCTTCGATGGTGATCGGCTGATCGAGCGTCACCTCGTTCCAGCCCTTATTGGGGGCAGCAACATCCTTTGCGAAGAGCTCGTCACCGATGCGAACATTGTTGATAGCGCCAGTAGCCGAGTTGATGAAGACGCGAGAATTGTCCAAAGCAGCGCAGAGACCGAAACGCATACCGACGATCTTCTTGCCCACATAGCCAGACATCACGGTCGGAGAAAGGTAGGCAGCGCACTTGTTATCGCCCGGGTAGTTGGGGATACCAATACCATACTCGCCCAGAGCATCAGAAGAATAGAGGCCGGCCCAACGCTGGTTGGAGGCAATCTTGGCAACCTTCTTTGCACCAGCATACTGGACAGCCGAAGGACCTACTGACACCACGCGGGTGCTCACCTGTGCGGAAGCACTCAGAGCGAGAGCGGCAGCCGCAAGAGACAGTAATACTTTTTTCATTTTACTTGTTGTTGATAATTTGGTTTTCGCCCCACGAAGGGGCGGATGATTATTGATAATTTGAAAACTCTAATGAAGAGACACACTACTCAGAGGCTATCTGACAACCTCCTTGCGGACCGTGCCATCGGAGAAGCGAACCATGTTGAGACCTTGTTGCGGCGCGTCAAGACGCTGGCCCGCTGCATTGTAGCGAGCAGTCTCCATCTTCTCCGAGGTAGAGATTCGCTCCACGGCAGTCGGCGTCTTGTCAAGATAGCACTTGTCCGCGTTCATCACGCGGCCAGTTGCGGTGTCGAGCACCATGGCCACAACGGCCACATGGGCCTTGGCCACTGCATGGCGCAACGGCTCCTTGGTGGGAAGTGTCAGCGTATAGGTAGCAACCGCCGTCTCGCCAGGCACCACATCGACAAAACCACCAAGGTTTTCTATGTCCTTACTATACTGTGTGCCTTTGTTCTTATAAGAACTACCCACCAATACATCCTCGAAGATATACTTGCAATAGTCGCCCTGCTGACCGTAGGATCCACCCTGCAGGAAGGGAGCCAACAAGTCGTCGTCGAAACTGTCGCGGGTATAGCCACAATAGTTGTTGAGCTGACGCCAGCGCTGGGTATTGCCCGCCACACTGTCGGCGACCAGCACGAAGACCATCTCATAGCGTCCAGCCTCCGTGCCTTCCACCTGTGCGGTTGTCTGCACCGCCGTATAGTCGGCGTTCCATTCACCCGAAACGGTCACACCTAAGACAGCCTTCTCCCCCATGGCGCGCTCAAAGTCCTTGGCCACATCGCGCATACCGCCGGCAGATCCATAGAAAGGATCGATGATCTCGCCATTGCGGTCGATCATGCAGCACGGAGCACCTTTCAATCCACCATCACTCCAGTCGATGTCGGCATAGTCGGGCGTGTACATCGGGTCAGTGGCGTTGAACTGATGGACGGCAACACCGATGAAGCGATCGCCGTAGAGGTCGCGCAACATTTTCATACCGACCAGTCCTCGCGGACACCATCCACAGGCCGTACCCGTGAGTTCCTCGACGACCACCTTGCGCTCATATCCAGCACCGTCGGCACGACGCTCCTGGGCGCTCATGCCCATTAGCAAGAAGAAAGAGGCAGCCAAAAGTAATAATCGTTTCATAGGATTTCTGCTTATTATTAAAGTCTGGCTTCGTGGCGACAATTCGGAGTTAAGACACCCGATCGTGTTGTAAACCAGTCTTTGAGATGTGTGAGCACTCTCCCTTCCCTCTTTTCGGAGGAAAAGGGAGACTGCTTAATAGTTACTTGACGATGACCTTCAGCGTGCGGCCGTCGGCCAACTTGACGATATTCAAGCCCTTCTGGGGAGCGCTGATGCGCTGACCTGCAGCATTGTAGCGAGCCACTTCCACGGTCTCGCCAGTGGTCTGGGCAGCATCGACGATGCCCGTGAGCGGAGTGATGTGCTCGTTGCGATCCACATTGAGGACATAGCCCGTGGACTTCTCGGTGAGCACAGCCACAACCGACACCTTGTCCTTATTGATATAAGGCTTGAGGGTATTCTTCGTCGGGAGCTTCAACGTATAGGTTGAATAGACCGTACCGCCAGCAGAGACGGGATCGAGCGTAGCCAAGGTGGAGCGCGTGTTGTAGGAAGACGCAATCACCACATCCTCGAAAGGATACTGCTTGATCTGGCTGGCTCCGTAGGTACCACCCTTGCAGAACTGTGCGAGGTTGGGATCGGCAGCATAGCCGCCATCGGCGGGATCATACTGCGCATAGTTGTTGTTCTGATACCAGGCGGCATTGTCGCCCACTACGCTGTCGGCTACGAGGATGAAGGCTACGTCGAAATCGCCAGCAATGTTGGCCTCAACAACGGCCGTGGCCGTGACCTCGGTCTGATCAGCATTCCAGACACCTGAGACCGTCACGCCGACCTCGGCAGTGCCGTAGTACAACTCCTTCTCGATATCGCGGGAGATACCAAACTTCTCGCCACTTGATCCGAAATAAGGATCGACGGCCTGGTTGCCATTGCGGTTGATGATGCACAAGGGTGCATTGCCTGCGGGGAGGTCGTCGAGCGTGAGATACTCGCGGGGAGCCATCGGGTCGGTGCTGGCATTGTAGCGATGGATGGCCACACCGACGAAGCGGTCGCCATACTTCTGCTTCATGAGCTGCATACCAACGATGCCACGCGGACACCATCCACAACCCGTACCTGTCATCTCCTCGACAAACACCTTCTGGACGAAGTCCTTGAAGACGGTCATGCAAGTGCCATTGGCATCCTTGCGGGCGGCCTGGTTCTCCTCACCATTCACCTTGGTGACGGTCAGCGTCACAGGATAGGTGCCCATCGCGGAAGCGGCAGGCAGCACCACCGGCACTGTCGCCGTGCCCGTACCCGTCAGGGCATTGTCCGTCTCGGTCAGATCAATATGATATTCGTCCGATGTCTTGTCGTCCATCGTGACGGTATAATCAAGGTTCTTGAGCGACTCACCAAAACTGTTGAAAGTCACATCGACGGTCTTCGTCTGTCCCAGACCTACACGGTAGGTACCAAAGTCTTGGGGCGTGACCGCGTTCTGCGCTGCACCATTGGTCTCTACGATCAGCTGGATAGCCACCGAACCGTAGTCGCCACCGAGGTTGTTCCACTCCTCACGTCCGGTACCTCCGGCGGAGTTGGGAATCTTGCCATAAATATAGAGGTCGCGCTTCGGACCAGCAGCATAGACAGCAACCGGGCTGTTGGAGCGGGTCTGCGTATATTTGAAGGACGGGACCACGGCCTTCCACTGGTCAGACAGCGTGAACTGCTTGTCCTCGGGGAACATCACCGTGTGCCATCCAGGCTCCTTATTCTCGGCATCCACTGCCACAAGCTGCGTGTAGGTGCTCTGCTTATTGACGCTATAGACCGCGACACCCGTCGAGGTTCCATCGCTGCCGAGGGCAAAGCGCATACCCACCACCTTGGCGCCTACGTACTGCACATAGTCGTTGGGCACGAGATAGGCACCAGCCTGCATCTTGCCCGGCGCACTCGTGAAACTGAGAGAGTTGTCAATATCGTCCGAGGTATAGTAGCCCACCAACCGCTGGTTGGCCTCCAAGGGCCGTTGTGCCGAAACCGCGAGGGCGACTAAGGCCAATGCCAAGCTAAGAATCGTTTTCTTCATTGAATTAAGGGGTAAATTATGTGCGGGGACATGATTAAGTATTCCATTAACTACGCCCTGCACATAATATGTTTTTTAAAAAATCCCTGTCGGGGATTCGCTATTTACTTGTACATCTGCTTCACGGTCTTGCCGTTGGCGAGCTTGACGATGTTCAAGCCCTTGACCGGACCATTGACGCGCTGACCAGCTCCATTGTAGCGGGCCACCTCCTTCACGATGCCATTGTCAGGATTCTGTGCGTCCTGGATGCCCGTGTAGTTGAAGTTGAAGTTGATGGAGATCTGCGGACCAACACCGATGACATCGCCATAGGTGTACTTCTTGGTACCCCACTTGGTCTCCTCCTCGGTATATTCGCAGACGTCGGCACGAAGCGTGATGGCAGCAGCACCGTCGAAGCAGATGATGTCGCCCTCGTCGTCCATGTCGCTCTTCGGGATGTACTCAAGCATCATGTCGTCGAGGTTCTTGCCAGCCTCCATACCGTTCTTCACATATTCACCAGCAGCGTCAAATGACTGGCAGTTGCCAGCGGCACAGAACTGGATAGCAGCGCCCTCATTGATGCTGGCAATGTTGAGCGTCAGAGCAATGGCCTTGAGATCGCCCGTAGTGTTCTCTACGTAGAGCGCCGGCTTGATCTGCGTGCCAAACGGAGTCTCCTCAGCGTCAGCAGCAGTGTAGTTGAGCGTGGAACCGTCGGGAATCTCTGTCGTGGTGCCATTGGCGTGCTTCTCTACGAAGCGGAAAGTCTTGTTGTTCTGCTGCGCCTGGGCCACACCGGCGAAGCACAACAGTGACAAACAAAGTGTAGTAATTTTCTTCATATTCATTTAATTTAATTGTTGGTCATTTTATGAAATGGAACTTACCCACCCCGAAAGCCAGGCTTTCAGGATGGACAAGTTCTTATAGTCATAGATTACTCTGCCGGTGCCACGGGTGTGAAGACCACCTTGGCCTTCTCTACCTGGGCCACACCACTGTCGGTATAGACGAAGGCGACGACCGACACATTCTCGGGTACCCACTTCTCGTCCAGCTGGTAGGTGAAGGTCTGAGCCTTCTCCTCACCCTCATGGATGGTAAAGTCCGTACCCCAGTCGCCATTGACGGCAGCGCGGAGCACGTGGTTGTGCACATACTCCAGATCGTTCTTGCCGTCGGGCATCATCTGCATGGCCGTGATGCCATCCTCGACGAGCCAGATCTGGAGTTTGCCAGCAGTCGTGCCCGTCGTACCCTCGGAGCTGACGGTGATGCTGACCGTGCGCGAATCGGCGTTGTAGTCGTTGCTGATAGCCAGCGAGACAGGAGCCTTCTGCGCGATGAGGCGCATCACCTGACCCTGCCAGGCGGTATAGTCTGACGGTGCCTCACGGTTGACCAAGCCGACGGGCTGGTGGTCAAGACCCCAGTGGTAATAATAGGTGTTGCCCAGATCGGTCAGGAGGCCGACAAACTTCTTGTTGCCTGCAAAACCGAGAGGTCCTGAGTGGATACCGACAGCGATGATATTGTCCTCACCGTAGGTCTCCTGCAGATGATGGATCTCGTCCGTTGCCTTCGGGCAGTTGGGGCACCTCTGACCCGTGAAGTCCTCAATGAGCACCTTGCGGGCTGCATCGGCGGGCTTGATATAGACGAAGCGCTCCTGCTCGTCGAGGTCGCTGCAGGAAGAAAGGGCGCCCCCAAGGAGCACGCCAACAGCGGCCATCTTCACATAACCAAAGAATTTACTTGTATTGCGTGTCATACTTTTGTTTCTCCTTTTTATTTATGATTAGAAGTTATAGTTATATGACAGCGTGAAACCCTTGGTCTCCGGCACGTAGCGGCAGACACCGCCCGAGCAGTTGAATCCAGCACGCGTACGACCCCATCCGAGCTGTACGCGGTGCGCACCCGTATTGTAGGTGACGAACGTCTGCCAATAGTGGGCATCGGTCAGACCGACATTGTACTGGTCGCTCACGGTGAACATCCAGTGGGGAACCAATGAAAGCTCAGCCAGGGCAAAGAGCCAGTCGTGCTCGTCCTCACCAGTGGTGAGATACTGCAGCTCCGTGCGCAGGCGCGTCTTCGGGCTGAGGTTGAAGAGCGCGTCGGCGATGAAGATGTTGGAGTGGATCATGCCACCATCACCCTCTACGGCGGTCTTGTTGTAGAACTGGTTCATATACATGAGCGAGAGCTTGAAGTCGCGGGTGAAGCGACGATCGATCTGGACATTGAGGTCCTGATAGTACATGCCACTCTTGCCCCACTTCCAGAAAGCCGATCCGTAGCCGTCCGTACCCTTGCCCGTGAGCACTGTCGGCTCCGGCACATTGACCGTCAAGGAGCGCGGGTTCTGGTCGATACCACGGACATGGGAGAAGTTGACCTTCACCATCATGCCATACTTGCCACCGATGGCCGTCTTGCGCTTGAACTTATAGCCCAACTGGCCCTGGTAGGCCCACTCACCATCCAGGCGCGTACCATAGGGATACAGAGCCGCAAGTGCGTAGGTCTGGTCCATTGTGAAGGCTGGCAGGTGGTTGATAGTGGACTGAGCAAGGCTCTCGCCACGATAGGAGTTGAAGAAGAAGTTGTCACTGCGCTTCGCCTGGGCAAGCACACTGAAGCCCTTCTTAGAATATGAAGCCGACAGCATGGCTGCCGTACCCTTGCGATAGATGTAGTTGTTCTTGAACGAGGGATCCGCCGTCTTCTGCGCATACTCTGCCAAGACATTGAAGCCGTGGGTGTTGAGCGTGACGCGGGCATCCCAGGCATTGACGTTGCGAGGCATCACCAAGCGGTAGTTGCCATTGAAGACGTCCTCGTCGTTGCGCTCGTTCTTGTTGACGAAGCTACCACCGAGCGTCAGGCTCGTACCACTCTGGGCGAGGCCCTTGAACCAGCTGTCGAGAGACAACTCCACGTCGGCACCTGACACCCAGGAGTCGTTGTGGGCCCAGTAGCGGCGCTGCTGGCCCGTGAGAGCCTTGAGGCGCACACCCTTGACAGGCGGCT
>ERZ791628.570-NODE-570-length-13404-cov-19.6431_pt1 | contig 13404 bp, 9 predicted proteins | sample MGYA00510265_ERZ791628 | MGnify/ENA primary metagenome ERZ791628 (study PRJEB30046, sample SAMN00715184) | human gut metagenome | study: EMG produced TPA metagenomics assembly of the A metagenome-wide association study of gut microbiota in type 2... | reverse complement strand
CACAAGATCAAGGATGTTCTTCATTCTGACAACAAGTTGGCTAACCTCGACTAATCTTCGAGATTTTACAACACAAGATATGAGCGGGAATCCGAAAGGGTTCCCGCTTTTGTTTTATCCCCTTTTTTCTCGCAATCATACAATCTGTCAGCATGTAATGCGTATTGTGCACGATAACATGAAATCTTTACATTATTTAACTAAGAAAACTTGCATCTTATTGACTTTTTTCCTACATTTGCAATGTTCAAACGAAAGAACAGGACATGTAAGAGGGGTATAAGCCCTATAGTAAATGATAAGCAATAGTAAATGATAACCAATAGTAAATGATATCACTCCTCCCAACATATCATTTGTGTAATTGTAAAAGATGATTTAAACCGAAAGGTGTTTGTTTTTAAAGCATCGGATGGTAATGGCCGAAAGGCTGGAATCTGAAGATGACTGGTTTAAATGATAATGAAAACAATTAGTAAATGGTATAACTATGAAGAAGTATTTTATGATGGTCATCGCTATGACTATGATGACAATAGGATTTGTAAGTTGCAGTGCATCTGACGATGAAATGGGTGAAACAGTTAGTCGCGTTACCACCGATGAGTCAGGTTTCTCTTTGCTCAGCTATTCCATGACTGCGGGCTCTGCCGTAAGCGAGGAGTCTAACAGTAAGGCTGAGAATGATGAGAAGTTGGTTTGCAAGGTTCTTCCGGGTGGTCAGCTGATGCTGACTCATAAGAATGTAATCTTCGACCAAGGTACAAATATCAAGTTTGCAACTCAGTTGGTTGGCAAGAAGTTAATCATTACAGAAACAGGTGATTATGGAAAGTCTGGTCAGTATGGTTATTATACGCTTGTTGCCAAGGTAGGAACAGTTAAGGATGGTGACTATGTGGTTGTTGTAATGCGCAATGATCACGTCCGTGAGGAGTTCAAGTTGAAGTATGACTCTTCCCGAGCTAATTAAGATACATATAAATAGTAAAATGCAATTCAGATATATAATAAATGATATGAAGTTACAATTATAATGAATGGTATGTTGATATATAATATACGAAGTTAAGACAAATGATAGTAAATGATATGTTTATTCAATAACAGATGTCGCTTCTTTCGACCAGTCTAGTTTTACTTTCTGTTTTCATTTCCCCGTAATGCTTCCATGAGCTGTTCTGGTGTACAGTCTTTTAATATCACCTTATTCTCTTTATCCAACAGGTAAATGGTTGGCATGGCTTTGAGCCCGTAAATCGTGCTCAAGCGGTTATCTGCTACGATGCGGAGCAGACTGAAGCCGGCTGGTATTGTCTGTTTGTCTAGCCATGCAGATATCTTGTGGCAGTTCTCGCAGTCAGGATCGTAGAAATATAAGATAACCTTCTTTCCCCGGTAATCGCTCAACTGATGAGGCTTGCCGTCTTCCTGCATAAAACTGATATTGGTAGCCTGTGTGCCAGGCAAGTTCTTTCTTGCCTGTTTCAGTTTAAATCCTATTCTTTCTTTCTCGGTTTCATTGAAGTATGGCGATTTAGCCATGTCTTCCAGAAATAGGGCATATACCCTGTCGTTGCGCATGGGCGACTCAGGGTTCTCATAATAATGCTCGATGAGGCTTTCAAACTTCTCTTTAGATGGCTTCTGCTGGTAAGCTTTGGCTGTAAAGGCAGCAATACCCTTCTGGGCTATTTCCTGGTCGAAACGTGCCAGAATATCGATGAAGTTGACAAAGCCCTGTTCTGTCATCTCCTTGTTTGCCAGTTCCAGGGTATCGGAAAAGTTGAAGTTGTCCCAATAGTGCTCACTCAGGTATGTTGCGCGTTGCTCTACGCTGCGCAGACTGTCTGGCAGAGCAGGGTATGGGAAACTGTTCTGAGCCTTGGTTGGGGCTAAGGCTCCAACCAGCATGAAGAAACTGAGGAATATGAATCTTGCCATCATCTTTATATTGGAATTAATGATATTACTAACGGGTGCAAAATTACAAAATAAAATTGAAAGTGGCAAGGTTTTTTATATAAAAAGCCGCGGAACTATAGAAGGTGAGATCACCTCGGCAACTATAGTTCCAACGACCAGTCTAGTTTAATTTATTGGTTCCCGCATTCTATTTGTATAGTAAATGATAATTATTTTATTACCTATTTCATTGATATTTGGGGCATTTAAATTTTGAAACGATATGCGCCCCGATACAGATATATGAACTAAACTTTTCTAAGACTTACTACTTATAGGTGAATTCAAACTTCTTGGCCTTTCCTTGGTTGAAGTTATCAGCCTTCAGCCAGAAGCATCCCTTGTCATCTTTTTTGGCATTGCTGCGCACATTCCTCAACTTAAAGGTATATATATAGGTTCTTTCTCCTTCCTCCAGAAGAGTTCCTGAATTCCTCCTGATTACTTCAGCCTTATAGGTAAACCAGCTGCCTGTTTTGCAGTTGCCTTCCGTTTCGGCTTGAGTATCACCTATTTCTACCTTCCAGTCTTCTGGATTGATATCATTGGATGCGATTTTGAAATTCACAGGCAGCAGTCCGTCAGGATAATCCTTAGGAATGGTGATGGTGAAATCTCCTTCGCTGTTCAATGTTGCACTTATATTAACGGCATTTTTGAAATCATAATTAGCCTCACTCACACTATAGAGATGGATGCTTCTGTTGAGCCCATGCACTTTGTCGATGAGGTGTATGATGCCCTCTCGCCACGTCTTGTCTATCTTGTCCAGCCTATAGGTGATGGTACCGGTACCGGTCTTTGAAGCTTTGTTATAAGTATAGTTGGTAACCACTGGGGCATCTGCAGTTGCGTATGTCAGATTCTCAGTCCATAAAGCCTCGAAATCGGTAGGTTGCTTCGTTTCGGCATCGCTACCCTTATAAGTGAACTGTACCGTCTGCTCAGTATTTTCACCTGTATTTACAGTCTTATAAGTACCTCCGACGATAGCCAGTTCGTAATTTCCATCAGTAACGCCCAGTACAATCTGTTCTACTCTAATCCAAGGGTTGTTTGCCGGTGCACTTTTCAATGCTACCTCAGAATTAGAATTGCCATAGCTCTTATCCAGCTTATCAATGATGATTTTATATTCATAATTACGCTTGATGGCGTATGGCTTATTATTGCTGTCCTGTAAGTAAATCAGGTAATAGAGGCCATCATGCCATAAAATCACTTTAGCAGGATCTGTTGGCAGATTGTGCTCTTCGAAAGCACCTGTCGGGTTGAACATCTGACCAACATCACCTTTCAGTCTTCGGGTGTTGATGGCTGGGGTAACATAATTTACCTTCCATTCCCATTCATCATCTCCTGTAGTAGGGTTGAATAACAGACTGTCTCTGTTGAAGGGAGCCAGCGTTCCGTAAGCCACACCATTGATGACTGTCATTTTAAAGTCGTTTATTATACCAGGATTTGCTTTCTTTACCGAATCGCTCCAGTCTGCAGAAATCTTCGCTCTGTCTCTGATGAGATGAATGATATAATCTTTCTTTTTGTTATCTGGTTTCAGATACTCTTTCAGTTCTTCTGGAGAGTCTTTCTTGATATATCCCCAATAGCGTATATAGGCAGCCTGGTTTTCACCATGTTCTGTTTCAAATGTAGTCATGAGCATATTCTCATGCATACCTACCCAATTTGCCTGGTTGCCCCAGTTGATGGTTTGGTATTGGCTTCCAGTGTTGGCAACCAGATGGATACGGGACGTTTGGTTTGGTATGGTTGCAAAGAAATTATGAGGTTCTGTGCTTCCATCCAGATGAATGTCTCCATTATCATGAATTGTACCATTATTGTCTCTTATGAATCCTTTGATTTCTTTAAACTGTTTAACCTTGCCGAAACCTATAAACTGACCTTCATTATCAAAGCAGAAGAGTTTCATGCTGTCTTTCTGAATTCCTTCATTCATGAACACGGTGCTTCGGGTTACCTGTTGTTCGAAGTTGGGGATGGATACATTGAAACTGGCTGTGTAGTAACCTTCTTCGGTTTCGTCTTTAGAAGGTTCGCTGTCGGCTATACTGTCAGAACAGCCTGTCAACATTGCTGTTAACAGGATTGCTATGATTCCGATATATAATTTTATTTCTTTCATGTCATTTACCTTCTTTACTTTTCACCTTGTTTCTCTATCAGTCCTATTTCTCCCTGAGTCAGGTCGTGGACGCAGCGAACGTAGGTACCGCTCTGCGGGTTGTTGCCGTTTCTCTCGGTCTTGTCTCCATCCAGCGTCCAATAGTATTCGCCTCTCAGCAGGTGTTTGCCTATAGCCTTATCTTCGTTGCCTAACTTATAGATTCTGTTGATTTCTTCCTTTGTAGGAAGTCGCCAACCTTTCAGTTCGAGACTCTCATTCTTATAAGTCGTAGCCTTTTCCTGATACTTTTTACAGTAATCTCTTGCAGCCTGATTATCCTTGGCGCTTTTTTCACCCTTTGCGGTTGATGCAAGGATGTAAGCAGGAGATACCGTATTGTCTGCAGATTTATTCTCATTGTTGACTACAGGTTTGGCTATGGTGTAATCTGTAGCATACTTGTTGCTGGAGAACTGTATCGTGTACAGATGATTCTTCTCTTCAAAATCATTTGTACCTTCGCTTCTTACATTCATTGAATAGACTGAAGGATACTTTCTTACGGCTATTTCCTGTTTTTTGTCTGCGTTTCTAACTTTGATGTTAAAATAGGAATATTGAATAGTACAGTATGATGGAGCTCCAGCATGTACGTCTATCCATCCTCTATAGCGATTTCCTGTAGACTCTTCGAAATTTGCCTTGATCTGTCCATCCTGTCCGGACTGCTTATTACCATATCTGTCAAAATAATAAGTAGTTGGATTCTCAATGTCACATTCATAAGATGCAAACCAACGCATAGTGTAATCTGTAAAATCATTGCTTTCACCACCTTTTATATCTATGGCAGTAGGAGATACCACCAGATAGCTTGCCCCATCCGCATTGACGTGGGTATCTTCACCTACGGTCCATTTGGTAATCGCCCATTGCAGATAGTCTTCCTTTCCATCGTAATCAATATCTGTCTTGGTATCCAGATACTTGATGACTGCATTGACGGTATAGATATAGTTGCGCTCCAGCTTCTTTTCGCCTTGTGGATCACGCACAGGGATAACCAGATTCTTGATAATGCTTGTCTTTGCATCTGCACTTTCGAAGGTAACAGCTGCAACAAACTGTGGCATATCATCTTTCCCGTTCCATGTTGTGGAATAGCTGTAAGTTGTTATCTTATAAATATCATTACCATTTTCGTCTTTCTCTGCTGTAGCCTTATTCTCCTGAATATTTTTTTTGATATTCTGATCAGCAGGTTGATTGGCAAAGATAGCTGTATTGGTATTGTAATTGATGAACTTCCACATTACTTTTGTTATTTTGTAATCCTTCACCGTAGAAGAGATGTTCAGTTTGATTTTGGCTGCCGCTCTCACCAGTTCTACCGGAATATCCTGTTCCGGATCTTGGGTGATGGAATACTTACCTTGGCTGCTCATCAGGAATTTCTTGTCGTTTACCATGGTAGCTGGCTTCCAGATGTCATCATCCTGCTGGGTACTGGCAAGGAGTTCTTTCAGATTCTTACCCTTGAGATTTTCCTTTGCATTGGCTACTGCATAGTAAGGATAAGTATTATTCACATCAAGATGGAGTGTCGATTTCCAGTCGCCCGAACCCAGTTCCTCTGCTTTGTTCTCTGCAGGGGTGTCGAACAGACTGTCTATTCTGCGTTCGCTGGATGTTGGTTCGAACATCTTAAAGTCAAGAGAAGACAGAGTTTTTTCATGAAGATTCTCTTCTTCCTTCACTCTTGTGGTCTGCAGGTCGTTGACCATGGGAGTCATGCTCAGCTGTTGTGTAGCCAAACCGTTTTCCAGTTCGTCTTCAGCTGAGCATCCTGCCATGAGCCATCCTGCCGTAAGAGCCAAGATGCATTTTGCGAATCTTATGTCTATATATAACTTCTTCATGATGAATGTTATTTTCTGTTGTCTTTATAAAACTTGTTCAAAGTGAATATCCTTACCGGCGAATTTGCCCTCTTTACATCCATTATATTTGAAACTTGGATTCAGGACAAACTTATCGTTTGGATATTTGGTCAGGAAAACCTGCGCCTTTACATTGTGTGGCTTTGCCAGATCCAGTCTGTTCTTTGGCACGACATAGAAGTAGAGTGTCTTCTTCTCACCACTTTGATTGATGATGAAATCCTCTATCTTGTAGGTTTTTCCTACCGGATTCTTTCCATCATTATTCTGTGTGATTTCGGGATTGTAGAAAGGCGTTTCTTCCGGATATTTGCCATCCTTATCGCATTGTACGAATCCGAACATCGGGTTGTCTGTCTGGAGAATCCAAGGCTTACCTTTGGTATCGATATCCTGGAGCGTAATCATCGGTCCTCGTTTAGGGAAACCGTAATATACCTTGTACCCCCAGTCTGTCTTTCCGCTGTCAGGGATTTCAACATTCGTAGAGGCATCGATGAAATCGAATGTTCCTCCATCCTGCCATTCCTGAATAGATGGAGTAACGGTGAGCTTGCCCATCTGGCCGTTGAGGAAATAACCATAAACTACCAGTTCTCTGTTTCTGATGGCATTTCCTTCAGAAGGAATATTGAAGGTCTCGTGCTTCTCGGTTGCTCCGCCATCTAATGAATACCAGATGGTGCCTCGGATGGCTTTGTTGGTCTCACGGAGATAACAGAGATTGTGGGAACCAATGCCTGCCTGTTTAAAAGCATCCAGATATTCTTGGGCAGACTGATTACTCTTTTTGATGAAACTCTCAGGATTATCCACTTCCTTGATATCCTTGTTCTCTACACCTGCCAGTTTCAGGGTGTTTGATACGTAATCTGTACCTGCGTTGTCGTATTTCTGGCTGGTTACGTTCTGGTTGTAACCATTCTCGTTATATGTCGCTTCGTCGGGAAAAACATAGCTGGCAGTAGGAATGGTGTTTCCTTCTACCTCTATTCTTGTTACCTTTACCTGACTGGTATTGGCATCAGTACCCTTTTTGCGTGCAAAGTAGAAGTGGAGCTTGGAAACGGCACGAACCAGAGGAATCTTGATGCCTTTGTCTTTGGCTCCTTCTTCTGTATCAGCCACATGGCTGTCTACAGAGATTTGAGTGATGGCACGGGAGATAGGGAGTCCCTTTCCGGCTGGCACTTCTTTTGTTTCTGCAGTACCATCTTTATTGATACCGAAAGGTGAGGTAAAGCTGACTTCTTTCAAATCTTTGCGGGTAACAGAACTGAGGTTTTTGCCTTTTATCTGGTCCGGCATGTTGATGCTCTCAGAGTTTGCCAGGATGTAAAGGTCGATGTTCTTTACTTCTTCGCCGCCAATCTTTCTCAGGAATCGGAGGTTCAGAGTATAGTTACCGTTCTTCACTTCGTTCAGCGTCTCTGCTTTATAAGAGATTGGAGTGGCTTCATCGCCGGTATTTGATTTGAACACCCACACCTTGATATTATGGATGTCGTTCTCCTGAGTAGGATTTGCATTGCTCTCATTGTCGGCAAGAGCCTTTCCGCTAGTTTCTCCGGCTCTGGTACTGTTTCCGGTGCCGGTAGAGAAACTGAGGCTCAGATAGGCATTGTCGCTTTGAGCTGTTTCTGTATTTTCGTTCTCTGAACAGGATGCCATTGCGCCTACCATGAGCAAAGCAGCGAGTGCCATACACACTGGGCGTGTCATCTTGGTCAGAGTAGATTGATAGCGTTTCATGTTTTCTTTCTTTTACTTATACTTCTTTCTTTTCTTATTTTCCCAGGTCGGCATTCTGAAGATTCAGAACCCAGTTGTTTACCTTGATTCTTGCATCCATGCTGTAGGTAGAACTTGGAGCTGGCACGTAGAATACCAGAGTGTAATGGTCCTGACGGTCCAGATACTGCTGGTCGCTCCAGTCTTTGCCGTAGCGGTCGCTGGCACAGAGTGAGAGGAACCAAGGCAGGGAGTGGTTGAAGATGACTTTGTTGATGCGCTTGTCTGTGATGACGATGCGCTTGTCATCATATTGGCTGGATCCGTCGGCAGTGCGACTCTTGTTGTCATCTTTGGTTTCGAACATACGTGATGATGACAGGTCGTAAACCAGCGCCTTTTCTACGTCTTCGCCTTCTACCTCGGTCTTGCCGCTGTGGTTTTCTACCAGTTTCTTCTCATAAGGAAGATAGGTGATTGCCTTTGGCTTTACCTTGTCGCCCTTATAGTCGAGTAGGGCAGCGGAACCTTTGATTTCTACATCGAAGTTTTCGGCTGTGAATCCTTCCTGGTCGGGTTCGAATGGGAGCATCACCACTCGGTATGTCTTGGTACACTTCATCAGACTCAATTTTCCCTGCACATCGTTTTCTCCATCAAAGTTGAGGGAGTCCTGTGCGGTATAGAGTGCGGTGAAGTGCTTGTCGTTTACGAATTCTTCTTCGTTTTTTTTGCCCATTTCCTCTTGCAGGTCGTTGATGGTAGAGATACCTGGGGTAAGTTTAGTAAAACTAAACTCGGTCTCATCATCACCTTCGGCTCTTGTTCCCATTGCGGCAGGCTGCTTGTCACGAGCCAGGCAGACGAAGGTATACTTGCCTGCTTGCAGGTCTGTGATTTCCATCTTATGACCTGTTTCAAACTTGTCAGCCGACTCGGTATAGTTATCTACGAACTTACCGTTCTTGTCGAATACATAAACGTTGAGGTTCTTCACCTCTGCAGAGAAAGCATCTGCCTCTTTCACATTATAAGTATAGTCGAATTTGAGCGACAACTTAGCTGTAGGGCAGCCCGTGATATCATCTTTCATGCATGATGAAAGAGAAGTGAGTGCGATGGCTGAGATGCAAACTAGTTTGCAACATTTGTTGTTGAGGAAATGTGCCATATTCTTTATCTTTTATAATCTTTTACTTTTACTTATTTTATATAGAGAGTGCCGTAGGTAGCGAATATTTTTGCTTCATCAGCTCTCTGTTTCGTTGCCTTCGGCATCGTTATTATCTAAGGATGAAAAGTGCCAGTCTTTCGGGTTGGGGTTATGACGGCACGTCTTTGTATCTCCCACCTTTTATACATGGGCGGCAATGTTAGTTATCTTTTAAGAATGTTTTCGTTCTTTTCTGAACGAACGTTTGATTGATAAACTCTCGGAGGAGGATTGCTCCCCCGAGAGTCTTGGTATATATATAAGTATTTATATTTTATCTTTCTGGTATGACGGAATATTACTTCAAATCAACGTCCTGGTTGTTGAGAACCCAAGGGTTAACAGAAACCTCAACATCGAGATAGTACAATGTACGGTCATCTGGACCACCATTAGGAACCTGGGCACCAACATTAAATATGTTCTTTACATTTAACAGGTAGATGCTGTTACGCTGGATAGTGTTGGCTACACCGAGATACTGATCTTTAATCTTCTGAACATAGTATGTCTTACCAGCGTTGAAGACCTCGATATCATACTTCTTGCGGAATTCATCCAGCTTAGCCTCTGGATCTGTTGCGTCATTTTTAGCAGCTTTCAATTCGTCAACAACTGCATCTTTGGTCTGGCCATTAAAGATAGCCTTTTGATCTTTGTAAGCGTCGATGATGTCCTGGATTCTGCTATAGATAACCTTGTTGTAACGATAGAATGTACCATCCTCGAAGTCTGCATTTGTCTTATAGTCATCACTGAGCTCTACTGTGTACTCGAAGTACATAGAAGTTGCAGCATCACTAGAGTTGTTCTCGAAGATATAATCCTTTTGTGATCTATCTGTTGTTACAGCATTGAAGTAGTTATAGTTCTGAAGCAAAGTCTTTGTACCGAATTCTGTTGTTGGCTGGAAGTAAGTGATACCAGTTGGAATTGAAAGGGTAGTTGCATCAGCCCACTGCTGCATAACATTTGTCTTGTTGGCAACATTTGATATGGCATAACTTGTCAATTTTAAGCTCTTAACTGCCTTGACAGCATTTGCGTTAGCTTTCTTTTCCTCATCGCTAGCATTAGCATCTACAGCGTAAGGCTTAATGGCAGATGCCTCAGACTTTGGCTCATCAATACGTGCTGTGAGACGCTCGATATTGATAGTGCTGCTAACCTTTGCTGCAGAATTTGCATCCTTGTTGTCAGATGTGAAAACAATAGTATGGCTGTTTCCCTTTACGTCTGCATCGTTCTGGTTGAACATAGCGAAGTTGTTAGCTTTAGAGTATTCTGTAGCAAACTTGTTATTAGAAGTAAAAACATCTGTAAGTGGTGACTCACTTGCTGTGTTAGCCAGGAAATATACACTATATTTTGTACCTGCAGTTACATTTTTTACAGGAACCTGAAGTGTAGTCTTACCATTTGTGCCCTGTGTAGGATTCTTCTTTTCTGCCCACTCATCTTTGCTGATAGTGTGAGTGAACACAATCTCGTTGTTGGCATCAACCAAGTAGAATGTACCACTTGTTACATCAGACTCTGCAGCTGTTGCGGCAAGATCATTTTTTAATGAAGTTCTTGTACCATTGCTGTTAGGAGTCTGAATGGTCAATGTCATGTAGAACTGATCTACCTTAGCCTGACCTGCGTTGTCACCAGCCAAATCATCATTACTGCTGCAGCTAGTGAAAGACAAAGCTGCGGCTGAAACCAAGCTCATTACGAGCAAATTCATTTTTTTCATAATCTTTTTACTTAATACAAAAAAAGTTATACAATATATTTAATTAATTCTTATTCTCAAAATTAAGTTTCGCACATATTGGCACAATCCGCTGAAAACAGATCGTATTTAATATCATCTTTTAACTTATACTTATATAATTAGAAAGTACATACTTACTTTAAAGCGCCTGGTTTACCTTATCCAGGTTTTCCTGCGCCTCCTTCAAACCACCGGCAACAGCTTTCTCAAAGTGTTGCTTGGCTGTCTGATAGTCTTCCTTCATGGCAGCCAGACAACCGCGGGCATTGTTTGCCTCGGCGCTGTCGCCTGCTTTCAGGAGATATTTCTCTGCACTCACCTTGTCGCCACGTTCGATGGCTGCTGAGGCTGCATTGAGATTGGCAAGCTTATCTTCAGGGAACATTCTTACAGCTATGTCGAAAACATTGTTGAATTCGGCGCTACCCTTAGGATAAGTCTGGGCTACCAGATACATCTCCTGGAGAGAGAGTTTCTGAGGACGGGTCTTGATAACCTCTCTAGCCTTTTCTACATTGAATGCCTGAACATCATATTCTATCGTATAGTCGGTACGGCGAAGTGATGGCCATACATTCTGCAGGAGATAGTGATAAGCCTGAGGAGCCTTCTTGAGCAATGCTTTCTCTTTGGCATCTGGCTGCATGTTGCTGTTGATAATCTCAAGTGCAGCTTCCTTCTGAGGAATATCATTCTCATTTACATACTTGATGGTTCCCGCCCAGTCCTCTGCTGTAGCTGTGGCCGCAAACAATTTTGAAGAAATAGGATAGATCTTCAGGATATGCTTCAAAAGCGCCTGTGTACGGTTATGCGACAACTTGTTGTTGTTGGCATATCCGCCATCTGGTGATGCATAGCCGTGGAGGGTTATCTTGGTGATAGTAACATCCGAATCGTTCTTCACAAGGTCGAGAGTCTTGCGGATATTATCCAGTTCGTTGGCATTGTTGCCCATATCGTACAAGATATCCCACTTGTTCACCTTGAAGTTCAAACGGGCAGAACCATTCTCCTTTCTTGCCTTTACGGCTTCTGCCTTAGGCTGGACATAAGCGTTGAAGAGATTCTTCGGAGTAGAGAATGCACGTCCTTCCGGATTCAGGATACCTTCGTCGAGAAGTTGCTGGTTGCAACCGCAGGCATCATTGCTGATGGCGAAGTTTGAGTTCTTCATCCAGTCGCTGAACGGAGCGGCGTATTCATAATGAAGCGTCTGTGCTGTCTTGTTCTTACGGAGTGCCACGATGAGTGGGTTTGCCGTAGCCGTTTTCTGGTTACGCTGATAATAAATATATCTCTTTTTACCCATCACCTCAACACTCGGCATGAAGAGCGTATCCTTTTCGTTGAGGATCATTGGGGTATAGATGAGACCTTTGTTGCTGGCAAGCTGAATTTGGTCGAGGTTCAAGTCCATAGCCACTTTCACCTGGTTGCCAACCTTTCTGATTGCCTTATTCTGGATTTTCAGATTCTTGTAAGCCTGCTGGGTATTATCTGCTGCTATAGGAAGAGCAATAAGCAAGGCTCCGAACATACTACCTATTATGTTATATATATTCATCACTGATTCTTTTTAAAAAACATACACTAAGTTGAGGGCTGCTTTCGTCGGGCCCACATAGTTGTGTGCCTTGTCATCTTCAAGTTTATCTCCGCATTGAGCACAGTTAAACTTATCTGCCTTAGAGTAGATATAGCCTACACCAAGTTCAGCTTCCAGATTCCAATGTTTCGAGAGAGCCCAAGCGTAGCCGTAAGCTACACCTGCACCTATAAACCATCCTTCATACCGATAGTCTTTCAGCTTAGAGAAATCAGTGCCCAGGAACTTGAAGTCAAGATCCATGCCACCGATGTTGTGCGATCCACCCAAGGCATGGAAGCCGATGAATGAACCCATCATTTTGTTGCAGAACCAGTATCTGGCCTCTGGCTGAACGAGCCAGTGTTTCCATTTCTTGTTCTTTGAAAACGTCCAAGGATTGTAGTTTCCGGATACGTCAAGTGTCCATTTTGGAGAAAGACCGAATTCAACACCCAAGTTCATGGTTGTCGTTGCATCATACAGCAAGTTGGTCTTTACCGCAGCTTCCTGCGCTAGAGCAGGACAGATTAGGCTGCCGAGTGCTACTAACGCAATAAAAATCCTTTTCTTCATACCTCAATTAATCTTTTCTTTTTAAAAAAACACATTGAGTGATTTAGAATCACCTTTTACTTTCTTACTACTCTTTTATAATAATCACCAATACCTGAATCTACTGAGAACTCTTGTTTCCTGAAGTTTACTTTCAACTGTTCTTTTTCTCCTTTCAGTTTACTTTCAACTTACTTTTTAGTTCGTCTGTATCTCATATCGTTGGTTTTCTGGCGCAAAATTAGAACGAATATTGGATACAACCAAATTTTTAAGCACTGAAAAATACTGAAAAATGCCCTTTTTAACAAAATAGTACACTGATTTATGCTTAAAATCGTTAAAGTTGTACGATTTTCTGATAATTGAACAAGGATTTCTTATATTATTTGTAATTTTGCAGCCGGAATCAATAAATCCCTAAAAAAATGGCAATTTCCAAGAAAAAGAGCCGTTTGACTTATGAAAGTATAAGTAAGATTTAAGAAAATAACCAAAACGAAATGAAACTGAAGAATG
>ERZ791628.563-NODE-563-length-13681-cov-30.684_pt1 | contig 13681 bp, 10 predicted proteins | sample MGYA00510265_ERZ791628 | MGnify/ENA primary metagenome ERZ791628 (study PRJEB30046, sample SAMN00715184) | human gut metagenome | study: EMG produced TPA metagenomics assembly of the A metagenome-wide association study of gut microbiota in type 2... | reverse complement strand
GCGGATGCTTCGGTGATGCCGTAGTGCTCACCAATATGGAGACATTCATCAAGAATATCATCCTCCTGATATTCGCCGTCCTGCTTTGGAGAAAGCCGCTGGAGATGCAGAGACTCATCTCGAGACAGACTCAGTGGGTGGTGATCAACTACACCTTCCTCTTCTCCATCGTGATGAGTATCTGGAGTCTGTGGTATCTGCCGCAATTCGACTTCCGTCCTTATCATATAGGTGTCAACATCGCCAAGGGCATGGAGATACCGAAAGGAGCCAAGCAACCCAAGTTTGATACCACCTTCATCCTGGAGAAGAACGGAGAACGGAAGGAGTTTACATTAGACAACTATCCCGACTCCACCTGGACCTTCATCGACAGCAAGACGGTTCAGACCGAAGAAGGTTACGTACCTCCAATCCACGACTTCAGCATAGCTGATGCCAAGACGGGAGAAGACATCACCCAGGAAGTGATTCACGATAAAAGCTACACCTTCCTCCTGGTTTCGCCACATCTTGAATTTGCCGATGACAGCAACTTCGGCAATATCGATGAGATTTACGAATATGCCAACGACCATGGCTACCGTTTTCTCTGCCTCACGGCAAGTACGGAGAAAGCCATCAAGCACTGGCAGGACATAACAGGAGCGGAATATCCCTTCTATGTCACAGACGAGACTACGCTGAAGACGGTAATCCGCAGCAACCCAGGCCTTCTTCTGCTGAAGAACGGAACCATCATCCAGAAATGGAGCCACAACGATTTGCCAGACATGGCAGAAATCGGCGACAAGCCACTGGAGAAGACCGAGATAGGCAAGATGCCGGAAGTAAGTGCCGCCAAGAAGATAGCCGGCATCATCTCCTGGTTTGTCATCCCGCTGGTACTCCTTACCATCGCCGACCGGCTTTGGGCATGGGGTGCCTGGATCAGAAAGAAAGAGAATTCAAACAGAATATTATCAACTTTTAAAAAGAAAAGAAAAATGAGAAAGAAAATTGTAGCAGGTAACTGGAAAATGAACATGAACCTGCAGGACGGTGTTGCTCTCGCTAAGGAGATCAACGAGGCATTGGTAGCTGACAAGCCAAACTGTGACGTAGTAATCTGTACTCCATTCATCCACTTGGCTTCTGTAGCTCAGGTTTTGGATTCAGAGGTAGTAGGTCTCGGTGCTGAGAACTGCGCTGACAAGGCTAAGGGTGCTTTCACTGGTGAGGTTTCAGCTGAGATGGTAAAGAGCACAGGTGCTCAGTACGTTATCCTCGGTCACTCAGAGCGTCGTCAGTACTATGGCGAGACTGCAGAGATCTTGAAGGAGAAGGTAGAGTTGGCTTTGTCTAACGGTTTGAAGGTTATCTTCTGCTGCGGTGAGACTCTCGAGGAGCGTGAGGCTGAGAAGCAGAACGAGGTTGTTAAGGCTGAGTTGGAGGGTTCAGTATTCCACTTGAGCGCTGACGCTTGGAAGAACATCATCCTCGCTTACGAGCCAATCTGGGCTATCGGTACAGGTAAGACTGCTACTTCTGACCAGGCTGAGGAGATGTTGGCATACATCCGCTCTATCGTAGCAGAGAAGTATGGCAACGAGGCTGCTGAGGAGACATCTATCCTCTACGGTGGTAGCTGCAAGGCTAGCAACGCTCCTGAGCTCTTCGCTAAGCCAAACATCGACGGTGGTTTGATCGGTGGTGCTTCTTTGAAGGCTGCTGATTTCAAGGGTATCATCGACGCTTGGAAGAAGTAATCTCATAAGGATATTACATTTCCCGAAGGGATGCCTTCTTCGTGAAGCGCATCCCTTCATTCTTCATTACACCTTATTATATATAGAGATCCAAGAATAAGGTGCTGTTTTAAAACAAGACGACAAACATAAAAGGAATAGTCATGAAACAATTCGTCACATTATTGATTATGATCCTCTGCTCAACATTCACAGCTAATGCGCAGAACTACCTGGACCATCTCAAAAAGAAGGAACCGGGAAAGGGTGTTGTAACCGTGAACCAAAGTAAGGCGATTGATGAACTGGTAAACGGCAAACAAGTGATTCCACAAGACGACAAGACTAAGACTACCCCACAGAAAAAAGAAAAAGAGCCTGAAGCTCAGCACAAGCAGGGTCCTGATTCCCTGAAGAAGACTGAGCCACAGCATCATGAGGCAACCCGAGAGAATGCCCACGTGAACAATGCCCAAAAGGCAGAGAACAAAAAAGAAGAAACAGAGACACCTGTAGTGGATATGCGCAAGAAAGTGATGCGCAAGAGCTATAAGGTTACAGGATATAGAGTACAGGCTTTCGCTGGCGGCAATTCGCGTAACGACCGTCTGAAAGCAGAACAGACTGGCAATCAGCTGAAAGTTCATTTCCCTGAGCAGCCGGTTTATGTTCATTTCTACTCTCCAAGATGGATTTGCCGAATGGGCAACTTCCGCAGTTTAGCTGAAGCCCAGAAGATGCTTGCCAAGGTTCGTTCCCTGGGATACAGACAGGCATGCCTTGTAAAGGGACAGATTACGGTACAGTACTAGTTAATAATTAACAACTCAAGTTTCGCAAGTGGTTTAAGTACGGGCTGAAGGCCCAAAAGCTCCTAGCCCAGGGCATCGCCCTGGGTATCATAGCAATCAACAAGGCGCCCTGTAAGGGCAAAAGCTTTATGTGTTGCTTGGAGTTTTAAAGCTTTTGCCCTTACAGGGCGACAGGTATGCGTCCGTAATTACCCAGGGCGATGCCCTGGGCTAGGAGCTTCTGCCCTTTCAGGGCGTGTGGGGGCTTTCTTGATAGCTTCTGCCCTTTACCTTTCCCTTCGGCCGGTGACCGTTGGTTCAGGGCGTGTGGAGCTTACTTGCGAAACTTGAATCATTAACAACATATCTTTCTAAAACTTCAATATATATGAGCAAGAAAAGTTTTTCTGCAGCTGCAGAGGCTGCTGTACAGGCGCTTTTGAACGCCCAGAAGGTAGATGCCAGTATCATTACTGACGAGTGTGGTAACGTAGCTATCCGCAAGGCTCCCTGGAACGATGCGGAGACCATCTGCGAGGTGCCTAAGGTGATTCCGGGCAGAATGATCTGCAGCGGTGGCGAATGCGGCGACAAGCTCGACTTCAAGCCTTACGCCCAGTCGGGCGGGAAGCTTTATACCGAGATTATCCATACCTCGCATGGCGCCCTCCGTACTTCGCCGCAGCGTGTGTTCGCTTCCTTCTCTTTTCCGAAGGAGATGAGCAAGTCGGATATTCTGAAATATCTCTACAAAGAGGTGATGGAGATGAAGGGCAAAGCTAAACATTTCAAGGAGGATATTGCATGGGAACAGTACAAGTAATGGCTCTGAATCCGGCACGCAAGGGCAATATGGGAAGATTGAATTCTTCCCAGCCCCTGTATGTCTATGACACCCTGATAGCACAGCCGTGGCTGAAGGGTGTAATTGCGCAGATACGTGGGGAGAAGGCTATCCCCGGCGTAGATGCTGGTGATGAGAAGGCGGTGAAGAAGGCTAGAGAGGGGCTGAAGAAGCAGCTGCCTATCCGTGCCATTCACTACTACAGATTCAGGAATAACCACCGTTCTGGTGAGGATGCGGACCCAGAGAGCTTTCTCTTTCAGACTACCATCGATGTGGATGATGTGGATTATGTGGATGCTGCATTGGAGAAGGCTCGTGAGCTGAACTGCAGCAACACGATTTGGAAGGGGAAGCTGCTGCATCTGGAGTATTCGGCTAGAAAGAAGCTGCATATTGATATCCGTATGCCGATGGGTATGACGATAGAGGAGACGCAGAAGGCGTATTGCGAGGCGGCTGGGATTCCCTACGACAAGAGCTGCATTACGCCCGAGCGAATCATCTTTATCACGGATAAGGATTCGGAGATTTACCGCTCCAAGGAGTGGTATGGGGTGCTGCCGGATGAGGAGATTCAAGCCCGCAGAGAGGCTTTCCTGAAGCGTGGGCTTACGATCGACGGTAAGGGGACTCCTTCTGGCGCTGCTATTCAGCCAGCCCAACCTGGTGATAGCCATCGTGCTGATGATGATCATATCAGCCATACTGGAGGCTCTCAGAATGCTGATGCCAAGAATCTGATAGCCTTCGACCTCTTTCAGGAATCCGCAGGACTGAAGGGGATGAATATCGATACCATCGGGTCCAGGCATTCCTCCCTGCTCGCTATTATGAGTGCTGGCGCTTCTCGTGTGATGAGTGAGGAGGAACTGATGAAGGTGGTGGCGAAGAGAATGCCGAGCTATTATCAGGAGAATGACTGCCATCAGCTGATTCACGATTTCTATGCGAAATATGGGGACAGCTCCAAGCCGTTTTCTAGGGATGTGATTCGGGTGAATGCTTTGGCGGAACAGGCTGCTAAGAGCTTGCTTGCCGGGGATTGCAAATCCCCGGGACACCTGGCGGGGGACTTTCTTGCTGGACAATATGGTTATAGCTTGCTTGCCGGGGATTGCAAATCCCCGGAACGCCTGGCGGGGGCAAATCTCAATGTTCAAAGTAACGCCTGTGTTCAAAGTTCCGAAGACGAGGAGTATCCTGCTCCGCCTCCGATGCCGAAGAAGCTACCGAAGCTGGTGGAGCTGCTGATTTCCAAGACTCCGGAAATCTATCAGCCTGCTGTGGCGCACGCCATTTTTCCTTCGCTCGCTACCCATCTCTGGAGAACCAGATTCAGATATATCGACAACGTGGAGCACGAAGCTACCCTGATGACCTGTCTGCTTGCAGGCACTGGTGCAGGTAAAAGTTGCGTACAAAAACCTATCGATTTCATTATGGAGGATATCCGTAAAAGAGATGCAGAAAACCTGAAGCGTGAGAAGGAATGGAAGGATGAAATGATGCGTAAGGGTGCCAACAAGGATAAGCGCAAACGCCCCGAGAATCTGATTATCCAGGAGATTGATGCCGATATGACCAACCCAGCCTTCGTGATGCGTACCGCGGAAGCCAAGGAACATTTCCTTTATACTTCGCTGAACGAAATCGACCAGTTTGATGCGCTCAAAGGTAGCGGTTTTCAGCAGTTCCGCATCATGTGCCTCGCCTTCGACCCAGGTAACTTATATGGACAAACACGAGTCGGAACACAAAGTGTCACCGAGCGTGTTACCATCCGTTTCAACTGGAATGCTTCTACCACCATCCATAAAGGCATCAGGTATTTCAAGCGTGTGCTGACCGATGGTCCGGTTTCCCGAATCAACTTCTGTACCATCCCCGAAAGAGATATCGGCGAGGACATTCCCGTCTATGGAACCTACGACGATGAATTCAGAAATTCTCTGAAACCTTACATCGATAATCTCTGTATGGCTTCGGGGCTGGTGGAATGCAAGGAGGCATTTCATCTTGCCGAGGTGCTGAAGGATGAGAATGCGGAATTCTCCCGTCTGTCGCAGGACAGAGTCTATGAGAATCTGAGCTTCCGTGCCAACGTAATCGGCTATCTGAAGGCATGTGTGCTCTATGTGGCGAACGGTTACCAGTGGGAGCCTGAGATTGAGGATTTCATCCGCTGGAGCGAGCGTTACGACCTCTACTGCAAGATGCGTTTCTTCGGTGATGCCATCAAGAAGGCGGAGCGTGACGGTGATCAGGAAAGCAAGAAGGGACCTGCGAGCATCCTGGCATTCCTGCCCGACAAGTTCAGTTATCAGCAGGTAGAGACTCTGCGTCTGAAAAACGATATGAACGCCAAGGGTACTGCCAAAATGTTGAGAAACTGGCTGCATCGCGGGTATATCGAGAAAGAAGAAAGTGACTCAGTGACTCAGAAACTCAGTGACTCAGTTTATTTCAAGACCCATTCCTAGAGTGGGGAATGAATCGCATCAGGAAAATTTTCCTGAAAATAATGAACGAAAAAAAATCTATTGTATATGGAAATTGTTTTAGAGCGTATAGCGAAGAAGAATACTTATACCATCGGCCGACTGTATCTGTTGGCTGATGGTGATGTAAAGCGCAAGGTGCTTTCCGGCAAATCAGCTGGCGACAAGCGCAGTTTCGAACATACTTTCGACTTGAAGAAGTTGTCTAAGGACAGCTACTTCTGTGACACCCTGGAGCCTACGTGGCGCAACCTGAACGGGATAGCGCTGAAGCCCGAGGAAGTGAATGCCAAGTACAGCCGTCAGAGCGGCAAGGTGGCAAGAAAGATTCCGGGTCATACCGCCATCCCCGAGGGATCGTATCGTGTGCTCATCACCAAGTCGCCCCGATTCAAGGAGTGGCTGCCGTATGTGCAGGGTGTGCCCGGTTTCGAGGGCATCCGCATCCATGCCGGCAACTATCCCGACGATACCCAGGGCTGCATCCTGGTGGGCGAGAACAGGGTGAAGGGCATGGTGGTGAACTCCCGCATCTGGCTCACCCGACTGAAGAAACGCATCCAGGCGGCTGAGAATCAGGGAGAAGGCATCTGGATTACCATCATCTGATTTCAGATTATCATCATCTGATTTTCGGATTATCATCATCTGATATCGCATAACCGTATGAAAAAAAAGCGGCAGCCGAATCTTCCGGTTGCCGCTTCCTTTACATTATACGCTTTTACAAGCTTTGTCTCTTTTCCAAATCCTTATTCAGCATCCTCAGCCTTCTTGCGGCGGGAAATGCGCTTGCGCTTTGGCTTCTCATCTGTATTCGGAGTCTCGATCTTCACACCTGCCAACTCTGGGTCGATGAGGATACGGCCGCAGTACTCACAAGGGATGATCTTCTTGTGCATCTTGATATCCAACTGGCGCTGAGGTGGAATCTTGTTGAAGCAACCACCACATGCATCACGCTGCACGTAAACGATACCCAGACCGTTGCGGGCACCCTTGCGGATACGCTTGAAGCTGGCGAGCAGACGTGGCTCAATCTTCTTCTCAAGCTCCAGGGCCTTCTCCTTCAGGCGCTCCTCCTCCTCGTGAGTCTCCTCCAGGATGTCTTCCAGCTCAGCACGCTTCTCTACCAGTCCGTGCTCCAGGTCAGCCTTCTTCTCCTCAGCCTTGTGGAGGTCGAACTCGCGCTCGCGCATCTTAGCCATGCCCTCGCGGATCTTCTTGTTGCAAAGCTCGATTTCCAACTCCTGGAACTCGATCTCCTTGCTCAAGGTATCATACTCGCGGTTGTTGCTCACGGTATCGAGCTGCGCATGATAGCGCTCCAGGCTAGCCTGTGCATCAGCAATCTCGTTCTGCTTCTGGTAAACAGCATGGTCGAACTGCTCGATTTCGCGCTGGATGTTCTCAATACGAGTGGTGAGACCGGCGATATCATCTTCCAAGTCCTGAACTTCGAGAGGAAGCTCACCACGCAACTCACGGTTCTCGTCGATGCCCGACAAGGTTACCTGAAGCTGGTAAAGAGCCTTCAACTTCTCTTCAACTGTCAAATCTGTAGGATCTTTCTTTGCCATAATTTCTTTATTTTATCTTTAAACCTTTATTGTTCTTTTTAAAGCTTTTGCCCTTACAGGGCGCATTGCTCATATCTCTGTTACCCAGGGCGATGCCCTGGGCTAGGAGCTTCTGCCCTTTCAGGGCGTATGGGGACATCAACCATCATAAGGGACATCAACCATCATGAGGGACACCAACCATTATGGGGGATATCATCTCATCTTATAAATAGATGATGGGATTGGTGTTAATCTCCGAGATGCAGCATTTCGCATCTGGGAAATGAGAGAGGATGATGCTGCGGAAGATTTCGCTGGTAAACTGCTCACTCTGATAGTGGCCGATGACGCAGATCTGAATCTCCTGCTCATGACCGAAATACTCGTGATAGCTCATCTCGCCCGTGATGAAGGCATCGGCTCCTGCCGCAATGGCATCGCCCAGCAGGAACGAACCCGAACCGCCGCAGAGCGCCACCTTGCGGATAGGGCGACGCAAGAGCTGGTTGCACTGCACGCACTCCACACCAAAACGCTCCCTGAGCAGCAGCACCAGGTCATCGGCAGCGATACCCTCGGCGAAATGCTCCTTCACCTCATCCGAAAGCTTGCCAGCCTGGGCAGCCTTCAGGATATCCTCGTCAGAGATCTCTCCTATTACGCCGCTGCCACCCTTCACACCATCCACTTCCTTCTCGCCACCGAAAAACTGCACGTTCTCCAGGCCCAGCTTCTCGGCAATCTTGAAGTTCACTCCGCCTGCCGCTGCATCCATGTTGGTATGCATGGAGACGATGGTAACATCATTCTTGATCGCCTTGCGGACGGTGCGCTGCACATAGTTCTCATCCGATATCCTGGAAAGCTTTCTGAAGATGAGCGGATGATGGCTTACGATGAGGTTGCAGCCCTTCTGGACCGCCTCTTCTACCACCGCCTCAGTGACGTCAAGACACAACAATGCCCCTGACATTTCTACCGCCTCTGTCAATCCAACTTGCAGGCCGGCATTATCATATCCTTCCTGCAAGGGCAGAGGCGCGTAATGTTCAAGGGCATCAACTACTTCTCTTATTTTCACGCTCCTAATATGTCTTATTTTATAATTTAGGCTGCAAAGTTACGCATTTCTCACGAAATTAGCAAGCGTTTCACTAAAAATTTTCAAAAAATTATGTAAGTTGCCGATTTTTTTAGTATATTTGCACGCATAAAACATTAAAAATACAAAAGCTTATGCATCACTCAATATTACCTTGCGATTTCGCACTTCCCGCAGAATGGGAACCACAGAGCGCCATCATGCTCACGTGGCCACACGGCGGAACGGACTGGAAGCCGTATCTGAGACAGATAACCAACACGTATCTGCAGCTCGCAGACATCATCACCCGCTACGAAGACCTGCTGGTGGTGACACCCATCCTGGAAAGCACCCAGAGAATGCTTGCCGAAAAGCTGTCGGAGGGACAGATGAGCCGCGTTCACCTCTACGAGATGGATACCAACGATACCTGGGCGCGCGACCATGGACCTATCAGTATGGTTTCGCGCGGCAGACACAATTCGCACGTCATCCCTATCCATCTGCTCGACTTCAAGTTCAACGGATGGGGCGAGAAATTCGACTGGAAAAAGGACAATGCCATCAATCTGCAGCTCTACTATCAGGGAGCCTTCAATGCGGCGCTGGAGAACCACCAGGGCTTCGTGCTTGAGGGCGGAAGCATAGAGAGCGACGGCAGGGGTACACTCTTCACCACATCGCAGTGCCTGCTGGCGCCTCACCGCAACCAGCCTTTAACACGCGAGAACATCGACAGCCTGCTCAGGAATTTCTTCCATGTAAGAAATGTGGTATGGCTCGACCACGGTAATCTGGTGGGTGATGATACCGACGGACATATCGACACCATCGTGAGAGTGGCTCCGCACGACACCTTATTATATGTAGGGTGTGATGATGCAGAGGATGAGCAGTATGAGGACTTCCAGGCGCTGGAGAAGCAGCTGCAGAAGCTCTTCACCTACGAGGGATACCCTTACCGACTGCTGAAGCTCCCGATGCCGGATGCCATCTATGACGAGGGCGACCGGCTGACTACAGACAGGAACAGCAAGGGCGACAGACTGCCTGCCACCTATGCCAACTTTCTGATTCTGAACGGTGCCGTGATTTATCCTACGTACAACCAGCCTGAGAAGGACGAGGAGGCGAAGCGACAGATTCAGCTTGCCTTCCCAGACAGAGACGTGATAGGAGTAGATTCGCTCACCATCATCCGCCAGCACGGAAGCATCCACTGCCTCACCATGCAGCTGCCGGAGGGGGCTATCAAATAAAGTATTAGAAAAGACACAGACATAAATGAAACTCGGATTATTACAACTTCACATTACGGCGGACATCGCCGATAACAAGACCCGACTCGCTGAGGGCATCATCGACCTGGCGAAGCGTGGCGCAGAACTCATTGTATTGCAGGAACTTCACAACACGCTCTACTTCTGCCAGGTGGAAGATGTAGAGAATTTCGACCTTGCCGAACCGATTCCCGGTCCATCTACCGAATTCTACGGCAGGCTGGCGAAGGATCTGGGCGTGGTGATCGTTACTTCGCTCTTCGAGCGCCGTGCTCCGGGACTGTATCACAATACGGCTGTGGTGATAGAGAAGGACGGAAGCATAGCCGGAAAGTACCGTAAGATGCACATTCCGGATGACCCTGCCTACTACGAGAAGTTCTACTTCACCCCTGGCGACCTCGGATTCAAGCCGATACAGACTTCCGTAGGCAAGCTCGGCGTGCTGGTGTGCTGGGACCAGTGGTATCCGGAAGCAGCCCGCCTGATGGCGCTGCAGGGCGCAGACATCCTGATCTACCCTACTGCCATCGGCTATGCCACCTACGATACCGAGGAGGAGCAGCAGCGCCAGCGTGAGGCGTGGACTACCGTGATGAGAGGTCATGCCGTGGCAAACGGTTTGCCGGTAGTGGCTGTAAACCGAGTGGGATTCGAAGCTGACCCAAGCGGTCAGACCGACGGAATCCAGTTCTGGGGCAGCAGTTTCGTGGCAGGTCCTCAAGGCGAGCTTCACTATCGTGCGAGCGATGATGAGGAAGAGAGTCTGGTAGTGGATATCGACCTGAAGCACAGCGAGGATGTACGCCGCTGGTGGCCATTTCTGCGCGACCGCCGCATCGAGAACTACGGCGATATCACCAGAAGATTCATAGATTAAGGTAAAAGAGATTAGATTTCGGGATAATGGAGAATTTGGAAGTGATGGTGGTTCTGTTCATCATCGTAGTTTTAGGTTACGTCGCCTGCAAGCTTGGCTATATGGGCGACAAGTTTGACAAGAAGCTGTCCAGCATCGTGGTAGATATCACCTGCCCGCTGCTGGTGCTCTCGTCTGTGATGGGAGATGAACTGCCCGACCGCACGCTCATTCTCCCGCTTCTGGGTGTAGGCTTCCTCACGTACATCTTATTACTGGTGTTCGGATTCGGGGTGCCCCGGCTCATCAGCAAGAACCATGACGATCAGGGAATGATCGGTTTCGCCCTGATGTTTGCCAACGTGGGATTCATCGGATATCCTATCGTTTCGAGCATCTTCGGCCCCCAGGCTATCTTCTACGCTGCCCTGCTCAACATGCCGAACACGTTTTTCATCTTCACGGCTGGCGTGATGCTCATCAAGGGCGAATACAGCGTGAAGCAGTTCAACCCGAAGGTATTGCTGAGTCCGGCTCTGATTGCGGCTGCCGTGGCAGCCCTGCTGGTGGCGCTGGGAGTACATACGCCTGATGTCATCGCCCGTCCGGTAACGATGGTGGGCAACGTAACGGTTCCTGCCGCCCTGATGATTATCGGAAGCAGCATGGCGAAGCTGCCCCTCAAGGAGATTATCGGCAGCCCGAAGGTTTACGTAGCCTCGCTGCTCCGCCTGGTAGTGGTTCCGCTGAGCCTCTACTTCTTCTTCAAGGTATGCGGCGTGAGCGACGTGGTGAATAATATCAACACCGTGGTGATTGCGATGCCTGTAGCTAGCTTCGGCACCATGTTCTGCCTGAAATACGGCAGGAACCCGGCGCTCATCACAGAGATGACATTCATCACTACGCTGGGCAGCATCCTCACCATCCCGCTTATCACCCTGCTTTTCGGGTAGGGACAGGCGATGGGACAAAACCAAAATGCTACAACTTAACATTAAAAGAAAGTATGAGAAAAAATAAAATGATAAAAACCAGCCGCCTCCTGCTGCTCGCTATGGCGCTCGGAGGCTTTACTAATCATGCACTGGCGGCACCGATAGAACACATCGGCGACCGCTACATCATGCACGTATCAGAAATGGAACTCACAGGCGAGGAATCGCTCCTCGATGTGCTGATGATGTGCCCCGAAGTCCTTACGATAGACGGCAACAACATCATCGGCGGTGATCCTTTCGCCAATCTCTACGGCAAGTTCGTCATCCGCATCGACAACCAGGAATATGGTCTCGACTACGCTACCCTGCTCCATCATTTCAAGGCGAGGGAGATAGAGAGCATCAAGGTTTGCCAGAACTCTGAGGTGATGAAGGGATGCAGCAGTCTGAAAAAGGTGATTGACATCACCCTGCGCAAGGGTGAAAACGGAGTGAGCGGAAGAGTAGGTCTCTTCGGCGACACCTATGGCGGCGGAAAGGGCATCGTGAGCGTATTGAGCCAGCAGGACAAGCTGCGCATCCTGAGCCATGTAGAGGGCAACATGCAGCGCACTTCCAACAACGACCTGGGTTCCTATGCCGGTGATGGCCCAAGCCTCATCAATCACTATTCGCACGAGGGAGCCAAGATGAACATCCTCTGGACTCCTACCGAGAAGGACATGCTGGAAGTGGATGCGATGCAGACCTACACCCGAAACCATATTACCGGTACGCCAGCCGACTATGTGCGCGCCTGCCATATCCAGGCAGACTACACCCGTATGCTGGGCGAGAAGGGAGCGAGCATCCTCTTTACCCTGGGTGCAGAGAACATCAGCGACAACGGCGGAAATGCGGCAGATGCCAGTGCGGCACCTTATCGCAACCACGCCACCTATCCGTTTATGGTGGTGGAATATGCCACTCCGGTGATTTCTGAGAATCTCTGGCTTACAGCCGGTTTCGAGGGCGGGCTGTCTATCGAGAAGAACTGTGTGGCTGATTACACCAACCACTCCAACTATCAGGATCTGTATGCGCAGCTGGATTATACCATCGGCAAATGGGGCTTCATGATAGGCGACCGATTCCGCACCATCAATTTCCGTCCGAAGCAGATTGCCACAGAAAAGAACTGGAAGCATAGTACCCACAACCATAGCTACACGGTGAGCATATATCACAACTTTGCACCGGGCCATACCCTGCAGGGCACATTCTGCCGCCGAATCTTCAATGCCGATTTTGGCGATTTCATTACTGCTGGCGATATGGAGGGGGCTTGGCGTCCATACTACACCAAGGACATCAGCGAGCGCCTCGCCTACGTGGCTGAGCTGAAGCATACCTACAGCAAGCCGAATCTCGTAATAAGCAGTTCTATCAAGAATATCCATCAGGATCTTCCGGGTATAGATCGCGACAACACACTGGGCATCGGAACTACTGCCTTCTGGCATAAGGGAATGCTGAGGATCACCGCCGGAGTGAATTACTTCTGGGAAAAGGCTGAGATTTTCGGAGGAGAAGAAGGAAAGAACTCTAAAACCAGCAAATACAGCAATTTTGCGATATTCAAGCTGGCTCCACAGTTGTCATTGCCTGCTGGCTGGCGCCTGACATCCAATATGATCTGGTGCACCCGTCGCCACACGCTTACGCCAGCCTATACGCCAGCCAATCTCTATGCCGAGGTGGGCGTATATAAGAACATAGGCAAGCATCTTACCCTGGAAGGCAGATTCCACGATATCGCCGGTCAGCATTTCGGCAACCGTGCAGCCACCATGGGTTTCACCTATTACTTCTAGTTTTTTTCGGAAACAATTCGGAAAGAATTCAAACTGTATGGTTGAAACGGGCTGAAGGCCCAAAAGCTCCTAGCCCAGGGCATCGCCCTGGGGAATTATGGATGCAAGCCTGCCGCCCTGTAAGGGCAAAAGCCTTCAAGTACTAGGCAATATACAAAGCTTTTGCCCTTACAGGGCGCCTTGTTGACTGCGAGTAAACCCAGGGCGGTGCCCCGGGGGAGGGGGTTCTGCCCCTTCTA
>ERZ791628.557-NODE-557-length-13844-cov-1.67525_pt1 | contig 13844 bp, 14 predicted proteins | sample MGYA00510265_ERZ791628 | MGnify/ENA primary metagenome ERZ791628 (study PRJEB30046, sample SAMN00715184) | human gut metagenome | study: EMG produced TPA metagenomics assembly of the A metagenome-wide association study of gut microbiota in type 2... | reverse complement strand
AAAATCAGACATCTGAGACTGTTTCTCTGCAATCATGCTTTCATAAGAAGCCTGCTGTTCCTGATAAGACTGCTGCACTTCCTCTAACTCTGCCTTCTCTGTCTCCACCTGACTCTTAAGGTCAGCTACCTGCTGCACTGTCTCCTGATACTGCGTCAGCAGATTTCTGTCATAATCATAAATCTGCTGGGCATATTCCAGACGATTCAGTAAATCAGAGAAATCTGTTGCACCCACCAGTGCCTCAATATAACTGTCATCCCCATTCTCATACATATATACAATACGCTTTTTCATAGCATCGTACTGGTTCTGTTCATCTTCCTGCGCCTGTGCAAGCTGTGCTGTCACATTATCCAGTTCAGTCTGCTTATCCGAAAGTTCCCCTTCCAGAATATCTAAGTTCATAATAATATTTACCAGATCTGCATCCAGTGCATCAATCTGGGACTGCAGTTCCTGCTGCTGGCTCTGTATATTCTCTATATCTGCATTGGCATTATCCAATGCGGTCTGTGCTTCACTCTTCTTGTTTTTAGCCTTTGAAAGAGCGCTTGCTGACGCACTTTGAAAACATGAAATTCCAAGAATTGCTACCAGTCCTGCTGCAACCAACCGCATTTTCCACATATGTTTTTTTCTGTGCATATTTCTGCTCCTTCCACTTTTGTGTATTTCCTATCATCTTAGTATAACATCATGATACCATCTTTACAATTAACAATTTATCGCCTTTTTGAATTTCTTCACTCTTTAAGTCGTTGGTTTCCATTAACTGGGAAATAGTCGTATGATTTGCCTTGGCAATTTTCCAGAGACTGTCCCCCTCTCTTACAATATATCCAGTAATTCCTGGCTGTCTCTGTAATTCTTCCATATCCCGTTCTGTAATTCTGATTTCATCCATTTTCTGGATGTTCTCCTGTGAAAATGCAATCAGATTCAGATTCAGTACTGCCTTTACCTCAATCTGGGTATTGTCTAAAAGAATCGCTGACAACTGCTCAATTCCCGCTTCCAGTTCATAGTTCATATCGTCTGTCATTTCCGGGACTTCAATCAACTGTTCAAAAGGAAATGTCTCCCGGCAGGTTCCAATCGGCATGGCATCGTCCGTGGTTACATAAAGGATTTCCACATTCAGGCTTCCTTCCACTTTAAGACCGTCTGCCTGTGGCTCCACATGGTCAATAAATGCCATTCCTTCGCAGGAACAAATCTGCAGGATATTCTCCTGATTCTTCTTTAAATTCATGTGGTCTGTCAACCGGCATTTTGCATAATTCTTTGCCAGCAGCCTGCTCATGGTAACTTCTTCATAAGCTGGTGTCATCTCTTCCCGCAGCGAATATACGTCCTCTACCACATCTGCCTCTGTTTCCTTCCAGATACAGATATCTAATTCTAACGTCATATCCAGACTGATTTTCCGGTCTTCTCCATCATAATCCGGTCTGACCTCTACTTCCACACTGGCAGGTGTTACCTGAATCCGATAGATTTTTTCCTCACTGCATCCCTCGCAGGCAAGTTCTCCGTTCAGTGGTATCGTCTCTTCTAACCATTCTAACCGGCGTTCTTCTTTCTGGGCATAATAAAGCAAAAACAGCCTTATTTCTCCGGTAAGCTGGATTTTTTCTTCTCGTAACCTCGTTTCCACACCCCGAAGCTGCACACTTTTCCATAAAATCTGTTCTACATCTGGCTTGCTCTGGGGCAGCTCTATTTCCTGTTTCAACCGGTAATTATCTTTCTTACAGGTTTCCAATTCCAGAATATTATGCCTGTTCTGAAGGATTTCCAACGGATGTTCCATGGCTACTCCCGTAATCAGTTCCGTCTCCTTGCGCATCCGCATTTCTGCCTTCAGCATCACCAGTGCACGAACACTTAATTTTCTGGAATTAATAATCCCGATATTAATGTCTTCCAATTCTGCTGTGACGTCCACCGGATCTAATTCATTCACTCCATCCATACTGATGGTTTCTTCAAATGGAATCTGTCCCCGCAGGCAGTCTAATTTATGCTCCTCCATATCGCTGCGGTAGAGCACATGAAAGATAAGATTCCCCTTCACATAAATACGTCCTTCTTTTACCTGTATCTCATCAAAGCGGATTTCACCTTTTTCTTTCAGTACTTTTACAATATCCGGCCGATAATCCGGTAGATTGTAATCATCATCCAGAGTAATCTGACTCATGGCACTGGCTTTTTCATAATTCATATGTATGTTCTGTTTCTTTATTTCCACTAAAAAAATCCCCTTCCTGAATGTTATTTCATTTTATTCAGGAAAAAGGGACTTTATTCTTCTAACATAATTTCATTCGGATATCTCTTGTTATGATATCTGTATAACTGAAAGATAATAACTGTGGCGGATTGCCTTCTCTTTCATCATCTACAAGAATCGTGAATACACTCGGATAAGCATTCTGTATTACACCACGCTGTACATCTACTTTATTACGACCTCTGTCCAGTTGAATCATTACACTGCTACCGCACTGCTGATGCACGGATGCCCGGACTCTGTTAATATCTGCTCTCTGCATATACCAGTTCCTCCTTTTTTATCCACGCTCTTTAGTATATCACCGTGTTAAAATGCTGTCAAAGGGAAAAAAGTACCATTTTTTCACTCAAACACCACGTTCTTGTCACATTTTGTCACCTCAACCACAATATATGGGAAACTTGGTGCCTTTGCCACCGTCTCATTCTCCCCCGGGCCAATCAGCGTTGTAACAAAACAGAGGGCATTCTGAGTCAGATAAACATCTTTTACGGAAATGCTGTAGCCTCCCGTTTCCTTCTCTCCATAACCCCTTGCAATATAGAGTTTTCCGTTATCTTCATAAGTCAGCTTGAAATCCATTTCCCTTCGTTCTTCAATTTCCTGTTTCAATTCTTCCGGCACTGCTTCCTCTTCTAACACGGTAAATTCCACGTCTTCTATTTTACTGCCATTGGTATCTTCGATACCGCAGCCGACCGCTGCCAGTCCAATCCATGCCACCGCAAGCAGACCGGTGACACTCCGGACAGCTTTCCTTGCTTCTATTGTTTTCTGTTTCACTTTCTTCTCCCTGTTTTTATTCTTTTCATTCTATTCCAAAATCCGGATTATCATGTTGTAATTCTTAAGTTTTACCGCTATAATAGGGAAAGAAATCAGTATTTTGTTTTTGAAATTTATATCCAGAAAGGAATTCTATCTCTATGATACGAGCAATTCTTGCACTTTTATTTGCTATTCTTTACCTGATTCTTGGTATTCCAGTTCTCTTTGCAGAATGGATTATCCGTAAATGCAACCGCCATGCCGCCGATATCAGCAGTCTTCGCATGGTGCAGTGGGCATTCCGTGTGATTATGTTTATCTGTGGCGTTAAGCTGACTGTAATCGGGGAAGAAAATGTTCCAAAAGATGTTCCGGTTCTTTATATCGGAAATCATAGAAGTTATTTTGACATTATTATCACTTATTCCAGATGTCCGAGACTCACCGGTTACATTGCCAAAGACACCATGGGAAAAGTTCCTCTTTTAAACATCTGGATGAAGCGGCTCTACTGCCTCTTCTTAGACCGTACCGATATGAAGAAGGGCTTAAAAACCATCCTGACCGGTATCGACCAGATTAAAGCCGGCATTTCCATGTGTATCTTCCCGGAAGGTACCAGAAACAAGACTGAGGACGAAATGCTTCCTTTCAAAGCCGGAAGCCTAAAGCTCTCTGAGAAAACCGGATGTCCGATTGTTCCTATGGCAATCACCAATTCTGCTGATATTCTGGAAAATCATTTTCCAAAGGTAAAACCTACCCATGTTATCCTGCAGTATGGTACTCCGATTTATTTAGATCAGCTTTCTGCTGATGACCGCAAACATCTTGCTACCTATACACAGAATACGGTGCATGAGCTGCTGGCAGATAACCGGAAATATCTTTAAACCGCAAATATTGATAAAAAAGGAACTGTAGCTTTGATGACTATACTTCAAAGTTACAGTTTCTTTTTTCATTTTTCTATATTATTATCAGACACTTCCTGTATTTACCATTAAAAAAAACATTTTCTTATGCTTCGGTTAATGCTGCCACCACTTTCGGGAATTCCATAAAATGGGATGCCTTGACTAAAACAGCATCTCCTTCTTTTACGGTAGCAAGAAGTTCTTCTGTCATCTCCTCACGGGTTGCATAGTGTTTTACGGTCAGAGCCGGATTCTGTTTCTTCGCTCCTTCTGCCAGTTTCCCGGATAATGTTCCAACACAGAATAACAAATCAATTGGCAGTGTTCCGGCATAGGTTCCCACTTCATAATGAAGCTGTTTTTCATCCTCTCCTAATTCACCCATATCTCCAAGAACCGCTATCTTTCGTCCCCCTGCCTTAGACAGGACATCCAAAGATGCCTTCATGGAAACCGGATTCGCATTGTAGCAGTCATCAATAACCGTCATGCCCTTTGTGTGAATCAGATTCGTTCTTCCGCTGATGGTGGAAGCGGCTGCAATTCCACATTTAATTTCATCCATGGAAAGGCCTAACTGTTCTGCCACGCAGGTTGCTGCCAGTGCATTATATACATTATGTTCTCCCGGAATTGGAATAAATACTTCCATGTCTCCCTGTGGAGTGTGGAATTCTGCTGTCATTCCTTCTAAGCCATGCTCTGTAACTGCATCTGCACAGACGGAAGTCTCACAGAGATTCCTTCCCTTAATTCCATAAAATACAGGCTTTCTTCCTGCCACCTGCTCTACAGTCGAAAGTTTATCATCATCTCCATTTAATATCACAACACCATCCGGTTTCAAATGGGCAAAGCTTTCTGTCTTTGCTTTTAAGATTCCATCTCTGGTTTTCAAATTCTCCAGATGACATAAACCGATATTGGTAATAACCATAATATCCGGCTGCGCCATATCTGCCAGTTCATGCATCTCGCCAAATTCAGAAATTCCCATTTCCAGAACTGCAACCTGATGCTCTTTTTCAATCTGAAAAATAGTCAGTGGCAGACCAATTCCATTATTAAAATTCCCCTGTGTCTTATGTACCCGGAATTCTGTGTCTAGTACAGATGCAATCATTTCTTTGGTACTGGTCTTTCCAACACTTCCGGTAATTCCCACTACTTTAACGTCAAGAGTACTCCGATAGAAACGTGCCAGACGCTTCATGGCAGTTACGGTATCTTCCACCAGAATATAAGCTCCATCTACATCAAGACTCTGCTGGGACAGTGCATATGCTCCTTTTTTTAATACATCCGGAATAAATTTGTGACCATCGACCTTTTCTCCCGGAATGGCAACAAATAAATCTCCTGCCTTTACTCTCCGGCTGTCAATCTCTACTCCGGTTACGGTATATTCTTTTGCTTCATTCCCACCTATTAATGTTCCACCGCAGGCTTCTGCAATCTGTGCTAATGTCAGTTCCTTCATATCTGCCTTCTCTGCCCTTTCTTATGCTCCGTATTTCTCCATGGAAATATCAACCAGCTGCTGGCATAACTCTTCGAAGTTTACTCCTTCTACCTTGGCTTCCTGCGGCAGTAAGCTGGTTGCTGTCATACCAGGCAATGTATTTGCCTCTAAGCAGTATACTTCATCTTTTGCATTGACTAAGAAGTCGATTCTGGAATAGGTGTCCAGGCCTAACGCTTCCGCAACTTTTACTGCATGCTTCTGCATCTCTTTTGCCACACTGTCTTTAATATCTGCCGGACAGGTTTCCACTGTGCTTCCAGCCTTATACTTATTTTTATAATCGTAAAATCCTTCTTTTGGTGCAATCTCGATAACCGGCAATGCTCTTCCTTTGATGACACCTACTGAAAATTCTCTTCCCTCTACATATTCTTCAATTAAGATTTCATCTTCCCAGAAGAATGCATCATCCAATGCTTTTGTAAAATTGCTTTCTTCTTTTACAATGGAAACACCGATACTGGAACCACCACAGCATGGCTTTACCACGCAAGGCAACGTAATTCCGATTTCAGCCAGACTGTCTTTTCTGTCCTTTTTCTTCATATAAATGCCCTTCGGGCAAGGGATTCCATTGGCTTCAAAAAACTGCTTTGCCATATTTTTATTCATGGCAATCGCACTGCTTAAATAGCCGCTTCCGGTATAACGGATTCCAAACAAATCAAAGGCTGCCTGAATCTTACCATTCTCTCCATTTTCTCCATGTAATGCCATAAATACAATATCTGCCATACGGCACATTGCGATTACATTCGGTCCAAAGAAGCAGGCCGACTGGTCTTTTCTACTCTTTCTTACCTTATCAAGATCCGGAGCCGTCTCCGGTATATCCGTTACTTTTACACTTGCTTCTTCTGAATGTTCAAAAATTCCTGTAATATCCTGTTCTTCTTCTCCATATCCCATAAACACATCCAGAAGAATAACCTGATGTCCATTCTTCCGCAATGCCTTTGTTACCATATCTCCTGTTTTAAAAGACACATCACGCTCTGTGCTCAAGCCGCCTGCCAAAACTACGATATTCATTCTCTAATGTCCTTCTTTCTTTCAGATTCAAATATGTATATTACATCTCTTTTTTCAATATGTATATTATACCTTTTTTTCTTAGAATGACAAGAGAATCTCACAAAGCAATCAAGATTGGTTCTCCGGGCTTTGCATTATGATTTTCAAACACCTGAAAAAGATGCTCTGCACACTGCTGTACATCCATGGCTTCTTCCGGCTGCTCCATCCATTTTAAAATTCCGGACTTGCAGAGCAAAAGATATGGCAATACCATATATTTATTGCTCCTTGTGCAATAATCGATACCCTTATTGCATAATTCCAGCGCCTCTCTGTAAATTTCCATCTCATACAAAAGATTAGCTTCATTGTAAAGTATCATCGGATATACCTTTTCTTTTTCTTCATCATCTACTTTTCTTACTTCCAGATAATCAGATAACTGCATCCAGATGCGGAGTGCCTGCTTTCTTTCACCAAGCCGCTGTTTCTGTACCGCCATACTGTTGATAATGTTGATTTCCTCAAAGGTAAACATCCGCTTCTGCACCAGATTTGCCAGCCCCGCCGGATGTGTCAGATGTAACGCTTCTTCCAGCTTTGCATATACAAGTTCCGGACGGACTCCTTCCTTACTGTCCAGCACCGCCTTTATGTATGAAAAGAACTGTCTGGTCAGTTTATCCTCTTGTTTATGTTCCGGTTGTCTCTGCCAGAGTTCCCTGCTGCCTTCCATATCATTATTTGCTACTGCATGCACCAGCTGTCGCATATAGGCATATAATTCCATTTCTTCCGCCGTTGCATGAATATTGCATATACCCATTGTCTTTCCAAGACGCTGCATAATAGCTTCATAATTTTTCCGCTTCGGTACCACAAATCCGTTTTCAATTTTTGATAAAGTTCCGGTTGAACAGATGCCAAAAGCAAGTTCTTCCTGTGTAATGCCAAGCTGTTTGCGGGATTCACATATATAATCCCCAAGATTGTAACAAGCCAATTCCTAACCTCCCTCTTCTCATAACCCATCGTATTGACTGTTCCAAAGAAATGTCATATCGATATATTATAACTACTGTAGCATAAAAATAGCGGTACCGCTATTGGCGTTTTGTCAAGCCTGTTGTCAAAACGTTAACTGCGATACCGCTGTCTGTTACCAGTTATCCATAAGGAACTGCCGGTGATAGTCTTTTTCGTTATATATCTAGAATTCCGGTTCAATCAGACCATAGGTGTTACCTTTTCTCTTATATACAACGTTTACATTGTCATCCTCTGCATTTACGAATACAAAGAAATCATGTCCTAATAATTCCATCTGAACACATGCATCTTCCGGATACATTGGTTTCATATCGAATTTCTTGGTACGGATGATTTTAATTTCATCATCTGCTTCCACTTCTTTTTCAATATATTCCTTACGGAAATTGCTGTTGCTCTGCTGTTTTGTAATAATCTTATTCTTATACTTTTTAAGCTGTCTCTCAATAATCTCCTCTACAAGATCAATTGATACATACATATCATTGCTTACCTGCTCTGAACGGATAATGTGTCCAGGTACAGGAATCGTAACCTCGATTTTCTGTCTCTCCTTTTCTACACTCAAAGTTACAAATACGTCTGTGTCCGGAGTAAAGTACTTCTCCAGTTTTCCAATTTTGTCCTCAACTGCTGCCTTAAGACCGTCTGTCAATTCGATGTTTCTTCCTGAAATAGTAATACGCATGATGTCCAACCCCTTTGCCATTTATTTGATACAGACTGATATCATGGTTTTATTATACTATTTTGTACGAATATTTACAAGTTTTTTGTGCAATATTTACTGTATTTTTAGAGAATTTTTCGAATATCTTTCTGAAAGCGGGAAATCTGCAGGATTTTTCAAAAGGGATTGCCTGTATTCTAAAATAAGTCTAAAATATAACTGTATTTTTTAACGCTTTCATCTGTGCTATCATTTTCTAATGCAGATAAAAACCAGAAAGGATTTGTTTCTTATGAATACTGTTTTAATTACCGGAGCTTCCCGGGGCATCGGTGCTGCTATCGCAGAAGTATTTGCCCGCCACGGTTATCAGCTCATTTTAAATTGCTGTCATTCCGAAACTGCTCTTAAGGCTTTGTCTGATGAACTTTCGGACAAATATCATGTCACGGTTCTTCCGGTTATCGGGGATGTCAGTGATCCGGATTTTATTGCCAATATGTTTGCCATGATTCACCAGAAGTTCCTTTCGGTTGATGTTCTGATCAACAATGCCGGAATCTCCCACATCGGTCTGCTGCAGGATATGACTTATGAACAATGGCAGGCTTGGCAGCACGTTATAAACACCAATCTTTCTTCTGTTTTTTCCTGCTGCAAATATGCTCTGCCAGATATGCTGCACAAAAAATCAGGCCGGATTCTTAACATTTCTTCTGTCTGGGGAAATGTAGGTGCCTCCTGTGAGGTTGCTTATTCCGCCAGCAAGGGAGCTGTTAATTCCTTTACAAAGGCACTTGCCAAAGAGGTTGCACCCAGTGGAATCTCTGTCAATGCCATTGCCTGCGGCACCATTGATACTTCCATGAACGCCTGTTTTTCTGCCGAAGAGCGTGCTGACTTAGAATCCGAAATTCCCTGCGGCAGATATGGTACACCTGTGGAAACAGCTGAACTTGCTTATGCTATCGTATCACAAAGTCCATATCTCACCGGTCAGATTATTACCTTAGATGGTGGCTGGTGTTAATTTATATATGTGAATAGTTTGTGCTCCGTTGATACAATTTATCTTTCGTTTATTTTTGCCACTGGTTTTTTAACATGTTTTAAAATAGAGGTATTATTTACGAAAGATGAGGTTTGTATATGAATATCGGTTCTAAGTTACGATACCTGATTGAAGAAGCTAACATTACCCAGCGGCAGCTTGCAGATGCACTACATATCTCTCCCTCTGCTCTGAATGGATATATCAATCAGGGGAAAGAACCTGACTATGCAACCTTAGTAAGAATAGCCGACTATTTTCATACTTCCACCGACTATCTGCTCGGTCACAGTAACATCCGCAATGCCAGTCTGACGCATCTCAACAGCTGTGAGGGTGAACTGCTAAGTATCTATCATACTCTTTCCAGTTATAACCAGCAGCTTTTCTTAGAAGAATTGAAGGCTGTTGACCGGATGGTTTCCCGGGCAACAGCCTCGCCATTAAAATAGTTAATCTTCATCAAAGTAGCCGATGTATTTTACATCATGCTTTCCTTTCGGGAACATTTCATGGTACAAATCTACAAAATAGTCATCCGTCATGCTTGCGATGTAATCCACCACAAGCTGGTTCGGTTCTGTCTCCATGTATTGTTCCTTCGAAAAGGTTCTGCTGAACCGATTGTTTTCTGCCACATATGCAATATGGTGGCGGTAGAGCCAGGATTTTTCATTCTTATCCTTTGCATCTTTCAATAACTGATAGTACATCTCTTCAAACATCGGATTCAGATTTTCCCGGATGACTTTTTCGATTTTCTCATTGTGATAGATATACTCATAATTTTCAGTCTTTGCAAGCTTCAACTGTTGAAAATATGCTTCATCCATGGAAAGATATGGTTTTCCATAGCTGTTTTCAATGATGTTAACTACCATATTATTGATGATTTCCGCATTGCTGCTGCCTATAGTATCTCCGTTAAAACCTCTGTCATCCGGCAGAAGATGCAGGCGTACAGCATCCTGCCTGTCCTTGCCAAGATAGGCTATAATATCACAAATCCGCATTACACAGGCTTCCAGGGTTCCCGGCACAAGATGTTTAATTCCATCTTCCTTCTGATAACACATTTCTACTTCTGTATCCAGATCTGCAAAGGTTTTTGCCTTTTTCGGCTGATACTCCTGCTGTTCCATTTCACCATTATGACATAGGACACCATCCAGAGTCTGCAGACTGATATTTCTCTGTCCCAGTACATCCAGCACACGCACACTGTGCACATTATGGTTAAAATATCGTCCGGTCTCTCCCCGCAAAAGTGTACTTAAAATTCTCTCACCGGCATGTCCGAATGGTGCATGTCCGATGTCATGTCCCAGGGAAATTGCTTCTATTAAATCCTGATTGAGATTTAATACATTTCCAATATTCCTTGCAATCCTTGAAACGAGCTGCACATGCTGCGCCCGTCTTGAAATATCATCATTTCTGTAAAGGGAAAATACCTGCGTCTTGTCTCCATAACGGTTATAATAAGGCAGATGCATGATTTTCTCAATGTCCCGGACAAAGGGAGGCCTCCAGAGATTCGCCCTGTCATGATTCATCTCCCGGCGCAAAACCTGTTCTTCGGAAAAAGCATATGGATTTGCCCTATGCTCTTTTCTGTCTTCTATGATTCTCTGCTGTAATTTTTCTGAAAGATTATGATATGCTCCCATTTTCTGCTCCCTGCTCATATAATAAATATCTTTACTGCTGAAGCTGATGCGTCAGTTCAATTAAATTTTCAGTCTCTGCCATCAGATGTTCTACGCTCTTCTGGTTCTTCTCGCAGGTTGTCAGTGTATTATTTGTATGAGCTGCTACTTCTTCTGAAATAGCGGAAATTGTCTGGATACTATCCATGATACCTGCATTGGCACTTTCTAATTCTTTCACAATACCGGACAATGCATCCGACTGGCTCTGTACACGGTCCGAATTATCCTCTATTGTACGGAAGCTGCCGGCAGTTTCATTGACTGTTACATTCTGATGTTCAACCTGTGAAATCATGCTTTCGATGATGGTCACTACTTTTTCCAGTTCTTCCGATACATTTCTTATCAGTTCTTCAATACTGACCGTTGCTTCCTGTGTCTGGGTTGCCAGACCGGAAATCTCAGATGCTACTACAGCAAAACCTCTTCCTGCTTCACCTGCACGGGCTGCTTCAATTGACGCATTTAATGAAAGCAGGCTGGTTTCTGAAGTAATATTATTGATAATCTCAATGATGGAATACATTTTATCCATATACTCTTTTAAAGAAGTAAGTTCTGCTGCCACCTGACTGTTCGTCTGCTCAGTCACACTCACCTGCGATACCAGCTGTTCAATATTTTTCTTACCCGCGTTCAATGCTTCTGCTGTAACTGTCATGCTCTCAGCAATGCTGTCAGAAGCCTGGGTTACCTGCATTACTTTTTTCTGGATCGCTTCTGTCTGGCTTAACTGATTCTGCACCGCCTCCGCTGTATCTGTTGTTCCACCGGTCAACTCTTCCATGGCATTTCTGGTATCGCTGACACCACTGCCAAGTAACTCTACTTCATCCGACATTCCATTAATTTTCTTTGTCATGACATCAGATACTTCTAAAATTTTCTGAAGCATGGTATCAGACTGTCCCTTTGCCTGATTCATTTCACCCAGCCGTGATAAAAACGATTTCTGCAAAACAGCAGAACTGCAATAAGAAAATGCCGTTGTCAAAATCAGTATAATAATCTCTGTTCCATAGAAAGTAGGTCCCTCACCTTGACCTTTCATGGTATGTACTACAATAGAAATAAGATTTACGATAATTGCTCCAATTCCAAGTTCCAATGCATATTTCGAATCTGAAAATACAGAAATCAAAATAAACATCGGTATTACATATACAAAAACCAACTGATTGCCGGCACCTATCAGTGCCACCGTATAATATACTGCAAATCCAATCCCCAAAAGATGCTTGATTGCTTTTGTCTCCTGATCTTTCCTATAGCAAATCCATTCTGCCACCACCGGTCCAAGTGCCAGCACAATAAGCACCGCCACATAAACTACATTCTTGGAAGTTTTGAAAATTTCCAAAAAATTAACCAGTGCCAATAAGATTCCCATAATTGTATGCCCTGTCATTGCAGTCTTATTTACTCTTCCTTGTTCTGTCAATTCTTTCATCCTCCCATATATAACATATATAAACTGTAATTTTTGAACTTTACCAGCAATTTTATTATACCTTTCTCTACATAAATTGAAAAGACTTTTATTTATACGCCTTACCATATGCCTTTCCATTGGACTCTTTTATTATTACGTTCATAAAAAACTTGCTCTTCATCTTTAAACTGGCATGGTCATTTTTATCAAAATTGGATGTTTTTATAATGCCATTTCTGTTTTATGATAAACCGCAACAAAGAGAAAGAAAAGAGGACTTTATAATGAAAAACGAAAGAATCTACAAACTTGTACTGACTGCTCTTATGGCAGCACTTTCCTATGTGGTATACAGATTAAAATCGCACTTCCTGGCGGAGATGCTACATCTATCCACCTTGGAAACGCGGTATGTGTATTAGGTGCATTACTGTTAGGCGGTGTCTATGGTGGAATTGGCGGTGCCATCGGTATGACAATCGGCGACCTTTTAGACCCGATTTACATTGTATACGCACCAAAGACTTTTATCTTAAAATTCTGCATCGGTCTGATTACCGGTCTGGTTGCACACAAAATCGGTAAAATTTCCACTTCCAAAGATAGCAGGCACGTTTTCAAATGGGTTGTTATCGCAAGTATCTGCGGACTGTTATTCAATGTTGTTTTTGACCCACTGTTCGGCTACTTCTACAAACTGGTTATCTTAGGAAAACCTGCAGCAGAAGTTACACTTTCTATTAACATTGCAGCAACCAGCATCAATGCAGTATTATCCGTTATCGTAGCGACTGCTGTATACATGGCACTGCGTCCGGTACTGGCAAAATCTAATATGCTGCCACGTCTTGGAAAGGAAAACGCATGTGCATGAAATTAAATACTTTACCACCAAAGCTTCTGATCATCAATGATATATCCGGTGTGGGACGCTGCTCCATGAGCGTGTCCCTCCCGGTGGTAAGTGCATGTAAGGTACAGGGAATCCCTGTGCCTACTTCTGTTTTCAGCAATCATACCGGTTTCCCTACCCACTTGAAAATTGATTTAACCGGACAGCTTAAGGATTATTTTGCTGCACTGAATATTCTTTCCATGAACTGGGACGGCATCTACTGCGGCTACCTTGGTGCAAAAGAACAGCTTCATGCCATTTCCAATTACTATGATTCTCTCACCGAAAAACCTCTTTTTATTATAGACCCGGTAATGGGTGACCACGGCAGAGCCTATCAGCATATTACGCCGGAATTCTGCAATCACATGAAAGACTTTGTATCCCGGGGTGATATTATCACACCAAATCTGACGGAAGCCTGCCTTTTAACAGATACGCCTTATCCGGAGCATGATTGCACCGATTCGGAGCTTTCTGCCATTTCCAAAAAGCTTCATGCATC
>ERZ791628.535-NODE-535-length-14231-cov-2.72094_pt1 | contig 14231 bp, 6 predicted proteins | sample MGYA00510265_ERZ791628 | MGnify/ENA primary metagenome ERZ791628 (study PRJEB30046, sample SAMN00715184) | human gut metagenome | study: EMG produced TPA metagenomics assembly of the A metagenome-wide association study of gut microbiota in type 2... | reverse complement strand
TACGACCTCCTTATCCACGAGCAACTGGGCCAGCTGGGCGTGTCCCTCCTTGTGTTCGTCGAGGATCTGCTTGGCGCGATCATACAGCTGGTTGACTATCTTCAGCACCTCTTCATCGATCAGACATGCGGTCTTTTCGCTGTAAGGCTTTTGGAAACCATACTCGCTGTTGTCGTAGTAGCATATATTGGGGAGCTTGTCGCTCATACCATAATAAGTCACCATGCTAAAGGCAGCCTTCGTGGCACGCTCCAAATCATTCATGGCTCCCGTCGAGATATGACCCGTGAAGAGTTGTTCGGCGGCACGTCCTCCTAAGAGCGAGCACATCTCGTCGAGCATCTGCTCCTTGGTGGAAATAGGACGTTCCTCGGGCATGTACCAAGCTGCACCGAGGGCTTGTCCACGCGGCACGATGGTCACCTTGATCAGCGGGTTGGCAAACTCGCAGAACCAGCTCACCGTGGCATGGCCAGCCTCATGGATGGCGATGGTACGCTTTTCGTCCGCTGTCATCACTTTGGTTTTCTTCTCCAGTCCGCCAACGATGCGATCGACGGCATCGAGGAAGTCCTGATAGCCCACTTCCTTCTTGTCATGGCGGGCCGCTATCAAGGCAGCCTCGTTGCAGACATTGGCAATATCGGCACCCGAGAATCCAGGCGTCTGACGCGCCAAGAGGTCCAAGTCGATATTCTTGTCGAGCTTCAGCGGCTTCATGTGTACCTGGAAGATAGCCTTGCGCTCAGGCAGATCGGGCAGATCAACACGTATCTGACGGTCGAAGCGTCCCGCACGAAGCAACGCCTTGTCAAGCATATCCACACGGTTTGTAGCCGCAAGGACGATCACGCCCGAATTGCTGCCGAAGCCATCCATCTCCGTGAGCAGCGCATTGAGTGTATTCTCGCGCTCGTCATTGCCGCCCATAGCAGGATTTTTGGAGCGTGCTCGTCCCACGGCATCGATCTCGTCGATAAAGATAATACAGGGAGCCTTCTCCTTGGCCTGCTTGAAGACATCGCGGACACGACTGGCACCCACGCCGACAAACATCTCGACAAAGTCGGAACCACTCATAGAGAAGAAAGGCACAGCTGCCTCGCCTGCCACGGCCTTGGCCAGCAAGGTCTTACCTGTTCCCGGAGGACCAATGAGGAGGGCTCCCTTGGGAATCTTGCCACCCACATCGGTATACTTCTTCGGATTCTTGAGAAACTCTACGATTTCCTGCACCTCCTGTTTGGCTCCTTCCTGGCCTGCCACATCCTTGAAGGTGATATTCAGTTCGTCAGCCTTCTCATAGAGCTTGGCTTTCGACTTACCGACGTTAAAGATGCCACCAGCACCCCCGCCGCCGCCACTCATCCTGCGCATCATCCACATCCAGAAGGCGATGAGCAGCACCCAGGGCAGAAGGCTCAACAGAATGTCGGTGAAGACATTGCCCTTCTCGTTATTGTAGCTGAAGCCGGTGATCTTTTTCGTCTTGATGGCTTGGCCGAGAAACGTCTCCAAGTTGTCAACAGAACCGATCTCCACTACCACGTAGGGCTCGGGGCCCGTCTGCTTCACATGGGCCTTGAAGATATCATTGATATGCTCGGGCCGGACATACATCTTGAGCGTGCTCTCATTCTTATTGACGACCACGCGAGAGGCCCATCCCTTATTGACATATTCGACAAACTGGGTATAGTCCTTCTTCACGCTCACCGAAGTGTTGCCCAAACCTCCGTCCTTACCAGTCGCGAAGAAGGCCACGGCGAGCGATATGATAACCAGCGCATAGATCCAGTTCATATTAAACTTGGGCATACGCGGTCCACCCCCATTGTCTGTATTCATTGGTTTTTGATTATCCATTAGCTCTTGGAAAAGATAAAGTTGTCAGTTTTCAATCCAGATCCGGGATTCTCGTCAGCTTTGCATCCTCCCATAGATGCTCTAGGTCGTAGAACTCCCTCGCCTCGGGAAGGAAGATATGAACCATCACATCCACGAAGTCGATGGCGACCCACTGCGCCAGGCCCAAACCAATGCAGCTGACAGGCTTCTCACCCTCTGCCTCCCTGACGTAGTCGCCCACGCTTCCAGCAATGGCCTCTACCTGTGTCGGCGAGTTGCCTTGGCAGATGATAAAGTAACTACATACGGCTCCGTCGGTTTGCGTCAGGTCAGCAACGACAATGCCGCTGCCCTTCTTATCCTGGATTCCCTTAATAATCGAATCTACTAATTTTTGAGATTTATTCATTCAAAGTCATTCTATTTAAAATAGATTGCAAAGGTAAGCCTATTTGGGTAAACGGCAAAGGAAATAACTATTTTTAGTACTATCACACGCTCCGCCCACCATTAGCCAATGGCCACGGCGAACAGTCCTGCGAAAAGACTGACACAAAAGGTATCATCACTCCCGAACACATTCACAACCTTCGCTGAAGTCACGCTAAGATATGGTTGCACCGTTTTGGTGCTACACCAAAGAAAAAAAAGGGCAGGTTGCAGAAGAACTATTTCTCCTTCAACCTGCCCAGTTAATAGCGACGGCATTCACTTCGTGCCGTCCTTGTTCAACAAGGAATGATACTATTTATCTCAATACCTTCACCGTGTGGCTCGTACCGTCAGCAAAGATGGTCTTGACAAGATAGAGCCCCTGTTGCGGCTCTGCGACACGTTGACCGTTGAGCGTGTAATACTCCGTGCGAACGATCTCGCCGTTGGCCTTTTCCACTCCCTTTACCGCGTCGGTATAGGTCACGGAGAGACTGGAAATATCCACGCGATCATCATAATTTGGCTTTAAGTCTTTCTTCAGATAGAAGAAGCGAACGGTATGCCGGCCAGGGCCAAACTTCAAGTCTTTGGGAGCAAACTGTGTGGAGCTGGCATCTACATCGGGACCAGCAAACTCTATGCTTATACTACCGTCGAGCGTGATGCGCGTGCCCGTGGTCAACGTTTTAAAACCCATGAACTCGAAGAAATCCTCCGAGCTGTTATGCCCCGTCCATGAGAGCACACCAATCTTGTTCTCAGGCACTTCGAAAGAGGCTTCCAAAAAAGAATTCAAATTTTCACTTCCGTCACTGCTCTTTTTTGCGGTAGAGTTGAATGTCTTATTGCCCTCTACAGTGAAAGGCCATTCTGCTGAAGTGCTGAACGAGAAATCACCATTGGTGACAATAGGATGATAGTCTACAGGGATGGCAGTGTTGGATGCCTTGCACGTTAGTCTGTACGAGCCAGTATTGGTATGGAGCACCACCAATCCGCTTTGCTCACCGAGTTCCTTGGAGTCAAAAGCAATCTGCACTGGCAGTTCCTCTGAAAACGCCGCCGTAGCACCGCTCATCACACCAGAGAAGCTTCCATCGCCGTCAATACTCGTCAGGCTCAGCGACTCCGTACCAAGGTTTATCAACTGGGCGGTCAGCGTATCTCGCACAGAGAATTGATCGAAGAAATGGTTGCCAAAGTCCAAAGCGTCCTGCTTCAAAACCGCGAGATGCTCCTGCTGGTCATAGAGGCGAAACACCATGTCGTAGATATAAGCGCGATAGCGCACGTCGGCATCTTTAGCCCAATCGTTGTTCGTGATATTTTGGAACTGGAGTACATAGGTGCCTGGTTTGAGTGCAAGCGCATTTTCGACATTATCCGTAAACTCACCATCATCCATACCATGGGAAGTGACATCATTGAACACCTGATCGTCATTGTTCTGGATAGTAAAGCCATTGCCATAGCTACCCTTCTTGAAACCTTTCCAGCTGACAAGACCCACCTTGCCCTCAGGCACGACGAGGTTGGCAAACAACGTCGCAGTAGTATTATTACCCTTATTGGTGGCAACTGCTACGGGATAACCCGTGATTGTGTCGGTAATGACAAACGGGAAGTCTGTGCCCATGCTGAACGCAATATCACCTTCCTTTACAATTTTGCTATAATCGGGAGCTTCGCCCACTGTAGCGGTCACGTTGAGCACTGCTTTCTCGCCATGAGAATTCTTAACTTGCACGGTGCCAGAATACGCTCCTGTCTTAGAAGGAGAGAGCTCCACATAGACATTCTGAACGGTGCCCGCATCAATACTTTGGTAAGCTAAAAGCCGCAAACCCTTACCGTCAACCAAGCCCGTATAATTGGTACTTTTCAAACCCTTATTGACAAGACGGACTGACTGTTTCAGAATTGAGCCCACGGTGACATTGGGACCCTCGAAATGGACGTTAGAGGGAATAAAGGTTAGTTTGGCCTCGTCAGGCATCTTCTCTATGCCGACCGTACCGCCCTGATAGAAGCGGATAGCACCATAAGGCGTAGCATTTTCTTTGACAAGCACCCACAAGCCAAAACCCGTCCGCGGGGTAATAGTGGAAAGATCATCACTCACGTCGAAGACCAACTTGTCTGTTGTCTCCAGGCCGTACTGGCCGTTTTTATCGGGTTCCGTCGAGAAATCGCCCGCAAAAAGCACGATGGAGCAATCATCGCCAAAATAGGTACAATCGCCATAGTGGGCATAATCGGCCACGGCACGCTCTGAATCATACCCAGGCGTGTTGATGGTGATAGTTTTAGCGGCAGAATCGTAGGTTCCCTCTATGGGACTCGTTGAGGTCACTTGGAATTCGCCCAAGTTCACCAAATTAGTTATCGTCACCTTATCACCGTTGAAAGTCAAGTCAGCACGGTAACTGTCCCAACATCCATCCTCGCGGGAATAGCTCCTGTTGGCATCATAATAACTTTTGGCATCTACCCAATATGGGGTTGCAGCGGCATCGACTTTGGCAAGCGCCGTCTTTGGCGGCATCTTTGGAAAGGATTCCTTCTGTTTGAGCTGTTCGCCCGAATTGAGCGACTGTGCCATCGCAACCTGTCCAAGTGTGAACAATGCGATAAGTAAACGGATTTTTTTTCTCATAACTCTGTGTCGTTAAATTGTTTTGAACTAATGTTTACGTCGGCAAAAGTATGCAATAGTCCTATAATACACAAGAATTTACGACCTGTACATGTATCAAAACGGGTTTCTAAACGTTCAAAGACAAGTATCTATACTTCGCACCGTATGTCTTACCATCGCACCACGTCTGAAACTAACCTTCCCGGTCAGCTATCTGGAGGAACTGAGAGGGCGTAAGACCCGTGAACTTCTTAAACGCACTGATGAACGAGGCACGCGACTTGAACCCCACTCCCTGCGAGATGGCCTCAATGGTAAGGTTGCCATAATGCTCGCGGTCGGACATTTGACGGCAGGCTTCTTTGACTCTGTACTCGTTAAGAAACGTGGAAAAGTTCATCTGACAAGTTTCATTGATGACCTGCGAGACCAGCTTGTAGCGTGATCCTACCAACTCGCTCAATCGCTCTAAGCTGAACTCAGGCGAATAGATTTCCCCACAGGTCTCCATCACGCGGAGAATGCGGGATGCCAGTATCTGTTTGTCATCATTGCTAAGGTTGTTGTAAGTGTATTTTTCCTTCCTTTGCGGTATACTCTCTTTGATTTTGCTCAGTTCCTGCTCCAGAGTCTCACACCGTTTACGTTCCTTCTCTTCATTACGAAGGCTGGAAAGAGTCTTCGTATACAGGTTTTTGTTCTGCTCACGTAGCCGTTTGTTCTTTCGCCAAAGAACCAACAGAAAACAAAGAATGAGTAGCGCCGCACCAATCACTACGCCAAGGATAAGCAGTTGACGCTGACGGCGCAGCTCCATCTGCGCCATTTGCTCATCGACACGCTTCATGCTATTGACAAAGCGCATCTCACTGACGCTCATCAGCTGTCGATAGTTGAGCAAGGTATCCTTCAACGCAAGGTAATTGTTGCGAAACCGATTCTCTCCAAGTATATCTCCTTGCAGCGCATAAAGCTCCGCCAAATGGTCGTACAGTTCAAGCTCGGCATCTTTCATGTTGGAATGGGCGGCGAGGGAGAGGGCTTCGTGTAGCAGTTGACCTGCGCCGGCCATGTCACCTTGCAGCCTCCGCGTTTTAGCATGATTAATTTTAGCAAAGATAAGATATCGCAAGCGGGAGGGATCATCCTTTACAAGCATCTCTTGTTGACGATAGCACGTTTCGGCCTTGGCATACTGCCGCTTGGCCAAGTAGCTATTGCCATCATAGAGCAACAAAGCATAGCGACGAACTACACTGGAATGTTGCTTCTCAAGTTGGGCGTACTGATTGCGGATGGTCGCAATACGGGACAATTCTCCCAAGTCACTGCTCACTGACACAATATTGGCAAAAGCCATATCGAAATCCTCACTCTTCGCCTTAATACTGACTGCAAAGCATTTTTTGTAATAAGAAAGGGCTTTACGCAAGGTTTTCTGGTCTTTTCCCTGCTCGGCCATCGTCTGATACATAGCACCAAAATTGAGATAAATGCGGGAAATAGCCTCGGGCATATCCGTGGAGAGTTCCTCGGCCTTGGAAAGGCTCTCGTAAGATTTGGCATAATCGAAGAAGCAGAAAAAATAAACATACCACTTTCCTATATTAGCACGGACACAATCGCGACGTTGCTGTTTGCTCATATACTTGCTATAACGGTTGGACACAATGGTATAGCAAGCCAAGGCACTGTCGGGAGCTTGAGTATTGAAGCAGTATTGATTTCCCATCTTAAGCAACTGCTCTGAAGAAAGCGACATCCACTGATAGTAATACTCTGGTTGAAGCGACGCCTTACAACAGATAGACATTCCCAATAAAATCAGGAAAAAGAACGCAAAACGTATGACTTGTCTGTATCTCCTCATAAATTTTTTTTGCTTTAAAGGTACAAAATTACGCATTTTTCTTAGAAATCAAGCAAAACTCAGAACAGAAAAGCATCATAGTACCACATTTCTCATCCGACATGTGGCTTTGTGAGGCTCCACTGACGCACACAAAATAGAAAAGGACAGTCCTCAAAATGAGAACTGCCCCCTATGTGACGCAGCATTAGCCATAGCAGAAATCACCCTACCCTGCTATTCATTCAGGCAGGATAATTTCTACTAGGTCCAAAAGCCAGTGAGATTAGCGCACGATCGTGGTACGGCCATTGATCACATAGACGCCAGGACGGAGACCACGGAGCGACTCCGCCTGGAGAAGCACCTGTCGGCCATCCGTGGTGAAGACGTTGTAGCGACGGGCGTCAGTTTTGTTATCGACAATCGAGATGCCGTCGGCGAGGCTTCCGATGGTGAAGTTGTCGATGATGATCTGCTGGTCCTCCTCCATCGCCTCATCGGCCACAATCTTGAGTTGCGGGATGAAGTAGCGAGACTGGAAGAGAGAGTCGGGCAGGTCAAACTGCACCTCCTGCCATCCCTCACGGAAGTTCTCCGAAAGGTCGGCCTCCCAGACCACGTCTGTCTCCGTGCCGTTAGGCTGCTTGAAGTTGACAGAAAGGCGTGCGGGAACATCAGTCGGCGCCTTGTAGTAGAACTTCATCACGGGCGAGGTGGTACTGGTGGCAGCTACCTTTCCAAACACGACGAGCGTTTGCGACGGGGTAGTGGCGTTGAAGCTGACCGCACCATTGTCGTTGTCAAAGGTGTCAAACGTAGTGAAACCAGCATTCATGCCAGCACCGACATACATAATAAGGATGTGGCCACCCTGATTCTGATTGGCGAAACTCTGACGGTAGGGAAGCGCATAGGGCTCACCCACGAGCATCGACACCTTGCCGAAACCGCTCGATCCGAGGGTGTTGAAGGCGCGGACGGCCCACCACTTAAACTGCTGTACGCCCTCGTCGGTGTTCAAGTCTTTGACGGTAAACTCCGTGGCTCCTCCACCGATCACTCCGATCTGGTCGTTGACGGTATTCTCGTCCTCCAGGTCATAAATGCGGCAAGCAACATCCTTCTGGTTGATCACTCCGCCATAGAGACCCGTGACAGGCTCCCAATAGAGGCGCACCTGTGTCTGCTGGTCGTCGGCGTGGACGACGGGAGGAGCGGGATAGTCGAGGCCAGCATAGGTCGTGGCGTCCGTACGCGCGCCCTGCCCTGCCTCGTTGTAGCAATAGATGCGATAGGTGTTCACGCCCTTGACAGCATTCTCGTCCACGACGCTCACAGCATCGCCAGGACGGAGCCCACCCTCTTGCTGAGCAAGCACGGCGTCGCCTTTCAGCACCTCGTAGCGGGTGATGGCCGTCAGCTCGGCACCGTTGTACGTCTTCGTCGGAAGATTGAAGTCCAACGTCACCTTCAGCTCACCCGTCTGGTCGGGCGTGACCTTCAGATTCTCCACCTGTGCGGGCGAAGCAGGATCACAACCCGGGCTCACACTGACCGAGTCGATGAAGATATTGATGGAAGCCGGATTGGAGGTGGCGTGGAAACCGATATAATAGGTACCATCCTCGGGAGCCGTGATCACTTTCTCGAAGAGACGGTTCTCCGTATTGTCCAGTTCGGTATCTTCGGTGATCACCTGGTCCAGTTCTGCCACCGTCGTACCCTTGCCCCAATACACTTCCAGGTGCTCGGGGAAATAGGAGCGGGCTACACAAGCCTTGTAGCTGACCACATAGTTGCGACCCTTCTCCAGATGGATGGGAGGCGTGATGAGCCAATCGTCGCCACTATTCTCGGGGTCAGCATTGTAGCGTGCGGCCTTGTAGTAGCTATCCCACGACCAGGTAGAGCCGTCATGATTGGCATCCACGATGGTGTAGTTGTCTATGCCCTCGGGGAAGTCGTCGAAGAACGGCACCTCCAGCGGATCGCCCACGACCAGATTGTTGCTCAGCGTGCGCGCACTGGTCTGCGTCGTGTTGACGGCCTCGACCGAGTACTGGTAGCTGGTGAGGGCAGAGCCGCTCGCCAGGTCTATCTGAAGACTGTTGGCAGTCACGCCCTGGCGGAAGGCCGTATGCTCCCCGCCTTTCACGCGATAAATATTATAGGTAAGGTTGCCCATGTAGCCCTCGTGGAGTCCCGTCGTGGGAGCGACCCACGAGAGTGTGGCCTTGTTGCCCTGGCCCTGCTTGAGCGTGACCTCCGTGGGAGCCAGCGGCTGATCGTAGCCGACATAGATCTCGGCAGAAGCCTTCGGGCTCGGTCCCACACTGTTCTTGGCCACCAAGACAAACTCCGTCTCTCCCTCTGGCAGGTTGCTCAACGTGGCATTGACCTTCGCACCCGGCGCAGCCTGAGCCGTGGCCACAACGCTGCCGTTGGCCTTGATCTCGTAGGTAAGCTGGCCTGTCAGGTTGTCATCGCCATCAAAGGTCTTCGTGGGGAGCGTGAACGTGGCCGTGCCGGAAGTGGCGGGAGCATCAAAATGGACCGCAAAGTCATGGATGGCAGCAGGAGCCTTGTCTTCGGCCAACGGCGGCAGCACATTGAGCGCGAGCTGCTGATAAGGAGAGGCACACACGCGCGTGACGGAAGCATCGTCCAAATCTACCGTGTAGAGCGTACACTCACCGTTGGCGTCGGTGGCAGCCCAATAGAACACATCGGTCTTGGGATCGACGACGGCACCCTGGGAATAGGCCATTCCACTGGCATCCGTGACACGGACTCCCGTCGAGCCGATACGGGTCTCCTCGCCCGTGGTGCGATCGATGCGGTAGAGGTCGCCATCGTCGGTGATACCGTAGCAGTCTCCCTGGCTGGTGATTCCCATCGCCAAGTAGAGATTGTCGGTCTCTGCGATCGTGGTGCGGGTCTTGGTGTCGTAATCGACCACACCAAACTCCCAGCTCTGCATCGTCTGATCAGTAAACTCACCAAACACCTCGCCCGTCTTGGGGTCGGTGGCGGTGGCATAAGCGATCAGGCTCCGGTTGGAGACATTGGTCACTTCTCCATCATACTCGCCCGTTTCCAGGTCGAACCACCCGTACCACAGGAAGATGATGCCATACTCGATCATGGACTGGTCGAGATAAAGTCCGCAAAGTTTGCCGTCCTTGATGGTGGATCCAGCATTGAACAGCGACTTGTCAAACGGCGCGTAAGTGGTCACGTCGGTAGGCGTGGCCGGATCATAGGACATCAGTCCCATGTAGTCGCCCAGTGCATTGGCGTAAAACACGGAATGCTGCGGTGCCTTCAGCACCTGACTTGCCTGGCGGGCCTTGCGACTCTTGGTCCCTGTAGCTACAGGGGGCACGCCACCCTTACCGTGGTTGACCAACTTGCTGAACTTGAAGTTCTTGGGTACATGGATGGCTCCCGCACCCCAACCGTCGCCCTCGCCAACGGCCTGCGCGCAGATCGGCAGAGCCAGCGTCAGAGCTACGAGCAACAATGCAAAACGATGAATACGTTTCCTCATGATGTGTTGTCTAAAAAGTATTCTATGTGCCCTGGAGTCGCCAACGATAGTCTTTAATTACGTCTCTCCAAAGGCGTTAACGGCTTCAAAATTACACAAAAGAATCGAAACAAGCAAAAGATATGGGTGTTTTTTCTAAAACAAAGCCGGAACTAGCTCGAAACAAAGCCGAAACTAGCCCGAAACAAAGGCTAACGTTTTACCCACAACTAACAAGGCAGAGGGAATGGGCCCCTACGGAGGAGCACGTTCCCTCTGCCTTGTTGCGTTTCAATTTGCGAAAACGCAAAACAGTCTGTCAGGCCTCAGATGCTATCCATCATGACATCTTCGTCGTCCTGCGCTGGCTCATCCGGATGGCCTTGGCGTCCGAACAACTCTCCCGCCAACTCGTCCATCAGTCCGCCCATAGCTTCGTCAAACATGCGGCCAATGGGCTGGGTGATACTCTCGCGCACTTTCTGCTTGACATTTTCCTCCAAGCGCCGCTTGGTCTCCTCCGCATAGCGATGAGCCAATTGCTTGAGCGACGACTTGTCGATGGTGAACACATGGCCCAGCACACCCACAGAGACCACGGGAGCCTTGTCGGCGTAGTGGATGCGCCCCAGCGAACAGACCAAGTAGTTGTCCACCGTGAGCGCGTTGCCGACCACCATCATCACCACCTGGCGGGTGGCACCTCCAGCCAAGGACTTCATGGCCGTCGAGAAGGGATCGTCGGAGTCTATGGAGTCGATCTGCAGGGCCTCGCCCATCGTTTCCGCCACTACACCCGAGATGGCCTCGGCGTGCTGCTCGGGTTTCGGACAAGTGGCCACCAGCAGTCCTGCCAACAAGAACAAGAGCAACATCGCCAGCACCGCCCACAAACAACCACCCCGATGCTTACGGGATCCACGGTCAACGGATGGAGGAACGGTGCGCTCGCTCTCAGGCTGCGCGGAAGGCTGCGGAGCGTAGCCTTGGACCACATCGGGGCTCTCCCCTATCCTTTCGCCGACGATAACTTGCTCCCCTCCCGAAGCATTGCTTACCCCCGGGCCCGAGGGACTGCTTACGCCGGGACCTGAGGAAATATTAACCCCTGAGTCCATGATCGGTTGAGACTGCTGCGCAGCCGTCTGCTGACGGAGAATCGGTCGAAGCGCTTCCACCTGCCAGGCGGGTTGCCATGATCCGCCATCAGCAGCCATCACCAACGACTCCGCACCGATGCCACGAGCTGCCAACTCGGCCACGCTGTAAGGGCCACGCTTCTCGCTGCCCACACTAAGATAGTATTCCATTTTTCTATTTCCTTATCTGTTTTTTTGAGACCAATAAGACGCGATTTGCCACCTCTACCGGACAATACGGACTCCTCAAGACGGCAAGTTATCTTTTTGGCGTGCGAATGTAAGTAGAAATAATGAATACACCAAAAATCGCTGGTTATATTTTGCTTTTTTAAGCATAAGGACTCTTTTCACCCTGCCAAAAACCAGATTTCGCATGCAATCTGGGAGGCCAATGGATGGAAAGGAAATAAAAAAACGCTTGAAAATACCAAAAAATGGGTATCGCTTGTTTGTGGTATGAGATTTTTTCATTACCTTTGCGAAACAAATAATACAGTATAGAAAACAACCATACCAAACAGCTGAAGAATGTTTGAGAATCTAAGCGACCGACTTGAACGGTCATTTAAGATACTGAAAGGTGAGGGAAAAATCACCGAGATCAATGTCGCCGAGACGCTGAAGGACGTGCGCCGCGCGCTGCTCGATGCGGATGTCAACTACAAAGTGGCCAAGAGTTTCACGGACGACGTGAAGCGCAAAGCATTGGGCATGAACGTGCTGACCGCCGTCAAGCCAGGCCAGCTCATGGTGAAGATTGTCCACGACGAGCTGGCTGAGCTCATGGGTGGCGAAACCGTCGGCATCAAACTGACCAACAAGCCCGCCATCATCCTGATGAGCGGTCTGCAAGGTTCGGGTAAGACCACGTTCAGCGGCAAGCTCGCCAACATGCTCAAGCAGAAAGACCACCGCAAGCCCCTGCTGGTGGGTTGCGACGTGTATCGTCCTGCCGCCATCGAGCAGTTGCGCGTGGTGGGAAGCCAGATAGACGTGCCCGTCTATGCTGAGGACGACAACAAGAACGTCAACGAGATAGCAGACCACGCCCTCCAGGAGGCCAAGGCGAAAGGCTACGACACAGTGATCATCGATACCGCCGGACGCTTGGCAGTGGACGAGCAGATGATGGCCGAGATAGAAAGTCTGAAGAATCATGTTCGTCCCGACGAGACCTTGTTTGTCGTCGACTCCATGACGGGACAGGATGCCGTCAACACGGCTAAGACCTTCAACGACCGCCTCGATTTCGACGGTGTGGTGCTGACCAAACTCGACGGCGACACCCGCGGCGGTGCCGCGCTGAGTATCCGCACGGTGGTGACCAAGCCCATCAAGTTTATTGGTACGGGCGAGAAGATGGAAGCCATCGACCTGTTCCACCCAGCCCGTATGGCCGACCGAATCCTCGGCATGGGCGACGTTGTCTCGCTGGTGGAGCGCGCCCAGGAGCAATTTGATGAGGAAGAAGCCAAGCGACTGGAGAAGAAGATTCGCAAGAACCAGTTCGACTTTAACGACTTCTACAATCAGATCCAGCAGATCAAGAAGATGGGCAACATCAAGGAGTTGGCCAGCATGATCCCTGGTGTGGGCAAAGCCATCCGCGACGTCGATATCGACGACAACGCCTTCAAGGGCATCGAAGCCATCATCCAGAGCATGACCCCGCAGGAGCGCACACATCCCGAGGTGCTCAACACCTCACGCCGCCGCCGTATCGCGTCGGGATCGGGCACGAGCATCCAGGAGGTGAACAAGCTCATCAAGCAGTTTGACCAGACCCGCAAGATGATGAAGATGGTCACGGGTGCCAACATGAAGGGCATGATGGGACGAATGAAAAACATGAAGGGCACAGGTATGCCCCCCATGAATTAGTCCTCGTGCATTATTATATGGTTCGCGCGCGTTCATTATATATAGTATAAACGTACATACGGCAGCATCGTATTGTGGACATACTGTGATGGCGCGCCAACCATTCAACTAAAAACCAAACAGAATTTTCCCCTGCCTCGCCCCTCACGGGAGGGACAGAACGAAAGAAATAGATTATAAACGCGGGGACGCGAGACCATCCGTAGCCCACACCTTAGGAAGGGCTGGACGAGCCACCGTGTTCCCATAACAACACCTAACCATATGGAACTGATTGACGGTAAAGCTACCGCAACGGCCATCAAGGCCGAAATTGCCGACGAAGTGAGCAAGATTGTCGCCGCTGGTGGCAAACGTCCTCATCTGGCCGCTGTCCTTGTAGGACACGACGGCGGCTCTGAGACGTACGTGAAAAACAAGGTTATCTCCTGCGAGCAGTGCGGTTTTACCTCGACGCTCATCCGCTATGAGGATGACGTGACGGAGGAAGAGCTGCTGACTTGTGTTGACCGCCTCAACAAAGACGAGGATGTGGATGGCTTCATCGTTCAGCTGCCGCTGCCGAAGCATATCGACGAGCAAAAGGTCATCATGGCTATCGACTACCGCAAGGACGTGGACGGTTTCCACCCCATCAACGTCGGTCGCATGGACATCGGACTGCCTTGCTTCATCTCTGCCACTCCGCTGGGCATCATGACCCTTCTGGACCGTTACAATATCAAGACTTCTGGCAAGAAGTGTGTCATTCTCGGACGCAGCAACATCGTCGGCAAGCCGATGGCCTCGCTGATGATGCAGAAGTGCTATGGCGACGCCACGGTCACGGTTTGCCACTCCCGCTCGGCCACGCTGAAAGAAGAGTGCCGTGAGGCCGACATCGTCATCGCCGCCATTGGCCGTCCC
>ERZ791628.529-NODE-529-length-14366-cov-1.91189_pt1 | contig 14366 bp, 11 predicted proteins | sample MGYA00510265_ERZ791628 | MGnify/ENA primary metagenome ERZ791628 (study PRJEB30046, sample SAMN00715184) | human gut metagenome | study: EMG produced TPA metagenomics assembly of the A metagenome-wide association study of gut microbiota in type 2... | reverse complement strand
ATAGTGAACTAAAGAATCCCATATCTAACTGATATCCAAGATTATATCCATAGACAGCAGTACAGACAGCAATAGATGTTAATGGACATATCCACATAACTATTGAACGCATTTTGCCATTAATATTTTTTGCCTTTGGATCTATAGAGGCTGCTATTATGCATATCAGGTGTACAGCTGATAATATAGCTGGAAGTCCAATAACTGCAAAACCTTTAGATGAATAACCATCCGGCTGGTTATTAGCTCCCCAATGTGTTACGACCGTATCTGGTAACTGATTCCATAACAATAATCCCATAATAATTGGAAGAAGTATTATTCCTAATGTAATTAACAGCATTTTTTTATTTTCTTTAATCATATTATTTTTCTCCTTTAAATTCACTAATCCATAGCATAAGCTCTTCAAGAACAGATGCATTAAGCTCATAATAAATAAACTTTCCTTCACGTTCGTCCCGAATTAGATCAGCCTCCTTTAATACCGATAAATGCCTTGAAATAGCCGCACCAGATACTGAAAAATGATCACTAATCTCTCCTGCCGATAAGCGCGAATGTTTAAGAAGCTTAAGTATCTCACGCCTTGTAGGATCTGCAAGTGCCTGAAGTGTATTCTGTAGTGCCAAATTAACACCTCCCTGCTTGATATTTAATGTCAACATTTAACATTTAACTTAAATGTTAAATGTATTGTAACACAACCTATAAATATGTCAAGTAAAAAAAGCCAGACCAAAAAACGGTCTGACTGCTGCTATGTATTCATAGCTTCCTTGATTCCAAACACCTTGTCAACCTCTTTCCACCCCTCACATCTTATAAACCTGTCATCAGGAAGTTCTTCACGTATATTCCATGGCCGGTTAAATACTGCAATCCTGCAGCCTTCAAAGTGCGAAACATGCCAAAAAGCAGCCGGCGAATCCTCCACTGCAAAGTCAAAAGACATTCCATATAACTGCTCTAATGTCAGATTATAAACATAATCCTGCTTACAATTTTCACGCCCATATTTATCCACACAATATAAAGGCACTCTTTCAAGCTTGTGTTCATCAAGCCAGTGCCTTGATGGTTCATATGAATTAAATGGTCTTCCAGTAATAATAAAAACCTCATGTCCCATATCAACCCACTTATTAATCGTCTCTGATGCTCCTGGCGTTTCCTCATAATTCAGAAGATTATCCGGAAAATGTCCTGCTTTCATCAATTCTTCATATTGACTATCCGTTAAATCAAAGGTTTTCTTAAGATTGAAAAACTGCACCTCTCTATATGGCACATCTATGCCAAACATTTGCTTTGCAATTCTTGTAAAAGCAAGTGCAGTTTCACATAACACATCATCAAAATCTATATATATTCTCATCTGTTATTTACTCCTGTATGTCTTTCACCCACCTATGAGCGGGCTCATGTGCGTTTAGGCCTTTTGACCCTTGTATCATTATATTACTATATTTTAAAAAATCCCTCAAGCAGACATAGTTGTTCTTTCTACTATCTGCTTAAGGGAAATATTAACTGGTATAACATATGTAAAATCTGTTTTTATTATGAACGGTGATGAAGCTCCTGTACAGTCCTGCTTATCTCTTCCCTGACCTTTTCATCCTCCTTAGGAATCTTGTTCAGCTTTTCAAGAAGATCTGCAGTGTTATGCTCACAACCGACTTTTCTTAATGACTCACATGCTGCAAACACAACATCCTCATCATTATCATCAATCAGCCTTAACAAAAGATCAACACTACTGTTATTATCATTAGCTCCTAGTTCCTTTGCAAGTGCAAGCTTTTCTTCCTTTGTGCCATGTACATAATCTGCCAGCACATAAAAATCATTTTTCTTTACAAGATGCTCTATCTTTTCACTAACTGTCTTTTTCTTAAATAACATATTCATTTCCTCGCTTTCATGCTAAAGGTTAAAAACCGCATACCCAAAAAACGATATGTAATAATCAGCCTCTTTCTTATAACTTATTATATTATCGCGCTTAAGATATGTAAAATGTATATTTTATATAACACTTATATAATATTTACATATACATTTTTTATGGTTATACTATATCCTGAATGAAGAATTGCATAAATTACAGAACAATGGAGCAATCCTAAATCATGAAAGGACAATAATGCAATGACACTTGACTATTACAGAATATTTTATTATGTGGCCAGATATAAAAGCTTTTCAAAGGCTGCCCAGATTCTTGGCAACAACCAGCCTAATATAACAAGATATATCAATCTTCTTGAACATGAACTTGGATGCAGCTTATGTGTACGAACTCACAAAGGAATATCTCTGACACCAGAAGGACAATTATTATACGAACACGTTGAAGCTGCCATGTATCAGCTAAAGAATGCACAGGATGCCCTTAAGAAAAAGCAGAGCCTTGAAAGCGGAACTATAACTATCGGAGTTAGTGACACTGCACTCAGACTTTATCTCTCAGATAGACTGGAAAATTTTCTTTCTCTATATCCTAATGTAAGGATTAAACTCACTAACAATTTCACCTCTCAGGCCATAACCGCTCTTGAAAATGGATTTGTTGACTTCTGCATTATCACTACACCATTTTCAATAGACAAAACATTTACGCAGAATACTTTATACTCATTTGAGGAAATATTAATAGGTGGGAAAAAATATGCCAACCTTTCAGAGAATATACTTGACATTAATGATTTAAGTTCTTATCCTTATATATCATTAAACGAAGCCTCTGGTTCATATTCACTATATTCAGAATATTTTTATAATAATCATCTGCAATTTGAACCTGAGATGCTTGTATATTCAACTGACCAGATTATCCCTCTTATCCGTGCCAATCTGGGACTTGCCTTCTATCCAAAAGCGCTTGCTGCTGATGAGCTTAACAAAGGAAACATCTATAACATAAAGCTAAATGAACCTGTACCACAAAGGCAGGTGTGCCTTATACAGAACCCTAAAAGAATTCAGAGCATTGCTGTAAAACGCTTTATAGATATATTGCTGCAGTAAGGCAGTGTTTTTATAATCCCATGGGTTATATTACCTGCAGTTACAATCCATGGGAAGCCTTCTGATAGTCTGTAAGCTTTTCATACATCTGCTTTATATATCCATCCTCTTTAGAATTCACAAACACTGTTTTATTGCTGCTTTTTATCATAAGCACCGGAGAATAGCCATCCCATATAAAAAGCATACATTTACCATATGTCCTGCCCTTATAATTGCCTATATCATATTCGTTAGTAGAGCCTCCATTAGTTCTTGTAAAGTTATCCTTAGGCATCTCATTAAAAAGCTGTACTTCCTGTATGTCGTTTATATTTATACTACATTTATAACCTCCTCCTGCTGCCATAAATGTATCATCTGCTATATAAACATTCATCTTTACATGTATAAATGGAACAAGTACCACCACAGTAAATATGCATGAAGCTGTTATAACAACAGTAAGTATTCCTACAAGAATCTGTGCGCCTCTGTTCGCATAGTTAAATGCATAATTCATGTCATACATTCTGTTCTTTATAAGCATATGTCTATCATTAGGATTGTAATAAAATCCGTACTTCCAGTATTCATCATCATCTACATACAACGGTGTATCATCGGCTGCCAGTCCCTCTGTTCTTTTTCTTCCTGCCACAACGAAAAACACTATCATAATTATACTTCCAGTAAAATTCACGATTGAATATACAATAATATCAGCTCCATACAAAATACCATGCAGCATATACTCTGTGGCAATATAACTAAATGCTATCGTATTAAACAGGCTCATCATTATAAGTCCAAGTGACACATATTTTTTATATATCTGGTTCATTGTTATATTAACATCGGAATTCTCACTATATACTGTGCGTTCTCTGGAATTAACATATATATTAAATATATACAATATAACCGCTACTACAATTGATACTATAAAATATATATTCATATCTCTGAATAACATATCTGAATGTCTCACAAGAACATCTGGTATATATATAACTGCTGTCAGTACTATAAGCATCCAGTGATACTTCATACTAACAGAGGTCTTTCCATTAGAAGCCGAAAGCCTTGTATCAATATATACTTTTTTCTGTTCCTCAATAAGCCAGCCATTTTTCATCTTAAGCTCATACATTTTCCTATGCCCGGCTATGACAATAAGCTGTATTCCTACGGTATATACGAATATCCACAATATATATATGAATATCGATATAATCATATTCACAACACATATACCACATATTACAATCGATAATACGATATTAATATTGTTAAATACATTAAACTGCTTTTTTGTCCTGCTCATCAAAGAAGTTACTTCTGCATCTTCTTTCTTCTCTGCTGGTATATGGACACCCAGATACATACCAGCCTTATATTCAAAGCTTGACACCATCGTTAATCTCATAATCATTATTATAAATAAATTGGTTACAAAAAACATAACTGCCATAAATATTTCCATATATGCTCCAATCCGCAGCGAAGGAGGATGTTAACCTTTATATTCGCTGCTTTTTCTTTTACACTCATTATATTATAATTTACTCAGTTATAACTTGCTTCTCTTCTACACATTTCATCTTAGAATATATCTTGTCACACATATTAAGAAAATCTTTTTTATCCATACCTGTTATACTTGCTTCTGCTGACAACAGTTCAAGTTCTGCTTCCAACTTTTCCCGGAACACAATATCCATATCAATATTCTTAGCAACAACAGCACCATGTCTTCTGTCTATATTTATATAGCCTTCTGTCTTTAATATCTGATATGTCTTATTGACTGTCATTGTATTAACGCCTGCATCTTCTGCTAACTGCCTTACTGTTGGAAGACTTTCACCAGGCTTTAACTCACCATGTCCTATTCCCATAACTATCTGGTTACGCAGCTGGACATATATTGGAATACTGCTGTTCATATCTAATTCGATAATCATAATATCACATCCTCTTTAAAATGCATTTTTGTATCATTTGTATTATTTATTATAATACAAATGATATAATTGTCAATAAATTATCACATTTATGTTTTCCAAATCCTGCTCATTTACTCCTGCCTATCCATCCGTCAATCGCACAAAAAGAAAGGTAAGTGTCTGCTTAGCAGCACCTGCCTTTCTTTTACATTCATTACTACTTAATTTACTTTTCTTTAATCCTGCTCATCTACAATCTTTCTGGCTACATAAACTCCACTTGCAGAAGCGTGGGAAAGTGAATGTGTTACACCACTTCCATCACCAATTATATATAATCCCTTGTATTTAGTTTCAAGATTATTATCAATCTCAACTTCCATATTATAGAACTTGACTTCCACACCATAAAGAAGTGTATCATCATTGGCAGTACCAGGTGCTATCTTATCAAGTGCATATATCATCTCTATGATACCATCAAGAATACGTTTAGGAAGCACCAGGCTTAAATCACCAGGTGTTGCCGCAAGAGTTGGCTTTACAAGTCCTTCCTCTATTCTCTTTTCAGTACTTCTTCTTCCTCTCATAAGGTCGCCGAATCTCTGCACAATAACTCCGCCACCAAGCATGTTAGAAAGCCTTGCAATACTTTCGCCATATCCGTTACTATCCTTGAAAGGCTCTGAAAAATGCTTTGCAACAAGAAGTGCAAAGTTGGTATTCTCTGTCTGCTTCTCAGCTCCCTCATAGCTATGTCCGTTTACAGTTACTATTCCATTTGTGTTCTCATTAACAACGATTCCATTAGGATTCATACAGAAGGTACGAACAAGATCCTCGAACTTTTCTGTTCTGTATACAATCTTGCTTTCATATAACTCATCTGTAAGATGGGCAAATATAACTGCTGGAAGTTCAACACGTACACCAATATCTACACGATTAGACTTTGTTGGAATATCTAAAGCTTTACAGACATTTTCTATCCACTTGCTGCCGCTTCGTCCCACTGAAACGATACACTTGTCACAGTCCATATACTCATCCTTATAGAATATCCTGTATCCTCCATCTATAACCTCAATATCACTTACAGGCGTGTTAAAGTAAAAGTCAATATGGTCTTTCATTTCATCGTACATGTTTTTAAGAACAATATAATTAATATCAGTTCCCAGATGCCTTACAGAAGCATCAAGAAGCTTTAGCTTATTCTGCATACATAGTGTTTTAAACTTGGTTCCAGCAGTTGAATACATGTGTGTTTCTTCTCCACCATGTGAGGTATTAATAGTATCAACATACTTCATAAGCTCAATAGCCTCATCTTTTCCAATATACTCGTAAAGTGTTCCACCAAAATCATTCGTAATATTATACTTTCCATCAGAAAATGCACCTGCTCCTCCGAATCCATTCATAATCGCACAGGTTGGACACTTAATACATGCTTTAACCTTCCTACCATCTATAGGACACTTTCTTTTCTCTAAGGTGTTGCCCTCCTCGAATACAGCCACCTTAAGCTTAGGTGACTTTTTCATAAGCTCATATGCAGAGAATATACCACCTGGTCCTGCTCCTATTATAATTACATCATATTTATCACTCATACTATACCTCATTTCCACATAACTAAACTTTACAATATTAGCTGCAATTAATCTTTTGCTCCTGTTTTTTTATGGCCTCATTAAGATTATTTTCTATCTTTTCAAGTGTAACACACATGCTTTTAAGCTCTTCCTCTGATATATTCTTACAGAATACATCTTGTGCCATATTGAATAAATCAGACACCTTATCTGCCTTTATTTCTCCCTCCTTAGTAAGCTTTATCACCCATGAGCGCCGGCACTCTGGATTACTCTCTCTTATTATAAGCCCCATCTTCTCCAGCCTGTCAAGTGTTCTTGACATAGTAGTTACATCTATCAGGCAGACATCTGACAGCTCTCTTTGTGTCATCTGTCCACCTTTTTTTAATTCATATAATATTCTTGGCTGTCCCTGTCCTACTGTTAATCCCATATCTATAAAATAAGGTCTTAAAAGTCTTCTTCTTAGCATTTCCACATCAAAAAGATAATGCCTTACCTCTCCATATTTCATACTACTCCTCATTTCTTTGCATATTTTTACACATATCAGTTAAATACTACTAATAATCATCAGATTATAACAATCTGAAATCTTTAACTAAGCTCAAACTGTCCTGTATACAGCTGATAATATCTGCCTTTTTGTTCAAGCAGCTCATCATGACTTCCTCTTTCTATAATCTGTCCTTTTTCAAGCACCATTATAGCCTTTGAGTTTCTGACCGTAGATAATCTGTGTGCTATTACAAATACCGTTCTTCCCTCCATGATAGCATCCATGCCTTTTTCTATCAACCCTTCAGTTCTAGTATCAACTGAGCTTGTAGCCTCGTCAAGTATAAGCACCGGTGCCTTTGCTATCGCTGCCCTTGCTATGGCAAGAAGCTGCCTCTGTCCCTGTGATAAGTTGCTTCCATCGGAATAAAGCATGGTATTATATCCATTTGGAAGACGTCTTATGAATGAATCTGCATTGGCTATTAAAGCTGCATTTCTAACCTCTTCATCAGTTGCATCCAGTTTTCCATACCTTATATTATCAGCTATTGTTCCTGTAAACAAATGTGTATCCTGAATAACCATGGCAAGTGATTTTCTTAAGTCATCCTTCTTAATATCCTTTATGTCTATGCCATCATAAGTTATTGTGCCTGACTGTATATCATAGAATCTGTTTATAAGGTTAATGATCGTTGTCTTTCCAGCACCAGTCGAACCAACAAATGCTATTTTCTGGCCTGGCTTCGCATAAAGAGTGACGTCATTTAATATAGTTTTTCCTGGAACGTATCCAAACACAACATTTTTAAATCTTACGTCACCACGCAGCTCAACCAGACAAGCATCTGAATTCCAGTAAGTATTAAGCTCTGCTGGCACCTTCCATGCAAATACACCCGTATACCCACTACATTCTGTAAGACTTCCATCAGCATTCTTAACTGCGTTACAAAGTGTTACGCTGCCTTCATCAATCTCTGGTTTTTCATCCATACGTTCTGCACCTGAAAGTGCTGATAACAGAAAATTGACCTGCTGGGTAAACTGATTAAGCGGCATGGCACTCTGACGTACATATATAAGATATGATGACAGACTTCCAAGATCCATAAGTCCTTTAAGCGTAAATAAACCACCCACACATGCTGATATCGCATAATTAAGATATGACAGGCTTACAATAGTTGGAATCATCATTCCTGCAAAAGCAAGTGCATTAGTAGACTCTTTCCTGAAACTTTCATTCATCTCACAAAACTTCTCAAAATTCTTTTGTTCATGGTTGAACACCTTTTCAACCTTCTGTCCTGCCATCATCTCCTGTACAAAGCCATTAATCTTACCAAGCTCCTCCTGCTGCCTGTTAAAATATTTCTTGCTATGTTTACTGTTAAACTTAATAAAGAAAAACATGATAACAAGAAACACAATAACTATAACTGATAATCTTACACTTAAAACCATCATCATGATAAGAGTGCCAAAAAGCATTATAAAGCTCTGGATTATCATAGCGAAACTGTTATTCATAGCTTCTTGTACAGTATCCACATCATTGGTAAATCTGCTCATAAGCTCACCATGTGTATGAGCGTCAAAATATTTTAAAGGAAGCTTCTGTACATGTGCAAAAAGATCATTTCTTATATCCTGTATAACCTTCTGTGATACCTTTACCATAATGCGGTTATAGCCAAATGTACATAAAGCCCCGCAGGCATACATAACACCCATGGCAATAACTGCCTTAAGAAGTCCTTCCATGTCTCCCGGTACTATAAAATGATTTACAACTGGTTTTACAAGATACGTGCCTGCCACATTCGCTCCTGCACTTATCAGCACAAGCAGTGCAACGAGCATAAACATCCATTTATAATGACCAAGGTAAACAAGCAGATGCTTTATAGCTTTCTTAGTATCCTTAGGTCGTTTATATCCAACATACTTTGCCATTATAAATCTGCTCCTTCCTTTTGTGATTCATATATTTCCTGATATATCTTATTGGTTCTTAATAATTCCTCGTGTGTTCCTATTGCATTTACACAACCCTTATCGAGTATAATTATCTGATCTGCATGCTTAACAGAAGATATCCTCTGTGCAATAACAAGCTTAGTCATATCCGGAAGCTTCTTTGCAAGTTCTTCCCTTATCCGGCCTTCAGTTGCTGTATCCACAGCACTTGTGGAATCATCGAGTATGAGTACCTTCGGTTTCTTTAATATAGCCCTTGCAATACATATACGCTGCTTCTGTCCACCAGAAACATTGACACCTCCTTGTCCCATCTCTGACTCATAGCCTGCCGGAAGCCTGTCTAAGAATTCATCTACACAGGCTATATGACAAGCTTCATCTATCTCTTCCTTCGTTGCATTTTCATTACCCCAGCGAAGGTTTGATATCAGAGAACCAGAAAACAAGGTATTCTTCTGCAAAACAACAGCAATAGCATCACGCAGATGTTTTACTGGATAATTCTTAACATCCACTCCATCTATACGCACCGTTCCCTTAGTGGCATCATATAGTCTTGGAATAAGCTGTACAAGAGTAGTCTTTGAAGAACCTGTCTGTCCTATGATACCTACTGTCTGTCCTGGCTTTATATGAAATGAAACATCTGAAAGTACGTATTCCTTTGCTTCATTTTTATACTTAAACCACACATGGTCAAACTCTATTTCACCATGCTTAACACTTATATCCTGCGAGTTTTCATCAGTAATGTCGATTTTTTCGTCAAGTACCTCGACTATTCTTGTGGCTGATGCTAAAGAACGTGTCATCATAAGGAATACATTTGACATCATCATAAGTGAATTAAGAATAAGCAGAACATAGCTTAAAAAGCTTGTCAGTTCTCCAATCTTAAGCTGTCCGTTATTAATAAGATGTCCACCAACAAAGAGAATCGCAATAATAGTTCCATACATAACGAACTGCATAGCTGGCATGTTAAGTACTGCTATTCCAAATGCCTTTTCAGATTCTGACTTAAGCTTAGCATTAACATCCTTAAACTTATCTACCTCATACTCTCCCCTGACATATGACTTTACAACCCTTACCGCTGTAAGATTCTCCTGTATACTACGATTAACAAGATCTATAGCATTCTGCATCTTTGCGTACAATGGTCTTACATTCATAATAATTATGATAAGCAAGACCGCAAGTATAGGAAGTGCCACAAAGAATACAAGGGCTAGTGTTCTGTTAATAGTAAATGCTATTGACGATGCAAATATAAGCATAACAGGGCTTCTTCCAAAAGGCCTCATACCAGTTGATACTGAATTCTGAATATTGGTAACATCACTTGTAAGACGTGTAACAAGCGACGATACCCTGAAATGATCTATATTAGAAAATGAATAAGACTGAAGCTTTTCATATTCTGCCTTTCTTATATTCGCACCAAGTCCCTGTCCGGCAAGTGCCTGAAATCTGGCGCTCCCTATTCCAAGCACAAGTGCTATGAGCGCACATAAAGCCATCTCAAATCCTTTGACATATATATAATGAGTATCGCCATTGGCCACACCATTATCTATAAGGTCAGCCATGATCATAGGCACCAGAAGTTCAAGCATAGCCTCAACAGCTATACATATAAGTGCCAGATAAGCATATTTTTTATATTGCTTCATATAAGAAAAAATTCTTCTTAGCATTATTAGTCGTACCTCCGATTGTTGTATATGCAACTATTGTAACATCAATTATTGCAATGTCAAGTTTACGATATCTGATTTTTTTATTAGGTTTGCAGCATCAGGTTTGTGATATCAATTTTTGAAATATCAAGTTGTAATATATTATTGACATCTGCATATAAAAATGATAAGGTATAGCCATAATGATTGTTAATTATTTATCAATCTTATTTTATTAGCATAGTTACATCTTGTAATGCTATACAATGTACATTTTATTGTCATCTGATTACTCATAAGATGTATATAATTATCTAAGAAAAGGGGAACTAATCATGAACAAGGAAAAAACTTTAGTTGTCGATAACATCCAGTCTCTTGAAGAGCTTATAAGCTCTGTAAAAGAGGCACAGCGCATCTTTTCGACATATTCACAGGAACAGGTTGATAAGATATTCACCGCTGCCGCCCTCGCTGCTAATAAGGCAAGAATACCTCTTGCCAAGATGGCTGTTAAAGAAACTGGCATGGGAATAGTTGAAGACAAGGTTATCAAGAATCACTATGCTGCAGAGTATATCTACAACGCATACCGTGATACTAAGACATGTGGTGTCATCGAAGAAGATAAAGCCTATGGCATTAAAAAAATCGCAGAACCTATCGGTGTTGTAGCTGCTGTTATTCCTACAACTAATCCAACATCTACCGCTATATTCAAGACTCTTATTTCATTAAAAACCCGTAATGGTATCATCATAAGTCCACATCCTCGTGCTAAGGAAAGCACTATAGCTGCTGCAAAGGTTGTACTTGAGGCTGCTGTTGCTGCCGGTGCTCCAGAGGGTATAATCGGCTGGGTTGATGTTCCAAGCCTTGAACTTACCAACACTCTTATGAAAGAAGCTGACATAATACTTGCAACTGGTGGTCCTGGCATGGTTAAGGCAGCTTATTCATCTGGAAAGCCTGCACTTGGCGTAGGTGCTGGTAACACACCTGCTATTATTGACAGCACTGCCGATGTTATACTTGCCGTCAACTCTATTATCCATTCTAAGACATTTGATAATGGTATGATATGTGCTTCTGAGCAGTCTGTAATCGTTGACTCATCTGTATACAAGCAGGTTAAAGAAGAATTCACTAAACGCGGCTGCCACTTCCTTAATAAGACCGAGCTTGATAAAGTAAGAAAGACTATCATTATCAATGGCTCGTTAAATGCTAAGATTGTCGGTCAGAGTGCTTATAATATCGGAAAGCTTTCCGGCATAGAAGTACCAGAAAGCACAAAGATTCTCATTGGCGAGGTTACATCCGTTGACCTTTCAGAGGAATTCGCACATGAGAAGCTGTCTCCTGTTCTTGCCATGTATAAGGCAAAGGATTTTGATGATGCCATAAGTAAAGCTGAGCGTCTTATAGCCGATGGTGGCTTTGGTCATACTTCTTCTATATATATTAATTCTGCAACTGAAAACTACAAGCTTGCTAAGTTCGAGGAAGCTATGAAGACCTGCCGTATTCTTATTAATACACCTTCTTCACAGGGTGGTATTGGTGATCTTTACAACTTTAAGTTAGCACCATCCCTCACTCTCGGCTGTGGTTCATGGGGCGGTAACTCTGTATCTGAAAATGTGGGTGTCAAGCATCTTATTAATATAAAGACTGTTGCTGAGAGGAGAGAGAATATGCTGTGGTTTAGAGCCCCTGAAAAGGTATACTTCAAAAAAGGCTGTCTTCCTGTTGCACTTAACGAGGTAAAGACCGCATTAGGAAAGAAGAAAGCATTTATTGTAACAGACCAGTTCCTGTACAAGAATGGTTATACTAAATGTGTTACCGACAAGCTTGATGAACTTGGCATAACTCATACGACATTCTTCAATGTTGCACCTGATCCTACCTTAGAGTGTGCTATAGAGGGAACTAAGGCTATCAACAGTTTTGAGCCAGACTGCATCATAGCTATCGGCGGTGGCTCTGCTATGGATGCTGCCAAGATTATGTGGGTTATGTATGAACATCCTGAGGTTGACTTTATGGATATGGCTATGAGATTTATGGACATAAGAAAGCGTATCTACACATTCCCTAAAATGGGAGAAAAGGCTTACTTTATAGCAATTCCTACTTCCTCTGGTACTGGCTCAGAGGTTACTCCTTTTGCGGTTATTACTGATGAAAAAACTGGCATAAAGTACCCTCTTGCTGACTATGAACTGCTTCCTAAGATGGCTATTATTGATGCTGATATGTGTATGAATCAGCCTAAAGGACTTACAGCCGCATCTGGTATAGATGCACTTACACATGCTCTTGAAGCATATGCTTCTATTATGGCTACAGATTATACTGATGGTCTCGCACTTAAGGCCATGAAGAATATATTTGAATATCTCCCAGCGGCATATGAAAATGGACTTCACGATGCCAAAGCAAGAGAACAGATGGCTACTGCTTCTACTATGGCTGGTATGGCATTTGCCAACGCATTCCTTGGTGTATGCCACTCCATGGCTCACAAGCTTGGCGCTTACCACCATATACCTCACGGCATTGCTAACGCACTTCTTATTACAGATGTAATGCGCTTTAATGCCGCAGAAGTCCCAGCTAAGATGGGAACATTCTCACAGTATGCTTATCCTCACTGCAAGGAAAGATATGTTGAATGTGCTAACTTCCTTGGTATTGCCGGCAAGAACGATGATGAGAAGTTTGAAAACTTCTTAAAGGCTATCGAGGAGCTTAAGGATAAGGTTGGAATTAAGAAGACTATCAAAGACTACGGCATTGATGAGAAAGACTTCCTTGCTACACTTGATGAGATGGTTGAAAATGCATTTGATGACCAGTGCACAGGTGCCAATCCAAGATACCCTCTTATGAGCGAAATAAAGGCTATGTATCTTAAGGCTTACTATGGAAAATAGATTACTAGCATAAATTACAAGAATAAATCACTAGAATAAATCACGAAAATAAATTAATGTAAGAATATATTTTCACACGCGGGATTTGTGTCTGTGCGCACCTGGCACAAACCCGTTATGTTCATAAAACGTGCGCAGAAATGAGGATTATTATGAAAAAATGTATATATAAAGGTGCATTAAAGTCAGTCTATGTTGATAAGGATAAGGCTGAGAAGGTATTTGCACTATCTTACAATAAATCTGATGTATTATATGAAGCACTTAACACAGCAAGAGTCGAGGATACAGGCCTTGATATACCACGACTTCTTAACGTATCAGTAGTTGATGGAAAGTGGACTATAACAAGCGAATATGCCAAGGGTGAAACACTAAAGGAGCTTTTAGCCAAGCATCCGGAAAATTCTGACGCATATATTGAGGCTATGGTTGATTACCAGATAGCCATAAACAAACACAGCAACCCTCTTCTGGTTGATATGAAAAGCAAACTTGAACGTCAGATAAACGAGCTTAATATTCCTGCTGATACAAAATATGAGCTTGAATCAAGACTTTCAGAGCTTCCTTACCATAAAAAGCTATGCCACGGTGATTACTGCCCTGAGAATATAATTGTCCAGACTGATGATAAGAACCAGATTGTTGCTATTACCGCTGTTGACTGGGTACACGCAACTAAGGGGAATG
>ERZ791628.488-NODE-488-length-14907-cov-40.901_pt1 | contig 14907 bp, 14 predicted proteins | sample MGYA00510265_ERZ791628 | MGnify/ENA primary metagenome ERZ791628 (study PRJEB30046, sample SAMN00715184) | human gut metagenome | study: EMG produced TPA metagenomics assembly of the A metagenome-wide association study of gut microbiota in type 2... | reverse complement strand
CCGACCTGGAGGAGCGTATGGCCATCGCCCAGAAGATTACTTCTATGGTATTGGCATTGCGCCGCAAGGTGAACATCAAGGTTCGCCAGCCACTCCAGCAGATTATGATTCCTGCCGTAGATGATGTACAGAAGGCACACATCGAGGCAGTAGCCGGACTGTTGAAGAACGAAGTGAACGTGAAGGAGGTTAACTTCATTGAGGGTCAGGGTATTCTCGTGAAGAAGGTGAAGTGTAACTTCAGAGTGATGGGTAAGAAGTTCGGCAAGCTGATGAAGGGTGTTGCAGCCCAGATGTCAGCTCTCGATCAGGACCAGATTGCAGCCTTCGAGAAGGCAGGCAACATCACATTGAATATTGACGGACAGGAAGCCGTGGTAGAGGTAGCCGACGTGGAGATTATCTCTGAGGATATCCCAGGATGGCTCGTATCTAACGAGGGCAATCTGACCGTAGCGCTTGAGGTAGAGTTGACTCCTGAATTGAAGAAGGAGGGTATGGCTCGTGAGCTGATCAACCGTATCCAGAACCTCCGCAAGGAGACTGGTCTGGAGATTACCGACCGCATCAAGGTGACTGTGGCATCCAATGAGGAGACCGACGCTGCCATCGAGTCATTCGGCGACTACATCAAGGGTCAGGTACTGGCTGACAGCATCGAAATCGGCGACAACGCAGGTGTTGAGACCGAGTTTGATGACTTTAAGTTGAACATTCTCGTAGAGAAGAATTAAATAAATAGGAGTTAGAAGTTAGGAGTCAGGAGTTATCCGAAGCTACTTGCTTCTAACTTCTATTCCTTAAAACACTAGTCTAATAATAACTTTCATAACAAAACAACGTCTATGGCTAACGAAAAGGCACGTTATAGCGATGTAGAGCTCGAGGAGTTCCGCGCTATCATTGAAGAGAAGTTAAAGGTGGCAAAGCAGACCTACCGTGACTGTATGGCTCAGCTCAACCACTCAGATAGTAATGATGTGGTAGATACATCACCAACCTACAAGGCTCTTGAGGAGGGCAGCGAGGCACAGAGCAAGGAGGAAATCATCCAGATGGCTCAGCGCCAGCAGAAGTTCATCAAGGGTTTGGAGGCTGCGCTGGTTCGCATTCAGAACAAGACCTATGGCATCGACCGCGAGACGGGCGAGTTGATTCCTAAGGAGCGTTTGCGTGCAGTACCTCATGCCACATTGAGTGTAGCTTCCAAGGAGGCTAGAAAGAAATAATAAATGGAGAAAAAAAGGAATTTACATATCGGCTGGCTCGTCACGGCAATGGTGGTTGTGCTGCTTATCATCGACCAATGGATTAAGCTGTACATCAAGACCCACTTTTGCCTTGGCGAGTCTGTTCGTGTTACAGATTGGTTTTTTATCGATTTCATTGAGAACAACGGAATGGCGTGGGGCATGTCGTTTATCGGCAAGTTCTGGCTCAGCCTGCTGCGCTCTGTAGCCATCGTCGCTCTCATCGTCTATCTCTATCGCATCATCAGGAGGGGTACGCATCGTCTGCTCTACATCATCCTCGTAGCCCTGGTACTTACGGGTGCCATCGGCAATATGATCGATTCGATGTTCTATGGTCTGATGTTCACTGCATCCTCGCCTTATTACGTATCCTATATGGTTCCGTTCGGCGATGGCTATGCGCCTTTCTTCATGGGTAAGGTGGTAGATATGTTCCGCTTCCCGTTCTTCGACTATACCTGGCCGGAGTGGGTACCTTTCTGGGGTGGTCAGCAGGGAACATTCTTCGATCCTGTATTCAATTTTGCCGATGCCTGCGTCAGCGTGGGTATCATCTCCATGCTGCTCTTCTGCCGCAAGGAACTGGAACAGCTCGGAGGTAATGACAAGAAGAAAGGGGAGAAGAAGGAGACTTCTGCTAACAAGGAAGATAAAAATTAGAAAGGAGGCATGAGAATGAAGAAGTTAATGATTTGTCTTGTGGCAGTGATGGCATTGCTTTTCTGCGTTTCATCCTGCAAGCCTTCCCTGCCTAGCGGCGTCTTGTCGAAGGGCAAGATGACGGATATTCTTTATGATTATCACCTGGCTCTGGCGATGGCACACATGGATGATAATGGCGACAAGGGGCAGAGCCTGGCTTATCGCGAGGCGGTGCTCAGGAAGCACGATGTCACCTCTGCCGAGTTTGATTCTTCCATGGTTTATTATATGCGTCATACCGAACTGCTGGAGGATGTGTATAAGGACCTGACCGACCGTTACAACAACGAGATTACAGCCATGGGCGGTAGTGCCAAGGAGGGAGGAGAGTTTGCTAATCTCTCTGCCACCGGCGATACGGCTAATGTATGGAATCTCGCTACATCGATGGTGTTCATGCCTGTGAAGCCGTTCAATAGTACCAGCTTCGATATCAAGGTGGATTCTACCTTCCATAAGGGCGACCGCTTGATGCTCGATTTCGATGCGCAGTTCATCTACCAGGATGGTATGCGCAATGGTGTTGCGATGCTCGCAGTGCAGTTTGGTAACGACAGTATTGCCCAGCGTACCATCATGATTCAGAGTACCCAGCATTATTCGGTGGAACTCTCTGATGCTGATTCACTTGGCATCAAGAGCGTGAAGGGATACTTCATGCTGATGAATGACGATAACGGCACGGGTGTTTCTTCTCAGACCACCTTGAAGCTGATGTTCCTGGAGCATATCAAGCTGATTCGCATGCATCCGCAGAAGCTTGTGGCAGCGCCGGCAGGAAGCTCTCCATCGGCATCATCCGATAGTCTCCGCAAGGATAGTGCTTCTTCGGATGGTAAACCGCTGAGGCCGCTCAAGGAAATGAAGCCGATGAAGGCTGAACCTCTTAAGACGAGATAGCGATGGAGGAACTGAGAAGATGCGGTGCTCATACCGTGGTGCTTCCCGATGGCACCATCCTGCAGCAGGCAGTGGTGGAGATTGCCGAGGGTAGAGTAGTCAACTACTATGAGTTCCGTGAGGAGTTGCCCATGACCGAATGGCTGGGCGGAGAAATCAGGGTAGAGCGTGATGAGGAAGGCATCCTCTGTGCTCTATGGAACGGGAAAAGATTAAACATTAAACAATAAACATTAATAATATGTTAAGCGTAGATCAATTAGAAGACAAGTTGATAGACTTGGCATTTGCTGAGGATATCGGTGATGGCGACCACACAACCTTGTGTTGCATTCCAGAGGACGCCATGGGTAAGAGCCATTTGCTCATCAAGGAAGATGGCGTTTTGGCTGGTGTAGAAATGGCTAAGAAGGTATTCGCACGCTTCGATCCTACCATGAAGGTAGAGGTTCTGTTGCAGGACGGTACCCACGTGAAGAAGGGCGACATCGCTATGATCGTAGAGGGCAAGACCCGTTCGCTGCTTCAGACTGAGCGCCTCATGCTCAACATCATGCAGCGTATGAGCGGTATCGCTACCATGACCGCTAAGTATGTAAAGCGCCTTGAAGGTACCAAGACTCACATCCTCGACACCCGTAAGACTACTCCAGGTCTCCGTATGTTGGAGAAGCAGGCTGTGAAGATTGGTGGTGGTATGAACCATCGTATCGGTCTCTTCGATATGATTCTCCTCAAGGACAATCACATCGATTTCGCTGGCGGTATCGATAACGCCATCGACCGTTGCCATGCTTATCTCAAGGAGAAGGGGCTCGATCTGAAGATTGAAATCGAGGTTCGCAGCTTCGATGAGCTCGACCAGGTATTGAAGCACGGCGGTGTCAACCGTATCATGCTCGATAACTTCTCTGTGCCTGATACCAAGAAGGCAGTAGATATCATCGCTGGAAAGTATGAGACAGAGTCATCTGGCGGTATCACCTACGATACCATCCGCGACTATGCTGAGCAGGGTGTTGACTTTATCTCTGTAGGTGCCTTGACACACAGTGTGAAGGGTTTGGATATGAGCTTCAAGGCTTGTGATTAATATAAATAAAGGTATATTTTATGAATAAGATTTTTGCTTCAGCCTTGATGGCTGTGGCTATGTTGGGCAGTGTCTCTGAGGCTGAGGCATGCAGCAACTTCATCGTGGGCAAGAAGGCATCAGTAGATGGTTCCGTGATGTGTTCTTACAGTGCCGACGACTACGGAATGTTCCAGTACCTCTGCCATTATCCTGCGGCTAAACATGCCAAGGGCGAGATGCGCAAGATTTTCGATTGGGACAGCAATAAGTATTATGGCGAGATTCCTGAGGCAGCCGAGACCTACAACGTAATCGGCAACATCAACGAGTGGCAGGTTACCATCGGCGAGACTACCTATGGCGGTCGTGAGGAGATGGTGGATTCTACCGGTATCATGGACTATGGTTCACTCATCTATGTAGCTCTCCAGCGCAGTAAGACGGCTCGCGAGGCTATTAAGGTGATGACCACCCTCGCCAATACCTATGGCTACAACTCTGGCGGTGAGACCTTCACCATCTGCGATCCTAACGAGGCTTGGATCATGGAGATGATGGGTAAGGGCGCCGGTTCCAAGGGTGCTGTATGGGTAGCTCTCCGCATTCCGGATGATGCCATCTGTGCGCATGCCAACCAGAGCCGCATCGGCAAGTTCAACATGAAGGACAAGAAGAACGTGATGTATGCCAAGGATGTGGTTTCTTTTGCCCGCAGCAAGGGCTGGTTCAAGGGCAAGGATGCTGATTTCTCCTGGAAGATGGCGTATGCCAAGCCTGATTTCTCGGGTCGTCGTTTCTGCGATGCACGTGCCTGGTCGATGCTGAACCACTTCTATGATATGAGTCCTTATCTGGATTGGGCACTCGGCAAGAATCCTGATGCGCAGGATATGCCTCTCTGGGTGGTTCCTAACAAGAAGGTGAGCGTACAGGATGTAGAGAATGTGATGCGCGACCATTACGAGGGTACTCCTCTTTCTGTAGCCGATGGTTCTGATATCGGCGGTGGTATCTGGGAGATGCCTTATCGTCCTACACCATTGATGTACAAGGTGGATGGCAAGCAGTATTTCAACGAGCGTCCTGTCAGCACCCAGCAGAGTGGTTTCGTATTCGTGAGTCAGATGCGTTCATGGTTGCCAAGAGAGATTGGTGGCGTGTTCTGGTTTGCCAACGACGATGCCAATATGGCTGCGTTCACTCCTGTATATTGCTCTATGACCGAGCGTCCTGGGTGCTACAATACTCCTGGTGCTGATGCCTTGCATTTCAGCAAGAAGAATGCTTACTGGGTTTGCAACATGACCAGCAACATGGTTTATCCTCGTTACAGTCTGATGTTCCCAACCTTGAAGGAGGTTCGTGATAGCTTGGACAACAGCTATTTCGCTGCTCAGGCAGGTGTTGAGAAGAAGGCTCAGGAGCTTTATGCCCAGAACCCACAGGCTGCCGTGAAGTATCTCAACGACTACAGTGTAGAGAAGGCTCAGCAGATGTTGGCTCGCTGGAACCAGCTTTTCGAGTTCATGGTGGTAAAGTATAACGATATGATCATCAAGCCAACCGATAAGAATGGTAATTTCGAGAAGACCCCTTATGGTTTGGGAGCTCGTCCAGCCCGTCCTGGTTATCCAGAGAAGTTTGCCAAGCAGCTTGTAAAGCAGAGTGGTGATAAGTTCCTGGTTCCTGAGGAGAAGAAATAAAACAAGAATCTCCCTATAAGTTCAGGTGTCTATCACCTGGCTTATAGGGAGATTTTGTATGTCGCTCCTTCAAACTTTACTTGGTGTCTAATGAGCTTTTCAATTTCTCAATATGCTCTATTGGCAACTGGGTGGCGGCTGATACCTGATCTGTAGATAAGCCCATAGCAAGAAGGCGTTGGGCTGTGGCAATATTAGCCTTGTTCTCACCCTCAGCTAATCCTTCAGCTCGTCCTTCTTCTCGTCCATCGGCAAGACCTTTCTGCCAGCCATCATCATAACCCGTCTTGATAACGCTGCGCTGATAGCGCAGATTCTCCATATGACGGACATAATCATTCTTTTCCGCTACGGTCAATTTATCTATGTCCAGACATTTGCGGGCATCAGCCAAACCTGGTGCCTGGGCAGCTTCGCTGATTTCGCCAGTCTTGAGAAACTCGATCCATTCATCCAGATTGTTCACCGCCAGCTTATCGAAGTTGTTCACGCAGAGCAGATAATACTCCGGGAATATGTCTCCGGCTTCGCGATTGGTCTTGCGACCCTGAGGGATTTCATCACCGAAGAAGAGTTCACTCTGTCGGTTGGAGAGTTTTAGAATATCATCCGGCTGATGCAGTCCCTGGAACATCGTCTTGCCATGATATACATAATCCTTGGCCTGTCCCAATGTGAAATACACGATATTGATGGAATATACCTTGCGCACCTTGTCGTAATCATCGCCCAGACTGATATTATCTGTGATTACCTTGGAAACTCCATAGAGCATACGGTGGAAATAGGTATGTTCCCGGGTATTCTGTATCTCGAAGATGATGAATTCTCCCTTCTCATCCTCTGCCAGGATATCCACTCTGTTGAATTTATCATTCTCGGTCTGCTGATTGCTCTCACTATCCAGGAATCGGTTGATCTTGAATTTCTCGTTCAGCAGTGAACACATAAAGCCTTCCAGCACGGCATAGTTTGCCTTGTTGCGAAGCAGGCGCTTCATCGCCCAGTCAAATCTGATATAATTTGCCATATTCTTCCTCCATAATTAATAAATATATTGCAAAGATTGTGCCAGCGAGCGCAATGAAAGCTTGCTTTCAAATTGCCGAGTGCCACTAATCTTCTGCAAAGATACGCTGATTTTTTGTAACTTCCAAACATTTCAGAAAGTTTTTCTTTCTGCATCTTTTAGAAAGCATATTCTGCAACTATCTTGGCGGAAGGAGTCAGCATTCCACCTTTCGGGGAGAATAGGTCAACATATATTGACTAGTTAGGACATTCTACCCCGACTTCAAAACCTTACTTCGCATCCGTGCCGATAATTCAAATCGAATTAATCGGACACAATAATGCCCTGTAAGGATTTTACTTGTTATTTTTGAAAAAAAACTTTTTCTTTTGCGCATTACGCATTGTGATTCTAAGTATAAATCGTATACCTATTAGCTATATGGGTATAGTATATTAGGAAAAATTACTATATAACAGCTTGATTGATAGGTATTTATGAGTATTGTCCTATCTTCGGTAGTGGTAGTGCCTCTTTCTAATAGGAGTGAAAAACCCTGGTAGTGACTAAACCTCTCCCTGCTAGTACTGCTTTCTTACGCTTTTCCCTGCTAGTGCAAAAGTTCATCTTTCTGCAAGATTACTCAATCATATCTATGGTTTACAATTCTCCTATCAGTGAAGCATCACGTTCTTACGAATGATAGTCATTGCTCCTATCAGCGATAGCCCTCGTTCCTATCAGCGATACCCATCATTCCTATCAGCGTGGTCTGTCGCTCCTATGAGCGATACTCATCTTTCCTATGAACGACTCTTTTCTTTCCTAAGAGCGATTGGCGTGCCTGATAAAAGAGTGCAAAAGTGAACATAAGAAGGCTGCCAGCAAGAAGCAGAATACTTCTGGCGACAGTTCTGCAGGTGGCGATTCTTCTACCGACGACGAGCATACCTCTGGTGGCAGTACAACGGGCGGCAGTACTGATGGTGAAGGCTCTGATGGTGACAATGTAAATTTTTAGAACCATGGCACCAAGATAGTAAGGTAAGTTATCATTTTATTCATTTAAATCTTTAAAATCTTTAGCGTATGACAGAAAAGAAGAGACAGACACTGAATGAGGTCATCAAGTTTGTGGTGACAGTATTAACCGCCCTGCTTGGGGCACTGGGTGTATCATCCTGCACCCTATAGTGAGGAGGACAGCTTATGAGAAAGATTGATATGATTGTGGTGCATTGCAGCGGTAGCCGCTGCAATCACCGGTACACTCTGGAGCAGTTGCATTTCTGATACCCGCACGCCAGCCCAGAAGGAGGCGATGAAGCTTCTCATCCTCCGTCTTCACCGTGAGTTTCCGGACATCAAGACCATTCTGGCTCACCGCGATTTGCCGGGCATGCAGAAAGCCTGTCCCTGCTTCGATGCCACGAAGCTTCAGCCTCTGCTGGCTTCATAGCATCTCATGAAATTCTCCCAACCTGTATGTTCTGGCAGGTTGGGGGAGTATCAAGGATACCGGAAAGTAAGAAGGGTCTATACGCCACCTGTTCATCGTGGCATATAGACCCTTGTCGCTTCCCGTGAGGCGCAATGTGTACCAAACCTGTTAATTATAAGTAATAAAAACAAAAAATCTATCGTTTTTGTTACTTATGTGAAACAAAAAGAGTATCTTTGCGAAAAGTTTTACTCGTATGAAACAAAAAATATTAGAAAGACTATTTCGAAGACCTGGGAATCAGGAATCATATTATAGGTGGCAACAGACGTTTTGATATCGAAAAGGTGATGGAAAACGCTGTATATATCCATTTGTGCAGGATGGGGTATAAAGTATATGTTGGTCAGATGTATAAGGCTGAGATTGATTTTGTTGCCGAAAAAGCGGATAGTGTGGCGTATGTGCAAGTTACCTATCTGCTGGCTTCTGAGGAAACGGTAGAGCGTGAATTCGGCAATTTGAAATTGATAAAAGACAGTCATCCCAAATACGTGATTTCTATGGATAGGCTTTACAGTCAAACCAATATTGATGGCATTAAGCACATTCATCTGCGAGATTTTCTGAAAATGACTACTTTGGTTTAATGCCAGGTAGATTACGAATATCATCATATAATCAAGGGTCTATACGCCACCTGTTCATAGTGGCATATAGACTCTTGTCCTGTCACATAAAAAACGCAATCTCTTACTTTTTCTGTAACTTTTCACAGAAATCTCTTGCGGGTTTGAAAATAAAGTCGTAACTTTGCGGCATGGATTTTTAATACAGATGATTATGAAGCAGGTAGAAGAAAGATACATCAGCTTGCTGACCGACTTCGGCTTCAAGCGAATTTTTGGAACAGCAATGAACAAGGATTTGCTCATTTGCTTCCTCAACAGCTTGTTTAATGGCAGACAGGTTGTGAAGGACGTATCGTATCTGAACCCGGAGCACGTAGGAGATGTATATACCGACCGCAAAGACATCTTCGATGTATATTGTGAGGGTGAAAACGGCGAGAAGTTCATCGTTGAAATGCAGAATGCTTATCAGGCGTATTTCAAGGATCGCGCCCTTTTCTACTCAACCTTCCCTATCCGTGAACAGGCACCAAAGGGGAACGACTGGGATTTCAAGATCAATCATGTCTATACTGTTGCGCTGCTCAATTTCAACATGTATGAGGATGCCTTCGACAAGGAGAAAACCCGCCATCATGTACAGTTGTGCAATACCGCTACCCACAAGATTTCCTACGACAAGCAGGAGTTTATCTATGTAGTACTAGCTAAATTCAATAAAACACTAGGAGAATTGGAAACGCTCTACGAGAAGTGGCTTTATGCGCTGAAGAACCTCTATAAACTTACCCAACGCCCAAAGGAGTTGTGCGACAAGGTTTTCGACCGTCTCTTTGAGGAAGCTGAGATTGCCAAGTTCACACCTCAGGAAATGAGGGAGTATGAAGCAAGTAAGATGGCATATCGGGATATCAAGAACTGCATTGATACGGCGAAGCAAGAAGGTCTTGCGGAGGGTATAGAACTAGGGAGGAAAATATGTATGGAATTAGGAATGAACCAGAAAGCCCTGGATATTGTCAGGAACATGCTTGCTGATGGCGTTGACATCAATCTGATTATGAAATATGCCGGACTTACCCAGGAACAGATAGAAAAATAAAATATTATCTCAGAAATAACAGATAAAGAAATTCCCCCATCCGGCTTGAGAAAGCAGGATGGGGAAATTTCTTTATCATATCTATGATATCAACTTTCTGATTTCTTCTTGGGTTAACCCCGTTATTTCCATGATGGTATTTTCATCCATACCCTTTGCCATCATTTTTTTGGCAATTTCCAGACTTTTATGATGGCTACCCCTTGCTTCACCTTTGGCAACACCTTCATCAATACCATTCATGTAATAACTCATCAGGACGCCGTAGTAATCATCGGCGGCCTTAATACTTTCATCGTATTTTTCCTGCTCCTCACTACTCAAGAAACGAACATCTGGCAATTTTGCAAGATGATCGAATATCTTCTTCTGCGCCGTAAAAGGCAATCTTTCCAATACTTCCATATACTTCAAAACATAAATCCATTTTTCAAAACCTGTCTCGCATTCTTCCTCACTTTTATCAAAGAAAGGAAGAGAAAGATAGATGAAACGAAGCTTGTCAGAAAACATAGAGTCACTAGACTTCTCCCTCAAAGCAACGTCTGTCCTAAACTTTGTCACCTCATGCTCCTTTGGCATAAAATTCATGATGCAAACCACATAAACCAGTACAAACTGGTATAAAATAGCAGTTTCACTTGAAATTACCTCCATAATGGTTCCATTTGCCATCCCTGCGGAAAGCCGAGAGCTTTTAAGTCAATTTCGGGAAACCGAATGAACAACCATGTTATTTTGGATTGCATATCATTATTGGGGGATATAACATTAAGAAAGTACTTGATGATGCACAGATCGAAGTAAGCGCGCATGGAATCTGTTGGTAGCGTTATCCATTCTCTTTCAGGACTATTTGGAATCGCTGGCTGAATAGCATTCTGTTTGTTCCATACTCTTGAATGATGACCACAGGCATTTCGAGTAACAGCAATAACTGTAAGCCATGACTCAAACACATTGATAGGCAAACCAAAACGTTTAGCTATGCGTTTGCGTATGCGATTTTGTTTGATGTTACGATAAATAGCATTGACATTTCCAATAGTAAGCAGCTCGCCTAAAATCCACGATGGTGGATATGGCTCAGAATAGGTTCGCTTGAAATGAAGAACAAACTCCTCCTTGGATTTGCTGTATTCCTTGGATATAGCTCGCATTGTTTCATTAAACCTGGAACTATCCAAGAAATAAGAAGAGTCAGTAAGCCAAAAAGGATTGCCCGTCATATCTGCTGTTATTTGCATTACTGCCCGTCTGATAGCAATTTCAATCTTTTCTATCTCATTGAACATGAGTAGTCTCAGTTTCTTATCAAAACGATAAAGCATCATCACTTTCTTGAAGGATGAACCTTCCTTGTATAAATGTGCTGTCTTGGGCATCTTCAACAAAGGATACATATAAGCAGACAATCTGTAATAACCAATATTGTCAAGGTACTGTATGGCTTTGTTCCTATCATAAATCTGTAAACCTCGTGATTCAAGCAAATTAACGAGATTTTCTGAAGATTCAAATCGTTTTGTAAAAGGTATAAGATTTGCCATATTCAAATGTGTATAATAAAAAACGCCTCGCACGATTTGAGCATTGTTAAGAGGCTTGGCGAGGACTGACGCTGCAAAGATACGAATAATTATTGAAATCACAAAATTTTCCGCAAGAAAAATCTCGCAAAAGTGAATATTTATGTTTAATAGTATAAAAACGAGCTGTAAAACCATGTTCTGCTTACAAAACAAGAAAGAAGGAATGGTATCCGATTATTCGGATTCTTTTGTATCTTCGCAAAATAGAAGTCTATACGCCACCTTTTCATCGTGGCATATAGACCCTTGTCGTTTCCCGTGAAGTGCGGGGGGGATATAATCGCTGGGCACCTTATACTCCTGCCCAGCTTAGGAATTAAACAATCTACTTTATTATTCAACCTTAAATCTACATGTTATGGACTTAAATTCACGCCCAAGGAAATTTTTGTTCCAATGTTTATTACTATCAGCATAATCTATATCGTTATTAGCTGTATATAAATTATCGTCAGTTTCAATCATCTCTTTTTGATAGTCTGACAAAATTAAATCTATATTTGGGGTAATGTCTTCAAATATTTGCCAATATCTTGCATCTGCATAGTTTATAGGGCCAAAAGTCAGCTTTGAAAGCAGATAACATTCATTAAATGCACCAGAATTAAGTTTGTTAAGACTCGGCGCTTCTACTACTGTGAGATATTGGCACTCACTAAAAGCATATTTCTTAATTTCTTTTACGTCAGGCATTTTGACAGACTTAAGTTGCGACATCCTTTTGAATGCCTCTTCTGGAATAGTTTCCACACCAATAATGGTCAACTCAATTGTACCCTCGTCGTTAGGAGCGGCACCTTTGATGGCTTCTCTTATTGCCATAAATTCATCAGTACCAGCATTGGGAGCGAGGTTGAGTCTTATAGTAGTCTTGCCATCTGCTACTTTTTGCTCAATAGCTGACTTTATTTCTTCTGCACTATTTGCCGAAATGACAGTAGCATCCAGAGCATAACTCTTAGCACTCTCTGTTGCTTGCGAGAATGTATGAGTTGTCAAAGCTGCTTCTCTATATTTCACTGTTACTTCGGAATTATTTTCAAAAGTACCATATAAATAGGCATTGCCCTTTTCATCCGAAGTAAGTGTATAATTTCCTTCCTGTTCCATATCGCTGCTGCCCGCAGGAGTGAAATATTCGGTATCAACTGTTATTTGCTCATTGGGTAGAGTTGCAATACGCAAACGTGAATATTTACGTGTTGCCTCGGCAAAAGAAACGGTTATAGTCTCACTATTACCAGTGATTCTAGCATTTCCCTCGATATATTCATCTGTTCCAGGATCCTTACCTTCTTTCAAAACTAATTTGCCGGCTTCCCATTTGTAATTAGGGGCATAATATACATGAGGTATGTATGCAGGGTCTCCTTCCCGATAAACCAATTCACCACTTGTCAATTTCCAACTCTTGTCATTATATGTAAAAGTTGCATACTGTTTTCCATAAAAGGTGTTGTCTATCACCAAAAGTAGTTCATCTCCTTCTGCCCATGAAGTCTTACCTTCATCAGGTGTACCAATAGCACGAGTCTGTGAATCTCCGAATGCCGGAAATTCACCAACAATCAACTGTACGTTGTTCTTGCCTGTTGTTGTGGTTGTTTCTTCTATATCACTTGTGCATGACGCCATTACTATAGTAACGACAGCCAGCATGATGTATTGAAATATCTTTTTCATATTCTTTCCTCCAATTATTTGAGTTCTTCTTCGTTGTTACTGTCCCAACCTTTCAAATCATTTACACTGATTCGGGTTAGTTCCACTTTGTCTTTTCCGACATCGAGTTTGTAGGTGTAGCGTTTACCCTCTTCAAAGTCGGTAGGCATCTTCATTTTAGCATTAAAAATATTGTCGCCTATCTTGAATCTCAAGAAGACTTCATCTTTAATGTATGAACCAGGGATAACGATTGCAGAAAACATACCATCGTCATGCTTATAGGCTTTTACCCAAGCAGGATTAGCAGTAGGTGTAATCATGACAAATTGCCCTCGGGCTCGGTCGTCTCTGTTAAAATAAACGCTGGTGTGTTTAGAATACACTTGTGGTTCACTAATATCCATATTAGGATAATCTGCAGTTCCAACATGATATACTATTGTAACCAGCGACATGCGATGCTTCATAGGAATGTTTAAATCGAACCGAGGAGCATCGTACCAATATCCAGTTATGAGATCAGCGTTTTTCAAATTACCTTCGCTGCTTTGGTCTGTTTGTAAATCATACTGTAGATTATTTTTCCCAAAATCCGTGTCAGATGGATATACAGCCAAAATAGTATGTTGTTCGTATCCATTTAACCAACGAAAACTTCCTGTACGAGACCAGGTTTCGCCATTAAAAGAAAGAAAAGCCGCATTACCAGGATCAGAATCCGTAAATATACTTACTTTCAGTTTATCTTTATCCTCCCAATTTTCACCGTCTCCCAATGTATTGACACGAGTCTGCATACCTCCAACAGAGAAAGTGGCATTGATTTCCTGCCCTTTCAGCGTTGGAGCCATATCTTCATTTTGCGTACATGCTGTAAAGCCCATAGCCATAAGGCCCATTACCACATAGGAAATTCTTTGTTTTATCGTCTTCATAATCTTCAGTTTTTTATTGTTAGTGAGTTAGTGAGCGGCCAAGCTCACTAACCCTGTATTCCCTATTTTCAGTACCTTATTTATCATTACAAATCTATATCTGCGTCTAAATCACTTGAATCACCATTTCCCCAAGGAACTATATTAGCATTTTCTATAGTAATCCCAGTATTTTTAACAGTTATGTTGTATGTATATTTTTTGCCACCTTCAAATTGTCCATTGGTGGATGGTGTTATAGGGGTTGTGTATTTTACTTCGCTATCATTCAACAACAAGTAAATCTCTATATCCATTTTATTGCTTTCAAGGCTTTGCGGCAACATGATATAAGCAAAACTTTCTTCGCTTTCAAAAGGTACATCATTAAAAACACGAGTAAGAGTAGCTCTGTCACCAGCAGTTTCAACCGAACCTGTTCTTGTGTCAAATTTACCGCTTGTAAATATTCCTTTCATATTCAAGCTATTGAATTTATAATTGTTATATTTGACACCCTGCCCTGGCTTAATTTTGAATTCAACCAAACTCATACAATGCTTAAAGCGATGTTCTGCATCTGTAAAATTCACAGTTGGAGATGCTTTACTTGCAGTAGCCCCTGAGGCAAAAAGTACATCAGCCTTACAAGGTTGGTTTGCTACTACCTCAGCTATATTCCAATTCATTTTACCATCAGTTAAGAATTTGTTATAAGGATAGTATGCACTAAATGTTGTCTCTTTGTTGTCCTTGAAATAGATGATGTTGTTATTGTCAGCAGCTTCAAAAGTACCATCCCCATTTGTTGTTACATACTTTTTGTTGTCTCCTGTTGTATTGCCAGAAGATGTGACATATACGCCAATGGCATCGCCTGCTGTCCAGCTGTTGTTGTCTGCAGTTCCACGGGTTT
>ERZ791628.480-NODE-480-length-15005-cov-2.32983_pt1 | contig 15005 bp, 9 predicted proteins | sample MGYA00510265_ERZ791628 | MGnify/ENA primary metagenome ERZ791628 (study PRJEB30046, sample SAMN00715184) | human gut metagenome | study: EMG produced TPA metagenomics assembly of the A metagenome-wide association study of gut microbiota in type 2... | reverse complement strand
TTTGTAAGAGACGGCTTTATAGACAGATATACCGGGGAAAAGCTGGTTAATCCGGGATTGTTAAAGGTGTTATCATATTACATGCCGGATACATTTCCATATCAGAGCCATTGGAAAATGGAGGAGTGTCACAGTGCCTACTGGGAGCTGGTGCCAACAATTGACCACATCGTTCCTATTGCCCTTGGAGGAGAGGATAAACCTTCTAATTATGCAACAACTTCAATGCTTCATAATTCAGTTAAGAGTAACTGGACATTAGAGCAGCTAAACTGGAAACTGTATCCTGCAGGAGACATTAATGAGTATGATGGGCTTACAGGGCTTTTCGTGAGACTTACAGAAAACGACCTTGAGCTTTTTGATGATCCATACATAAAACGCTGGTATAAGTTATCTGTGGGAATGAAATAGAGACTGTTCCTAAATGTATATAACAATTGATTGTAAATGAAAGAGATAAGAGTATGCATATATATGTAGATGCTGACGCATGCCCTGTGATTGGGATAGTTGAAAGAATAGCTAAGAGTCATAATATTGCCGTAACGCTTTTGTGTGATACTAATCATTATCTTACATCAGACTATTCAGAAGTGGTATATGTGGGTGCCGGAGCTGATGCGGTTGATTTTAAGTTAATAAGCCTTTGTGAAAAAGGAGATTTAGTAGTTACGCAGGACTATGGTGTAGCTGCCATGGCATTAAGTAAGGGTGCATATGCCATTCATCAGTCCGGGAAATGGTATACAAATGAAAATATTGATCTTATGTTAATGGAAAGACATATAAGTAAGAAGGCAAGGCGGTCAAGCAGTAAAAACCACATGAAAGGTCCAAGAAAAAGAAGTGATAAGGATGATTTAAACTTTGAAGTCTCTTTTGAGAGACTAGTGGAAAAGCATCAACACTCGGATACCAGCCGGATGTCTGGAAGAGCTGGAGTTAAATAAAAATTAGGAGACAGATATATGAATTTTGAATTAGCATGCCTGGAGGATTTTAATGAGATAGAAAATCTCTATTGGGATTTAATAGATAAAAGCAAAGAAGAACCTTCTTTTCCTGACTGGAAAAAGGGTGTACATCCTTCAGCAGATTTTTTAATGGCTGGTATTGTTCAGAAAGAGTTGTTCGTATTAAGAGATGTGCGATATGAGTACCGCGGTATGGGGCTTGCTACTCAATTTGTAAAAAACTTAATATCATATGCTAAGTTAGAAAACATAGAAGCCATTCATCTTGATGTAATAGATAAGAACACACTAGCTGACAAGTTATATATCAGAGCTGGTTTTAAATATGTAAGTACTGAAAACATTTTTTATGAGGTAGTTGGAAACAGGCAGTTTAGAATGTACGAGTATGTGATAGAGTAGAAAGTATTAGATATGCACATATAATGTGCATTATCTGTCTTATAGGAAGCTATAATGAAAAATCATAGTAAAGAAGGAATGGTTGTGAATATAAGATATGCAACAATGGCTGATTTAGACGATATTGCATCGGTCGAATCCGAGTGTTTTCCTGTTTTAGAGGCAGCAACTAAAGAAGAATTTGAGCAGAGAATAAAATATTATGGAAATCATTTCTGGCTTATGTTTGATGATGATAAACTCATTGCGTTTGTAGATGGTTTTGTTACGGATGAGGCTGATCTTACAGATGACATGTATGAAAATGCATCAATGCATAATGAGAATGGTGCATGGCAGATGATTTTTGGTGTAAATACTCTTCCTGAATATCGCAGATGTGGATATGCGAAAGAGCTGATTAAGAAGGCTATCTTAGATGCCGGAAAACAGAACCGGAAAGGGCTTGTATTAACATGTAAAGAAAGCCTTGTTCCATATTATTCCAAGTTTGGATTCGTTGATGAGGGGATAACAGATAAATCCACTCATGGAAATGTTCTGTGGCACCAGATGAGATTGGATTTTAAATTAAGAAATAATGGAGTAAATCCTTCAGATAACAAAAATGTGACCGCGCATAAAACATTTAAAGCCGACAGAATACTATCATATTTTAAAGAAGAGTGGAAGGTGCTGCTTATAATAACCGTGTCAGGTGTTATATACAATCTTGGACTTTTGCTTGGACCATGGTTTGAAGGAAAAATGGCAGGCTGTCTTATAGATATATTGGCAAAGAATGCTGTATACAAGGATATGCTTATACTTGTTATTGCATATGTGATTTCAATTGGAGTAGTTCAGGTATCAAGATATATAAAACGTTTTTATGTTCGTAGATTCGCCAATAATGTTAATAGAAGAATGAAGAAAATATTATATGGAACACTTGTATTAAAGAGCAGGACAGAGCTTGAAGGTGAAGGTATGGGCGATATTATGACAAAGGCCATACTTGATGTAGATGATTGTGCTGAAGGCATGAGAAAGTTTACAACAGAAATATTTGATACAGGCGTAGCGCTGGCTGCATATGCAGGAATGCTGCTTGTATATGATGTAAGGCTGGCATTTATTGCAATGATATTTCCACCTATATCTTATATCATTGCTGAAAAGATGAAAGTAATAGTCCAGAAAACAGGTTCTGCGTATAAAAAACAATCTGGTATCCTTAGTAATGCAACACTCGACAGAGCATCCAATGCTATAACCTACAGAGTTTATGGCAGGGAAGTTGACAGAAAAAATGCGTACGAAGATAATCTGTCTGAGTATGAGAAATCAGCTATTTATGCTAATATATGGAATTCTTCTCTTACACCATTATATAGAATAATATCTATGATGGGCATTTTATTTATATTATATTTTGGCAGCAGAAATGTACTTGGAACAGGATGGAGAACCTGGGATATTGCAGCATTTACAACATTCCTGGCCTGCTTTATAAAGTTATCTGATAAGTCCTCGAAGGCGGCGAAGCTGTTTAATGCAGTACATAAGGCACAGGTTTCATGGAAACGTATTAAGCCGCTTATGGTTATTCAGGCTAAGGATACAGATTGTAAAAATCAGACATCAGGAAGGCTTGAGGTACAAAACTTAAGCTTTACATATCCAGATGGAAAAAATGTATATAATGATATTTCCTTTACTGCAGAGCCGGGACAGATCATAGGTGTTACAGGTCCGGTTGCTAGTGGTAAGTCAACCTTTGGAAGGACATTTCTGTGTGAATATCCATATGAGGGAAGTATCATGTATAACGGATGTGAACTAAGAAACGCTGCAGATAATGAGAGAACAGGAATAATAAGTTACCTAGGACACGATCCGGAGCTTTTCAATGATTCAATAAAGAATAATATCCTGCTTGGTGATAATAAAGACGTAAACGAGTATCTAAAAGCAGTATGTATTAATAAAGAAGTTGAGGCTATGGAGCAGGGAGCAGATACCATTATAGGCAGTGGGGGCGTGAGATTGTCTGGAGGACAGGCACAAAGAATTGCATTAGCAAGAACTTTATGCCATAAAAAGCCAGTTTTTATACTTGATGATCCATTTTCAGCACTTGATAAGAATACAGAGGAGCAGATATATAATAATCTTAGAAAAATGACGGAAGGTAGTATCGTTATTATTCTGTCTCACCGTTTGTATATGTTTCCTAAGCTGGACAAAGTTATATGGCTTGATGAAGGTAGTGTCAGAGTAGGAACGCATGATGAACTTATGTTGGAATGTATGGCTTATAGACAGTTAAATGATGCAGCAAATGCAATGAGTGAAGATACTGTTTCATATGAACAACGTAAGAATGTCAAAGGGGTGGTGGATAAGCATGAGTAAACATAATAGTAATGTTGATAATGGCGGCAAAAAAATTATTGTAAGCCCAATAAAATTTCCCACACCAACAAAGTACTTAGTGTAGGCTCAATAATATTGCACACTACAATAAAGAAAAAGTGGCTTTCACTTGGTATTATAACAGCAGTATGTGGTGCAGTTATAACTGCACTTTATCCACCGCTTGTACTTGGAAGAATAGTAGATACATTGGCAGCAGGATGTCAGGTTCCTTTATATCTTATATTTCTTTATATGGTATTTAATGTGATCACAGGTCTTATGGAGGCTGCAAGGGAAGGGCTTCTTACTGTATTTGGCCAAAAGATAACGCATGCTCTGCGTAGTGGTCTTATGGAGCATTTTACCAGACTGACAGCAGATTCATTAAACCGTCAGGAGCCGGGAGCTGTAGTGTCAAGATTCGTTGGTGATGTTGATACTGTAGAGAATCTGTTTACCTCAGGTATAGTCAGTATGTTTGCGGATACATGTAAGATAATAAGTATTCTTGCAGTTATATGGTTCAGAAATAAAGGGCTTGCAATATTATTGCTTATATTACTGCCATTTATATTCTGGTTTACAAGATATGTGCAGAGGAATATGCTTGAAGCACAGCTGCGAAACCGGCGTGCAGTAAGCAAGGCTTCGGGACATGTACCGGAAACACTACGAAACATCCGTACAATACATAATCTTGGCAAGGAAAAGTATATGGAGAAAAAATATGATGAATATATAGGTGACAGCTATAAGGCTATGGAAAAGACTAACTTTTACGATGCGATATATTCACCTGTTATTCTTATACTAAATGCAGTTGTAGTAGCGGTAGTTATGTTGTTTTCTGCATCGGGAAATGCAAAGGCTCTTAGCCTTTTTGGAATGTCAGCAGGTACGGCGGTAGCTGTTATTAACTACATATCACAGATATTTGCACCAGTTGAGAGCCTTGGTATGGAAATCCAGACTATACAGTCAGCAATTGCCGGTGTAAGAAGAATAAATGAATTCTTTGCACTCCCGACACTTCCAGCAATTGAAGCTGTTAATGCAGATATTAAAGCAGATTTTAATGTTGATATTAAAGCAGATATTAAGGCGGATTTTAAGTCTGATGTAAATGCAGATATTAATGCTGTGTTAGAAACACAGACAGCTAACGTCAATAATAGTGAAGGATTAAAAGCTGGAAAAGCCAGCACACCATATGTCCAGTTTAATAATGTAACTTTCGGATATGAAGCTGACCATATTATAATTAAAGATAAGAGCTTCAATGTTGATATGGGTGAACAGGTTACACTGCAGGGAAGGACAGGTGCGGGAAAGAGCACAATATTCAAGCTGCTTTTAGGCTTATACAGGCCTTTAAAGGGACAGATACTAATTGATGGAATCGATTCTTATAATATACCTGATAATAAGAAAAGAAGAATATTTGGTTATGTTGAACAGACATTTCATATGGTGCCAGGAACAGTTAAAGACCAGATTACATTATATGATGAAGCTATATCTATGGATGAGGTTGTGAATGCAGCCAGGCTTGCAGGACTTCACGATACAATTATGAGCTTTGATAAGGGATATGATACATCCTGCACACAGGAAATATTTTCGCAGGGACAATGGCAGTTATTGTCTATTGCAAGGGCAACTGCTGCTAATCCACAGCTTCTGCTTTTAGATGAGATAACTGCTAATCTTGATGCTGATACAGAAAGAGAAGTACTAAAGGCATTAAAAAATGTATCTGAAAACAGGACTGTTATATCAATCTCACATAGGGTTACAGCTAGAACAGGAAGAGTTATAAGCTGTTAGAACAGCGTTGTGTCTGTGACATAGCAAAAAGAGGCTTTAACAGAAAAGATTATTAGAAATTGAAATTTTAGAAATTGAAATTTTAAGATGAATATGTATAATAGAGGAAAATATTATGTCAGTTAGTCGGTAGGAGTCACAAATAGGGTGATATTTAGTGGACAAACATGCTCACTGGATAATAAATATGTTAAAAAGCTACTGGAAACGGTAGCCCATTTTTAATGGGTGAATAAGTTCTGTGGAACTTATTCAATGAGAACATACACATTTCCATCCCAGTGGCAATGTGAAACCGTCAAAAGAGGATATGATCGTTACGAGGAAGCTGCAGAAGTGCGGACAGCTATTGGGAATAGAATTGCTGGATCATATCATTGTCGGTGGAACTAATGGAAGGATGCTCAGTTTCCGAGAAGAAAAGATGTTGAATGTGACAGGAAGGATGGATTGGGAGATATAAAGAGTAAAACTATGTCACAATATGCCGTAATTTTTTTACGGCATGTTGTTGCGAACAGAGTGAAAATTGGTTATACTTTAAGCATAGAATTATACATTAATAATCTTTTGAGAGGATGGTATAAGATATGCTTAAAAAATTCATTTTAAAGAATTACAAAAATTTTAAAGATGAAATTACGATAGATTTTGAAAATATTGCAGGTTATCAGTTTAATACAGATTGTCTATCAGATGGTATTATCGGCAAAATGTTGATTTATGGACGTAATGCGACTGGTAAGACGAACCTTGGAAGAGCAATTCTTGATATTAGTTCAACAATGTTTGGTGGAACAAGATATGCGAGTAATGGAATTTTACTCAATGCGGATTCTAAAGAAGATGCAGCAATGTTTCAATATGAATTCAGATTTGAAGATACAGAATTAAGTTACAAATATTCGAGATTATCAAATCAGGAATTACGTGAAGAAGAATTATCTGTAAATGGAAAAAGCATTTTTAAGTGTAATTTTGGTTTGCGAGAATACAATTTTGATAATTTAGATTATATTGATGCAGAAACTGCCAATATAGAGCGCTATTTACAATCTTTAGAAGATGGAGAAGATGATGAAATCAGCGAACCTAAGCTTCCATTTTTGAGATGGCTGATTAGTAATGTGGCTTTGAAAAATGATTCAGCTCTTATCCGGTTATCGAATTATGTTAGAAGAATGATGATGATTACGGTGGGAAATAGGATGCAGTATCGGTTTGGAAGAATGAATCAAGGATTTTATGAGAGTTTGGAAAATCCGGAACGTCTGAAAGATTTTGAAGATTTTTTAAATGCAATGGGTATTGAATGTAAATTGGTATTAAAAAAATTACCAGATGGGCAGATAGAATTGTATTTTGTACATGAACAATTAGTTCCATTTTATGAAAATGCATCAAGTGGTACATTGGCATTAGTAGAGTTGTATCGGAGACTGGTTCCGAAAATATGGGATGCATCCTTGATTTATTTAGATGAATTTGATGCGTTTTACCATTATGAAATGGCAGAAAATGTGATTTGTTTCTTTAAACAGAAGTATCCAAAATGCCAAATGATTATGACATCGCATAATACGAACTTGATGACAAATAGAATTATGAGACCGGATTGTCTGTTTATTTTATCAAGAAAGGGAACATTAACGGCTCTTTGTAATGCAACTGAACGGGAGCTGAGAGAAGGTCACAATCTTGAAAAGATGTATATAAGTGGGGAGTTTGAAAAATATGAATAATTACGCAGTAGAGACAAGGCGGCGTAGCCGAAGCTTACTGGTTGTAGAGGGAAAACATGAAAAGGATGAATTGTTTTGGCTTGTTTTTAAATGTTTTCCAGAAATGAATATTGATATAGATGATGTGTGGATTTACGGTACGAATATTTATAAGTTATATGAGGATATTGTAAAAGAATACGGAAATGATTGGGCAAAAGATGAAATGGATGTTGATTTACCGTTTGTAATCAGTAAAAAGGAACATCCGGAGACAATCTATTATAGAAATGATTTTACCAATATTATTCTTGTATTTGATTATGAACGGCATGATCCGGCATTTTCTGAAGAAAAGATTTTAGAAATGCAGCATTGCTTTGCGGACTCGACTGATATGGGGAAATTGTATCTGAATTATCCAATGATTGAATCATATTTGCATTTAAAATCTATACCAGATGAAGAATATATAAATCGAAAAATTCCGGTATCATTGCAGCCGGGAGACAAGTATAAAAGCCTAGTAAGGGAAGAAAGTGTTATTGAAAAGGCGGTTGAGTTGCCATATAGAATTGATGATTTACTTGCAGGAGATAGATATCGGGTAAGTGATGTTGAAAAAAGAAATGGATGTTGTGATGCAATATTGAAGATTTCTGCGAATGAGTTAGAAAAAGAATTGGAAGAAATATTGTGTATTGTAGGAGATGAGAAGAAGGAAAAGACATTAAAATATCAATTAAAAGATTGGATTATAAAAATTGGATATACATGTGAGAATCGAACATATTGGGAGCATATGAGAAAAGTTTTACAAGAGATCGTATGTCATAATATTCGTAAGGCAGCCAGAATTCAAAAGGAAGATGCAAATGAAAATAATCTTAGAAAGCAATTTGAACAGATGGATTTATCTGAGATACTGAATGTACAAAATGAAGTCAGCAGAAATTTCGAAAAAGGATTTATATGGGTGTTGAGTACATGTGTATTATTGATTCCGGATTATAATTTTAAATTAGTTGAATAAACCGACGCTGATCATTGCACATAATAAGACTTTGACGGCGCAGCTATATGGAGAATTTAAAGAAATTTTTCCAAATAACGCAGTGGAATATTTTGTCTCCTAATATGATAATATGCAGTATAATATAATACGCAGGACAGGTAATAGAAATGAAAAAAATAGACTTTGAGAATGGAACAATTACAGATAATATTTTAAGTGCATCAATCCCTATGCTTGTAGCACAGTTATTGAATCTTTTGTATAACGTAGTAGACAGGATATATATTGCACGTATACCACATATCGGTACAACAGCTATAGGTGCAGTTGGAATCTGCTTCCCGGTAATTGTTATTATTACAGCATTTGCTAACTTGTTTGGAAGTGGTGGAACACCTCTGTTTTCGATATACAGGGGAAGAAAGAAAAATAAAGAAGCCACACTTATTATGGATACGTCATTTTCAATGCTTTGTGCAGGTGCATTTATATTAATGTCATGCGGTATGCTGTTTTCAAAACCGATTCTCATGGTGTTTGGTGCATCGGATAGTACAATAGTTTATGCATATCCATATATGATGATTTATCTTATAGGAACAATACCATCTATGCTTGCCTTAGGACTAAATCCATATATTAATGCACAGGGATATTCTACAACTGGTATGATATCAGTTGCCATAGGAGCAGTTTTCAATTTTATACTGGATCCATTATTTATATTTGTTTTTGGTTTAGGAGTGAAGGGAGCGGCAGTAGCAACAGTTATTTCACAATGCTTTTCAGCGATGTTTACAATATATTTCCTGACACATAAATCCGAATTCAAGATGAGATTTTTAAAGAAAAGCGAACTTGCAGAGTGTGTAGGCTATGCTAAGAATATTATCAGTCTTGGTACCGCAGGGTTTATAATGCAGGTTACTAACAGTCTTGTTACAATATGCTGCAATAATGTATTGGCAGTAACAGGAGGAGATATTTACATATCAGTGATGACAATAGTGTCAAGTGTAAGACAGCTTGTGGATACTCCGATTCATGCTATTAATGAAGGCTCTTCGCCAGTTATCAGTTATAATTATGGTGCAGGAAAGCCCACACGTATCAGAAAAGCAATAGCGGTTCTTGGTATTATGACACTGGCTTATACGGCTGTTATGTGGAGCATTATTATATTTGCACCGGGAGCATTAATAAGCATATTCAGCTCAGACAGCAGCCTGCTTAGTGATGCTATTGTTGCATTAAAGCAGTATTTTGCAGCATTTATATTTATGGATCTGCAATATATCGGACAGACAGTATTTAAGTCACTTAACAAAAAGAAGCACGCCATATTCTTTTCATTATTAAGAAAAGTCATTATAGTCGTGCCTCTTACATATATTATGCCATATACATTTAATATGGGGACAGCAGGAGTATTCCTGGCTGAGCCGGTATCCAATGTAATAGGAGGAAGTATCTGTTTTATAACAATGCTATGTACAGTACTTCCGGAGCTTAAGAGAATGGCTGAAGTATAAAACTACTGTATCCAGGCAGTTCCATTCCGTTATTAAGCTTAATTTCGCTGCCACTTATAAGGTCAGTGCATGTATCAGTTCCGATATTAAACGAAGCAAAGTAAGGCTGCTCGGATGCATTTATGGCAACAAGAACACGTTCATCATTATACTGACGTAGGAAGATGCACTGCTCATTGGTGAGCACGATAGATGAGAAGCTTCCATAATTCAGTGCATTTGACGACTTCTTTGCGACAGCCAGCTTTGATATAAATGTTGTGAGGTCATTCCATACAGGCGTATCAAAGGAAACACGCAGGGCAGGATCACCATCCTCCTTTCTTCCTGTTGCACCCCATTCACTGCCATAGTATACACAAGGAATACCAGGCATTCCGAATGCAAGGGTGTATATAAGAGGAAGGTGGTTAGCGTTATTAAGAATACTCGCAACTCTTGTCACATCATGATTGTCAACAAAGGAGAGCAGATGCTTTCCCTTATAAAGAGTCCAGTTTTCTGGTCCGAACTGTCGTAATAATGAATGATTTATTTCAAACATATTCATGCAGTTAAAGCTTGAATAAAGACCTTTGTAACATTCGTAATTGGTTACAGAATGTAACATTTCATCATTCATAATCTGGTTATAGTCACCATGAAGAGTTTCACCAAGAAGAAAGAAATCAGGTTTTAGCGAATCGCAGAAGGAGCGTAGCCTTCTTAAGAAGTCGTGATTTAAGCAGTAAGCTACATCAAGTCTTAAGCCATCTATATCGAATTCATTTATCCATCCTTTGATAGCCTTAAAAATATGCTGTATAACATCCTCATTATATAGATTGAGCTTTACGAGGTCATAGCAGCCCTCCCAGCCCTCATACCACAGACCATCATCATAGTTCGAGTTGCCGTTAAAATCTATTCTTGCAAACCAGTTAATATAAGCAGAATTCTCACGGTTTTTAAGAACGTCCTGAAAAGCCCAGAAGCCACGACCTACGTGGTTAAATACGCCATCAAGAACAACCTTTATGCCTTCATTGTGCAGATTAGAGCATACATTGGCAAAATCCTCATTGGTTCCAAGTCTTTTATCTATTGTTGTATAGTCACGGGTATTATATCCGTGCGTATCAGATTCAAATACAGGTGAGAAATATATTGCATTGGCACCCAGCTTTTTAATATGGGGAATCCAGTCATTGACCTTAAGGATACGATGTGTAAGGACATCATCATTATCATAAGGTGCACCGCACAATCCCAGAGGATATATTTGATAAAAAACACTTTCATAAGCCCACATATTTGTATACCTCCTTGTTTTACGAAGTAAAATGCGACTGCCCTTGCAGGAGCAGAGGTATTTACCTCCTAGTATTTTATCTTATAATTATAACATGCTTATGTAACGGCATGTAGTAGAAAAAATATAGATAACTTTATGAAAATGTTATAAAATAGTAATGTTTTTATAACCAAAATGTATTGTAATAAAAGTATACATTGTTTTATAATAAAATTCAATTATGATAATAAAATGAACAGGAGATAGATAATGCTTCAGATTCAACACATCCGTAAGGAATATAGAACAGGAAAGTTAGTACAGAAAGCACTTGATGATGTGTCGCTGAATCTAAGGGATAGTGAATTCGTTGCAGTGTTAGGTCCAAGTGGTTCAGGAAAAACCACGCTTCTTAATATTATAGGCGGTCTTGACAGATACGACAGTGGGGATCTTATCATCAATGGAATATCAACTAAAAAATATAAAGACAGAGACTGGGATTCATATCGTAATCATACGATAGGTTTTGTGTTCCAGAGCTATAATCTTATACCTCACCAGACGGTTCTTTCTAATGTTGAGCTTGCACTTACAATATCAGGCATATCAAGGACTGAAAGAAGAAAACGTGCTAAAGAGGCGCTAGAAAAGGTGGGACTTGGAGAGCAGATACATAAAAAGCCAAGCCAGATGTCAGGTGGACAGATGCAAAGAGTTGCCATAGCCAGAGCACTTGTTAATAATCCAGATATTCTTCTTGCAGATGAACCTACAGGAGCACTTGACAGTGAAACAAGCGTACAGGTTATGGAGCTTTTAAAAGAGGTATCAAAGGACAGACTTGTAGTTATGGTAACTCATAACCCTGAGCTGGCTTATGAATATGCTACAAGAATAGTAGAAGTTAAAGATGGAAAGATATTATCGGATTCTGATCCGTTAGAGATAGATGAAAATATTATAGAAAACCCGGTGCACAAGAATATGGGAAAGTCGTCAATGTCGTTTCTTACAGCACTTTCATTAAGCTTTCAGAATCTTAAGACTAAAAAGGCAAGGACTCTTCTTACATCGTTTGCAGGTTCTATAGGAATTATAGGTATAGCACTTATTCTTTCAATATCTAATGGTGTCAGTGGATATATAAGTGCGATGGAAGAGGATACTTTGTCAGAATATCCGTTACAGATACAAAGTACGGGCTTTGATCTTACAGCGATGATGGTCGGTATGTCAGCATCAGGTGACAACAAAAAGGAGAACGATATCGGTGTTACACCTGTTGTTTCTGATATGTTCTCTAAGATGAGTACCAACGATCTGGCATCGCTTAAAACATATATAGAAGGCAATCCGGAAAATATTGAAGATTATGTGCATGCCATAGAATACAAATATATAGTAACTCCTCAGATATACAGGGAGGATAATACAGGATATAGGCAGATAAATCCTGACAAGTCGTATGAGATGATGGGAATGTCTTCATCATATGAGAATTCCATGACATCTGGCATGTCTACAAATGTGTTTTATGAGCTGCCCTCAAACAGCAGTTTATATGAAGAACAGTATGAAGTAAAAGCAGGACATTGGCCACAGAATTATAACGAATGTGTTCTTGTGCTTTCCTCAAGCGGTAACATAAGTGACAGGCTTGAGTACACACTAGGTCTGCGGGATAATGCTGAATATGAGAATATGATATCTGCATTTATGTCAGAAAAAGAGATAGATATTCCTGAGAATAACGACAGCTTTTCATATGATGATTTTATTGGCATGACCTTTAAAGTGGTGAATAGTGCTGATTATTATCAGTATGATACAGAGTATGATATATGGAAGGATAAAACTGGTAATGAAGAATATATGAAGGAGCTGATAAGCAAAGGCAGTGATCTGAAAATATCAGGTATAGTTAAGCAGGTTGAGGGAACCACAGCAGCAATGCTTACACCGGGTATAGCATATACATCCGGGCTTACAAGACAGCTTATACAATATTCTACAGCTAGTGATGTAGTAAAGGCACAGAAGGAAAAGAAGGATACCAACATATTTACTGGTGAAAAGTTTGGTATAAGTAGTGACAGTAAAAGTAAATTTAACATGGAATCACTTTTTCAGATAGATACAGATGCAATAAGTAATGCATTTAAGGTGGATGATAGTATATATGATATGAGTATGCCAGATTTTGCTGCATTGATCAATCCAGATGATATATCAGCGGCATTTGATCCATCTATGTTTGATTCTATGGATTCATCAGTGTTTAACCCTGATAGTTTTGGAGATATATCTTCTGCTTTCGGGGAAAATGGTATGGACTTTGATATAGGCAGTATAGATGCAGACACATTAAAGAAGCTGGTATCAGACAGTCTTACAGATGAAGTTAAAGCATCTATATCTGAAGTATTATATGGTTTTAAGGAATATATGTCCTCTGATGAAGTATCAGCCCAGTTAAGTAAGGATATCAGACAGCTTATTACTGATTCAATGCATGTAAATATATCACAGGACAGAGTGCTTAAAGAGGTAAACAAGCTTGAAGCCAGATATCTGGAATATATTAAAAAGAATGGTATTGAGGATACAACAGCAGAAAGTGTATTTAAGTTCCTGCTTACAGATGAGGCAAGAAAACAGATATCAGATTCGGCAAAAGAACTTATGAAAGATGCTGTGACATTTGATATATCAAAAGAACAGCTCTGGAGTATATTTAAAAAGGATGTAGTAGATGGATACGCAGAATATGCCAAGCAGAATGGATATCAGAACATAGATGGTATTCTTGATAAAGTCATAAACAATATGATCAACAGTCTTAAGGAACAGTTTACTGCCAATATACAGAATGCCATGAACAAGATGATGGAAAGTATCATGGGGAATATGCAGCAGGCTATGGAGGCAGTCATGACACAGATGATGTCCTCTATGACAGATGCCATGATGAATGCCATGCAGCTTATGGGAAATAATATGGCAGCTGCACTAGGTTCAATGGGCATGGGAACAGATACAGATGACTATGATTTTAGCAGCGCATTTGGTATAGATACAGACAGCTTCGCAGATGCGATAAAGATGAATATGAACGAAAGTGACCTTTCAGATCTTATGAAGTCACTCATGTCTGATACGGATGTTGCCTCATATGACAATAATATGAAAAAGCTTGGCTATGCAGATTTGTCAGTACCAGGTGAAATAGACATATATCCTAAGGATTTTGAAAGTAAGGATAAGATAGTAAATATACTTGATAACTATAATACAAGCATGAAAAAGCAGGGTAAGGATGAACAGGTTATAAGCTACACAGATGTGGTAGGAACACTTATGTCCTCTGTCACTACCATAGTAAATGTTATAAGTTATGTGTTGATTGCATTCGTGGCTATATCTTTAATAGTATCTTCTATTATGATAGGTGTTATCACATATATAAGTGTACTTGAAAGACGTAAGGAGATAGGAATATTAAGGGCAATAGGTGCTTCCAAGAAGAATGTATCGGCTGTATTTAATGCAGAAACATGTATAATCGGACTATGCTCAGGACTTATGGGTATAGGTATAACATTATTTTTCCTGCTTCCTATAAATGCTGTTATTCATGCACTTTCAGGGGTGGACAACATCAATGCAGTACTTCCTGTAATTCCAGCGATGGTGCTTATACTGCTTAGTGTATTTCTTACATTTACCGGTGGATTGATTCCTTCTAAAAAGGCATCAAAGAGTGACCCGGTGACAGCACTGAGGAATGAGTAGAATGATTAAAATGTTGTTTAATTGAATATTAGTTGGCGACGAACAGACGACAAATATAAGCTA
>ERZ791628.479-NODE-479-length-15018-cov-4.21707_pt1 | contig 15018 bp, 9 predicted proteins | sample MGYA00510265_ERZ791628 | MGnify/ENA primary metagenome ERZ791628 (study PRJEB30046, sample SAMN00715184) | human gut metagenome | study: EMG produced TPA metagenomics assembly of the A metagenome-wide association study of gut microbiota in type 2... | reverse complement strand
GATTGTATCTGACGGAACGGCTTCCACTCGAATTTATGAATTAATAGAACCTACCATAAACATTATAGTATATGAAAGTAAAATCAATCATCCTCGCTTGTTCGCTGCTGGCTACAATGTCGGCAAGCGCACAGACCTCAAAGGGTATCGACCTCGCCAACATGAACACGGCGGCGAAGCCCGGAAACGACTTCTATGAGTATGCTATCGGTGGCTGGCGCAAGGCGCATCCGCTCGACGCAGAACACGCACGCAACGGTTCGTTCACCGACCTCGACGAGATGAACCAGAAACGCATCCTCGCCCTCATCGAGGAGTACTCTTCTAAGCCGCAGCCTAAGGGCACGCTCGGACAGAAGATAGGTTCGCTCTACAACCTCGCCATGGACAGCGTGCGCCGCAACCGTGAGGGCGCAGAACCGCTGAAGCCGCTTCTGAAGAAGATCAACGACATCGCCGACCGCCGCGAGTATCAGCTCGTGACTGCGCAGCTCGATGCACGCGGACTCGATTGCCTTATGTTCGGAGCCGGCGTAGGTGCCGACATGAAGGACGCTGCCAACAACCTCGTAGGCATCGGTCAGGGCGGACTCGGACTCGGCGAGCGCGACTACTACCTCTCTGACGACGCTCAGGTGGTTGCTGTGCGCAAGGCTTATGCCGAATACCTCAAGAAGATGCTCGTGCTCGCCGGCAACGACGAGGCTACAGCGCAGCGCAAGGCGGACGCTACAATGCGCATCGAGACACGCATCGCTAAGGCAAGTAAGGGACAGGTGGAGCTGCGCGACGTGCAGGCCAACTACCACAAGATGACATACAACGCCCTCGTGAAAGACTTCCCGGGCATCGACTGGGGCAACTTCTTCCTCGCGCAGGGCTTCCCTCCGTTCTCGCACATCGACGTGGGTCAGCTTGAGCCTATCCACGAGGTGGAGAAGATACTGGCAGAGGAGTCGCTCGACGACCTGAAGGCATACGCTGAGTCGCACGCCATCAGCTCGGCAGCCGGCTACCTCGACGACAACTTCCGCGCCGTAGAGTTCGAACTGGGCAAGGTGATGTCGGGCGTACAGCAGGACCGTCCGCGCTGGAAGCGTGCCACAGCTCTCGTGAGCGGCGTGCTCGGCGAGGCTATCGGCAAGCTCTACGTAGAGAAGTACTTCCCCGAGTCGTCGAAGCAGCAGATGATACAGCTCGTGCGCAACCTGCAGAAGGCTCTCTCGCAGCGCATCGACGTCGCTACATGGATGTCGCCTGCTACTAAGGCGCAGGCTCAGGACAAGCTCGCCAACTTCATCGTGAAGGTGGGCTACCCCGACACATGGAAGGACTACACCAACCTGCACGTCGACGAGCAGCTTTCGCTCTTCGAGAACATGCAGAACATCCGCGCCTTCCTCTCGCAGGACTACATCGCGCGCAAGGTGAACAAGCCGGTGGACAAGGCAGAGTGGCAAATGACTCCGCAGACCGTCAACGCTTACTATAACCCGACCACCAACGAGATCTGCTTCCCGGCAGCCATCCTCCAGCCGCCGTTCTTCGACCCGAACGTAGATGAGGCTGTGAACTACGGCGGTATCGGCGGCGTAATCGGTCACGAGATGTCGCACGGCTTCGACGACCAGGGCTCGCAGTTCGACAAGTACGGCAACCAGAACGACTGGTGGACAGCCGCGGACAAGAAGAACTTCGAGGCTCGCACAAAGGTGCTTGTAGACTACTTCAGTTCTATCGAGGCTCTGCCCGGCAAGAAAATCAACGGCAAGCTCACCCTCGGCGAGAACATCGGTGACAACGGCGGACTGAACATCTCGTTCCGCGCTCTGCAGAATGTGCTCAAGGAGAACCCGGCTCTGAACAAGTCGATCGACGGCTTCACACCCGAGCAGCGCTTCTTCCTCTCATGGGCTACAGTATGGGCAGGCAACGCTCGTCCGGAGTTCATCGACCGTCAGATAAAGACCGACCCGCACTCACCGGCTGAGGCTCGTGTGAACGCTGCTCTTCCGCAGATCGACGCTTGGTACAAGGCGTTCAACGTGAAGAAGTCGGACAAGCTCTTCGTGCCACAGAAGAAGCGTGCACAGATCTGGTAATCTGTAACGGAAAGCTTTTCAAGGCTTTCTAAAGAAATATACGAAAGCGCCCTGCGTTCGGCAAAACCGGACGCAGGGCGCTTCGCTTTTTGTAATCTACTTAACAATCTTCTTTCCTCTTACAACGTATACACCACTTGCAAGACCATCAAGGTTCTTTGCATTGTGTTTTACGCAAACACCCTCTAAAGTGTACACATTGAAGGTTGTTTCCTCCGTTACTCTGCCACCGTTGATAGCCGTAGACGGAGTTACCGTTAGCCAGCCATTGTTGTAAAATAACTCGTAGTTGTCTGCCTCGCCACCACTTACTATGATTTCGTACTTACCGGCTTGCGATGTGGCATCTGCTATGCACGAAGCAACCGGCTTGGTAGTCAGTACGTCTGCCGTCTCTTCATGCTTAAATCCGTCATAGGTGATGTTGAACACGGGGTTCGCCACACCAGTCTCACGAGTAGCATTCTCAACGGTTACGTAAAGCGGAGCTTGTGTCACAACGAGATAGCCGTCTTCAAAATCAACCGCCTCATCAGTGATAGTTCCCGGCTCTATATGAATAGTGTAGCGACCACACTTACTCTCTGTAGTAGCCTCGCAGCTAAGCACGGGCTTGCCTTTTACCTTGTCACCAATAATGGTGAAGGTGAGTTTTGGATTTTCGTCGCCATATTCGCGAGCCTGATTACGAGCCTTAATCGTAGTGCCAAACTCAACAATGTTAGCAAAGTCGTTCCATTGTGCAGTGTTCAGGAAACGCATCTTTGAGCCGGCACGCACCGTGAGTAGGCAACTCTCAACGTTGGCTCCTTTGAAAACGTTAGTGCCATTGAGCTGCGGCATATTCTTAGAGAAGACCTTGAACTCTGTAAGAGACCAGCAGTTGGCAAATGCTTCCTTACCTATCGTCTTTACATCGCTACTGAGCGAAACACGTGGCATAAGGTTACAACCTGCAAAAGCATAGTCGGCAACATCGATAACCCCATGCTTTATATCCACACCATTCGGCTGAAATGGTAAGGCGGCAATAAGAGTAGTCTTGTCGCTATTGTACACTATCCCGTCTTCGTATAGAAAGTTGGCATCGGCAGATGCCGTCAGCACCACTTCCTTTAGCTTGCTCGCATATGCCCATACTCCCTTGCCAAAACTGCTGATGCCGGTCTTTGGGAACACAATCTTCTCCAATCGCGTCTTTGAGAATACCTTGTCGGGCAGACTTGCATCTCTTTCTACAATAAGCTTCTTGCCGTTTTCCATCATGTAATAGTCGGAGCCGGCAACGATACGAGCTTCACTAAGGTCGAGAACGCGCAGATGTCCGCGGGTGCGGTTGCCTTCGGCGTCACGTCCTGCCATGCTACGCAGCGTGCGCAGGTCGGCAGCGTTGATGTTTCCACTCACTGTTAGCGTGTCGTAGTTGTAAAACTTGTCGGCCTCTATTTGTGCAGCAAGCGTTCCTGCGGCTTCAAGAGCAATGCTGCCCTTTAAGGTTGATGATGTCTTGTCTGGTGTGATGTTTATCACAGCTTCTTGATTGCTTGAGAATTTGTATGCCTGTGGGTCGAGGATGTTTATATCGTAATAGCCGTCGTAGTTGCCATCCCATCCCCAGTTGACATGCACCTTACCTTCTGCGTCATATCCGTCGAGAACGAACGAGTGGCCACCCATTGACTTATCGAATCCGCCATACACAAGAGGCTGCTTATTGTTAATCTGTTCGTAAATGATGCGCATCCACTCATTGTCAGAATAATCCTTCCTCACGATGTATTTGGCATCCTCAATGCCATAGTAGCGTTGCAAGCCTTTAGCCACATTCTCGTGCAGGGCACCGCTACCACCATCGGCTTCGCTGCCATACTCCATACCAACCGCCACACCCAGATCGCGCATTATGAGTGCCACGGCGTCGCCTTCTTCTAAGGAGTACTTAGAATCGTAGGTCTCGAGCATTGCGTTCCAGTCGTACTTGCTCTTTTCGAAGTCTGCACTTATCTTTGTGCCCGACATATTGTTGGCAGGATAATAGATGGTGCGGCTGCCGATGCCATGCTCCGGTGCACGATGATAGCGAAGCACCTGAGCTGTCGACGTAGCGGCGCATCCCGTCAGTGTGCGTGTGCCGTTGGTGGCAGTAGGGCAGAGGTTGTTGTATGGCTTGTTCTGTCCCCAGCGAGTCTCGCAAAGAGCTGCTACTGACTCGGCATAGCCATACCCACTCGGCATCTTGTTCACAAGAGCCACTTTAGATGCCTTTGCGCGTGAGACCACCGCCTCGTTCACCATAGAAAGCCACCAGTCAAAGTTGGGGTTGCTTGACTTCGGCTCGAACTTCGTGTCGCTATATCCTAATATGGCTGGTGAAGTGTCGTCGGTTGCTATAACTGCAAACCCATTGTCTTCAGAACCATATACCACATAGCCCTCTGATGCTTTCAGCTCCTTTATTGCTTTTGTGTCGATTGAGAACGATCCTCTTGCCGCTGCCTTCATTCTTGCGCCACCTAATAGCTTTGTTGCTTCGGCTTTCATCTGTGTCTTGGAGCGCGGCGCTGCAGAAGCGCCGGCTACAAGAAACATAAGGGCAAGAGGAACGAATGTGTATCTTTTATTAATGTTCATATCGTCTACTTGTCTACTTAACTGAACTTGCTAAAGTTCAATCTACTTAACTATAACTTTCTTACCATTTACGATGTACACTCCCTTCTTCATTGTTGAGAAGTTGCTTACGTTTGTAGCAACGCGTATGCCGTCGATGGTATACACATCGAAAGTCTTCTCGGCATTGAATACGCCGTTGATGCCGTTTGTGGTGTCTGTAGCAATGGTAGCCTCCGACTCGCCGTCGAAATAAACCGCTGTTACACCATAGACGTATTTAGTGTTGCTATCGGCCGTTTTGTCAACAAACGTTGTCTGGTCTGACGGCACTGTGCCCACAAGGGTTCCATCACGATATATGCGATACAGTATCACGGTACCCGGACCGTAGGTGTAGGTAATGTCGTCAATCATGAATACGAAAGAGTTAGCTGCCACTGTATTATGGTTGATGGCAAAATACTTGCTGCCTGCTGGCAACTCTACGCTTACTTCCTCCCATTCGCCCTTCGATGTGGTGTGCGTCTCACCAATCTTTGTGAACGAAGCCTGCTTGCTGTCTGTAGTAGAGTAGAGCACATCGAAGGTCTCCGGATAATTAATCTTCTGGTCGGTATCGTTCTCGTTTTTCACCCAGAACGATATTGTCTGCTGCTCGCCAGACAATTCGGGCGAGAAGAGCCAGTTGTTCTGCGTCATGTCATTGCCTCCATTGTCGGCACGGTGGAAAGCGGCAAGATACTTGCTGCCGGTGTGTGCCTTGAAGCCCGGAACCTGCTCGAGTTGCTCTTTAGAGAGCCATCTGTCGAGTGGGTCGGCAAGGGTGAATGCAAACGAAGTGCCTTGTGACGGATACTTCATATTGAACGGACCGCCCGTCGTTCCCGCATTGTTTGCCACCGACTTCCAGTCGCCAAACAAATCGGTGCTCCATGACGTGTACGACTCGAAACTCTCTGTTGCAGTCTTCGATTCGGAATCGACCGCTGTCCATGCTACCTCCACTCCGTTTTCTGTCTTTGTGAATGTAGCCGAGTCGGGGTGCGGCTTGGTTGATATCTCAAACTTAGTGGATGCTGATACCTCATTGTCGTCGGTGTTCAGGTCGTTGCTGTATACCACGACGGCCTTCAGCTCTACACCCTCCTTGTCCTCAAGGATGCTGATAGGATACTCAAAATTGAATGTCTTGAAATAGTAGGCCTTCAACGGTTCGGCAGGAGTCTCAGAGGCAATAAGTTTGTTGTTGGCATATAGCTCTACCTTATAGCCGCGCGCATCCTTCGAGCCGAAGTTGTTCACCGTGACCTTCACATTCTCCGTGTCGCCCTTTCTTGCTGTCTCCGGAGCTTCTATCTCTGCACTCAAATCGTAGGTGTATGTATCGCGTATGAACATACGGTCGATGTACACTACATTGCCGGTGTTTGCCTGCGCCACAAAATTGACAGACACGAAATCCTTATCTACATAGTCGGCAAGCGAAACGGCAGAAGCGGTCCACTTCCCTTCGTCCTTAGCTGCGTCAATGTTTGCTACCTCTTCGGTCGTACCATCGGGCAATTCTACTTCAATCTTTATCTTGGCATTGCTGCCGGTTTCTGCCTTGTGGTAGAAGATGAGTTTCGGTTCGGCAGCGCCGGCGAGTGCTATCTTTCCGGTTCCGAGATAAGCCCAGTCGGTATCGGCCTCCGAAATCATGTGGAAGGCTCCGCCATCGTTGTCAACACAGTCGGGATATTTTTCGTCAATGGTCCAGAAATCTGACTTGCCCGTGCCGTACGTGGTCCACAAACGTCCGTGCAGGAGATTCTTAGCCACGCTCTCTGAGAACGGAAGGTCGTAGGGCTTGCCGAGCATGATTGAAGGCAACGCCTTGTATGAGCTCTGTCCGTAATCGTTTTTCGCCGAAATCCAGAGCGTTTTAAGAACCTGTGCACCGGTGTTCGTAACCATTGGTATGTCTATTGTTGTTTGACCCTTAACCGATGCCACTTCAGTGTAGGTGGGGTAATAGTCGGAACCGCCACGCTCTGCAATGACATAGGTCACGTCTGAGAGGTCTACATATCCGTCGTAATTGCCGACATTCGACTCCTCCCATGTGAATGTTACCTTGTCGGGATGCTCGGCTGTGCGACGATTGTCGGGTTCCAGCGGCGATGTCTGTCCTACATATATAGCTACCGGCTTACAGTAGAAGCCCGCACCCTGCTCGTTCACTGCTGCCACACTATAGATGTTGATGCCGTTTGTTGCGGTGTTGTCGGTGAATGTCACTATCGCACCAGGTTCGGCTGATGGTGCCTCTGCCACTACCTTGCCCGAACGGCGGATGAGAAACTTGGTTATATTCTCGAGCTTGCTGCCGCTGTAATTCTTTTCTGGGGCCTTGAATGAGAGAGTGGCTTGCAGTGCTCCCTTCTCAGCGGCTACAACAGAAAGATTGCTAACGCTGTCGGGAGCGTTTAGCGAGATGCCCTCGCCAATAGTGATATCGTCGATTTTCAGGCCTTGCTGTCCCTTACTGCTGATGTCGTGGAAGCCGATATACAACTCCTCGTCTTCTGTGGGTGTGAAGGTAGCCTTGCGCACCTCATAGTCGGAGAGCTCTATAGTCTCCTCGGCCAGCAGTGTCTCTGTCATGCCGGCAGCCGTTGCGCTTTTGCCATACTTCACCTCAAACTTCTGCTGATACCATTTTGAGGTGCCCTTGACACGGAACGATAAATTGTATACGCTACCTGCTTTCACCTTCAGAGCCGGCAGTATAAGCCACTCGTCGGCATCTGCGTTCTCCGATTTTGCAGTAGTTGCACATGCGTCCTTGTCGTTTGACCAGTTAGGCTCGTCCCAAGCCCATGTTACACCGTCGCCGTTGCCGTCGATTATTTCGTAGAGCGCCATCTCCGAAGCGTCGTCAAACGTACCATAGAAAGGTGGCGTGATGGCGTTGCCGAAAGCCACATAGTTGCTCACAACCTCATCGCCCTTCACTCCGCCGTTGACGGGTGTGATGCCATAGCCGTATACGGCTTTGTCGGCATCGGAAGGAAGTGTTTCTGTATAGGATGTGCCGGCGTAGCCTTCCTGCACAATCTTTCCTTCAGGGTATCTCACGATGTTATATTTGATGTCGCCCATGTAACCTCCGTAGAGTCCTTCGGTTGGTGCGCTCCACGTGATGTTCACCTTGCCGTTCTGGTCGATGGTGGTAGTTACGTTCTGAGCCGATTTCGGCTTGTCCATACCGACATACTTGCTGCCAAGAAGGCGTGGGCTCGGTCCTGCTTCATTGGCAAGAGTGATGATGAAGTTCACGTTGCTATTGCCTTTCAGCGTCACGCTCTGACGTACCTTGCTGCCAGCTGCTGCCTTACCCTCGGCAAGGGTGTCGGTGCCGTCGGTGATGGTATAGGTGATATCGCCGTTGAGTTCATCGCCGGCGAACGTCTTTGTGGGCACATCAAAACAAACATCGCCCGTGAGCGAGCCGTTCTTGAAGTCGAATGTAAGGTTCTCGGCAATGGCAGGTGCTCCGTCCTCGGCTGCAGGCTTCGGGATAGAGAGCATTGTTATCATGTTCTGGCCCTCGAAATCGCCAACAAGCGACAGACTTGCGTCGGTGAGGTCTACAGTGTAGAGCGTCGACTTCTTGTCGGCCTCTACACACGCCCAATAGAAGGTGTTGGTCTTTTGGTCTATCTCACCACTCTGGTAGTAGAAGCTACCATCGCTCAGCTTCAGTTGCTTGCCCGTTGAGCCTATATAGGTCTCTGCTGCAGTATTGGTGTCTATCTTGTAGAGGTTGCCGTCGGTAGCTACACCATAAAGCACGCCCTGCTTGGTCACACCCATTGCCACATACGAGTGGCGCAAGTCGCCAATCTTGGTGCGCGTCATCTTCTCGTAGTCGACAATGCAAAGCTCGTCGCCGTTTCCTTCCGAATTGAGGAAATCGCCATATACCGTCGAACCATCGGGCGCAATAGCCGTTTCGTTGGCTATGAACGATTTGTTGTCAATCGACTTTTCTGCAAGTTTCTCCCACGTGTCTGTGTTATACTTATAATAGTATATCATATCAACACCCCAGAAGTTCTGATACATGATGAAGTAGAGATTGTTGCCAATCCATGCTCCACTGCCCGTAGCACGGAAGAAGTCTTCGGTATACAGCTGCTTAACCTTTACGGGATCTTTAGCCATAAATTCATACCATCCGTAAGCGTAATAGTCTTGGCTGATACTGGCCCATCTGTTGTCGAAGAGCACATTGCCCCAAAGCTTCCGACCATCCTCGGATGCCACACGCATAATTGTGTTGCTAATGCTTGGGGCAGACTGCTGCGTAGCTCTGACCTGAGCATTTGCACCACCGAATGCGTAGCTCGCTAACAGTGCAACTGCCCCGATCCTTGATAAAGTGTACTTTTTTCTCATATTTTTTAATTGGTTATAATAATGTGTACAAAGAATTGTAAAAAAGAAATTCTATGCAAAGATACATTATTAAGATTTAGGAATAAAAGGTTTGGCAGCCTTTCTTACAAAATGACATACAAAATACCTACAACTTGTTAGTCGGTTTGTGCTCAAATGAGCAAAATGTACACAAATGGGTATCGTATCGTGCAATGTGTTTGTTAGAGCTTTCGGCTCTTTAGTGTCTGCATATCGGTTCTTTAGTGTCTGCATATCGGTTCTTTAGTGTCTATGTATCGGTTGTTTGTAGTGGGAACGTGCCCCCGCTCGCGCCCGCCACCCGGTCAGATTGCGTCCGCCGTCCGATCGGTTTGCGTACGCCATCCAATCGGATTGCGTTCGCCATCCGATCAGTTTGCGTCCGCCATCCGATCAGATTGCGTACGGTTCGCGATGACAAAATATCAACAACTACTGCGTTAATGTTGAGGTTGTTGTTTGCGAACACACAACTTTTACTATCTAAAAGAAAGTGAAAAAGCAGAAAAACTCTTGGTTTTATTTGGTCGGTACGCCGAAAAAATCTATATTTGCGCAGTCTTAGTTACATAACGCCATAAGCGTCGGTGCAGCTGAAGACGATATTTAAAAACAACGAAAGAATCTATTATCAACTAAAACCTTTTATACTATGAACGTAGAGAAAATCATGCATGATCTCGAGGCTAAGCACCCGGGAGAAGCCGAGTATTTGCAGGCAGTACGCGAAGTTCTTATCTCAATTGAGGACGTTTACAACCAGCATCCAGAGTTCGAGAAAGCAAAGCTTATCGAGCGTCTTGTAGAGCCGGAGCGTATCATCACTTTCCGTGTTCCTTGGACAGACGACAACGGCGAAGTACATGTAAATATCGGCTATCGCGTTCAGTTCAACGGTGCCATTGGTCCGTACAAAGGCGGCTTGCGCTTCCATCCATCAGTGAACCTCTCTATCTTGAAGTTCCTCGGTTTCGAGCAGACATTCAAGAATGCGCTTACAACATTGCCTATGGGCGGTGGCAAGGGCGGTTCCGACTTCTCTATCCGCGGCCGTTCAGACGCAGAGGTAATGCGCTTCTGCCAGGCATTTATGACCGAACTCTATCGCCACATCGGTCCTGATGAGGACGTTCCGGCAGGTGATATCGGCGTAGGCGGCAGAGAAATTGGCTATCTCTTCGGCATGTATAAGAAGCTCACACATCAGTATCAGGGCGTGCTCACAGGCAAGGGCTTGGAGTTCGGCGGCTCACGCATCCGTCCTGAGGCTACCGGTTACGGCGCACTCTACTTCGTACAGCAGATGCTCGCTACACGCGGTCTCGACCTCAAGGGCAAGACAATCGCTATCTCTGGCTTCGGCAACGTGGCTTGGGGTGCTGCGAAGAAGGCTACAGAGCTCGGCGGTAAGGTTATCACCATCTCTGGTCCTGACGGATACATCTACGACGAAGCAGGCATCGCAGGCGACAAGATCGACTACATGCTCGAGCTCCGCTCTTCAGGCAACGATATCTGCCAGCCTTACGAGGACGAGTTCCCAGGCTCTAAGTTCGTTGCAGGCAAGAAGCCTTGGGAGGTTAAGGCAGACATCTACCTCACATGCGCTACACAGAACGAGCTGAACGGTGCCGATGCCGACATGATTCTTGCTCAGAAGCCGTTGTGCGTTGCTGAGGTGTCTAACATGGGCTGCACAGCTGAGGCTGTTGACAAGTTCGTAGCTGCCGAGCAGCTCTTCGCTCCTGGTAAGGCAGTCAACGCTGGTGGCGTGGCTACATCAGGCTTGGAGATGACACAAAACTCTATACGTCTGAGCTGGAGCGAGAAGGAAGTTGACGAGAAGTTGCACTACATCATGCACTCTATCCACGAGCAGTGCGTGAAGTACGGCAAGCGTGCAGATGGCTACATCGACTACGTACGCGGTGCAAACATCGCTGGCTTCATGAAGGTTGCCAACGCTATGATGGCTCAGGGCATAGTATAATGTCAAGAGTCAGAAGCATAAACATCTGAATTATAAGTGAAAAAAAGAAATACAATATCAGTAATTCTTGCAACAATAAGCCTTGCCTTTGTCTGCGCTCAAACGCAGACAGGCAAGGCTTCGTTCTATTCTAAACGTGCCACGGGCTCGCGCACAAGCAGCGGCGAGCGCCTACATCACGACAGTCTTACGTGCGCCCACCGCACCTATCCCTTCGGCACACTGCTGCGCGTCACCAACGAGCGCAACGGCAAGCAGGTCATCGTGCGCGTCACCGATCGCGGTCCGCACGGACGCGGACGCATCATCGACCTCTCTTATCGCGCTGCGCGGGAGCTCGGCATTCTTGCGCAAGGCGTAGCCGTCGTGAGGGTGGAGCGCGTGCATACCTCCAAAATACCATTCAAGCCCGAGAAGGAAACACTTCCCGAGCTCGACTTTGAAGTGACGGAGTACACGCTGCCCGAAGACGGCGTGTTCCATTTCAATGAAACAAAATAATGGATATATGGTGTTTAAATTTCAAATGACATAACAACAAATGCGTATGAAAAAAATCTTAGTATTTGTACTTTGGGCTTTTGTTAGCATAGCATACGCTCAAGAATATAAGCCAATGCTTACAGATGGTAAAGAATGGCTTTGTATGTTGGAAATAGAAGGTTCGCCTGATGGCGCAGACGGAAAGTGGCCATACAAGATAACTGTGTGTGGAGAGTCTGTAGAGGACGGTAGAATATTTAAGAAACTCAAAAAGGAATACACTGATTCGGTACCTAAAAATGAGCAGAAAATCTCTTATTCTGTGGCTTATGAAGAAAACGGACAGGTTTTCAGAAAATATGATTTTGATTTTGAGGGCGAAAATATACTTTTAATTTTAGACTTCAATTTGAAAAAAGGCGATGTTGCCACTCGTTTAGGCGAGGTGGTTACAGACGTAGATTATGTGGAAGCTTATGGCGTGCGTCGTAAACGATTAAAAATAGGAGATAGTGGCTTTTATTGGGTAGAAGGAATAGGCTGTGACGATGAAAATGGATTGGCTCCGAGAATTCCTATACCTACTTTTAGAATATGTTCACGTATATTGAAGTGTTATGAGGGAGGTGAACTTGTATTTACAGACAAGGATTTCCTGACAAATACAACATCTATCGGACGTGTTGCCGACGATATTATCCAGACAGAGTATTTGTACAACCTGCAAGGTGAAAGAGTCTTCAGACCAAGTAAGGGAATTTATATTAAGGGCAGCCGTAAGGTTGTTATACGATAAAGAAGATGTAGATGGGTCCTAAAAATTAGTCTCAAAACCGTAGTACTAATTTGTAGGACCCATTATCAGCTTTTGCCATTCTTCAAGCAAAAGCCCTGCTATGTAACCATCACTGCGACAGTGCATGTCGGCAATCCCTTCGCTAACCATTTTGTAGACATACGAGTCGTAGAAGAACTCCAATGAGTTTTCTAAAGAAAGTCCGCTCTGCTCGCTGAACAATTTCACGATGCGTGCGTATTTCATTTGAAGTATTGTCTTGTTTGCCTCCATAGCTTCCTTTTTTATTTTATCTCTTCTGCCTCAATGAAGTGCAGACTTTTACCGATAACGTCTTGCTTAGTGATACATATCTGGTGGTTGGGGTGTATGAAAGCCAGACGTTCCAGTGCTTCCGTTTTGCTGATATTGCCCGAGAAATAAAGGTCTATCGTGTTGAACACTTTGTCGTCTGCGATGCCGCCTGAAACAATATCGTAAAGCTCTGTTGGCTTTCCGGCACGACATGCTGCAACAAAATCAAGCCACTCTTCATCGTATGTTGTAAATTCTTTTACGTTATATGCACTTAAGTCATCGTCCAATACATAATGGTTCAAGTAGGCTTTGTCTCCGCGGAACAGAAAACGTTGTGAATATTTTTTTGCTTGGTCTGCAAGCGAAGTTAGGTAGAAACCCTTTCCGAAGTCAAGCAGTTCGCGTGAGTGATATACATCCGGCGACTCAATGATACAATTTGATGCGTGATACAGTTTCATGCTAAAGTTCCTCTTTTTTTTAGTAGTTCAATCAAATCGTTCATAATATAATCTTTGCTAAACGTGTGGAGCACGTCATAGCAAGGCACAATGTATCCGTCCAATACGCCTGAAGAACGAAGCATTTTGTAAACTTTGCTTGCGCTCATGTTCAGACGCTCGGACAGATTGCCTACGCAATATGTTATGAAATCCAGTTGGTACTCTTGCATAAAATAAAATCAGTGTAGTATTGTATTCGCAAATGTACTTCTTTTTGATTAATCTGCCAACTTTATTTGCCGTTTTCTTATGGTTGGTGTGCTTTTGTTTTCTTGGCTTTCAGTTAGCGTAACACAAAAACCTTTGTCTCGTGCGCAGCCACCGTGCCCTTCCATTTGTTGGCACGCTGTGCTATGTCGCGGTGCTGCCAAACGTCGCGCACGGTGTACTTGCCGTTGAGCCCGACGGTTGAGAAGTTGAGGCTCACGCGCTGTGCTGCGTCCGACGGATTGAGTATAGCCACGGCGTGCGAACCGTCAGCAAGCGGTTTCACGAACACCTGCTGCGCCGGCTCGTTCACGATGCGCTCCGCAGCCTTGCCGAGAGCATCCTGATTGATGGCGATAATCTCCTTGTTGAGCAATATGCGGCGGTCGTCGTCAGACACGTTGCGCAGGTCGTTGGTCATGGCAAGCACCGACGAGAGCATACACCACATGCTCATCTGTGTTTGGTATTCGGTCTGAGTGCAGCCCACACCGCCGAGGTCGCTTGATGGTCCGCCCGTTCCGCGCAGACCAACCACGAGCATATCCATGTCAGGCCATTGTCCCGGACGTGCGTGCTTGGCGAGCGGTGCCGTGATATTCACGATGTCGAGGATGCCCATGCCTCCTTCCTTCACAATGTCTTTCCACATGTCGCGCACGTCGTACGAAGTGCGCCAGAGTTGTCCGCCTACTTCCTCGCACCACTCCTCACACTGGCGCTGTCCCCATTCGCAGATGCCGAGCACGATGTCGCGGCCCGACTTCTGCAGTGCGTCAGCCATTGTGCGGTAGCGTTGGCGTGCCGTTGCGCTGTCTTCAGGCGCGTTGCAGTAGTCGTACTTCAGATAGTCGATGCCCCATGAGGCGAAGGTGCGTGCGTCCTGCTCCTCAAAACCGAGACTCGCTGTCCATCCGCCGCAGGTGAGTTGTGCCGCATCCGAGTAGATGCCGAGCTTCAGTCCCTTAGAGTGAACATAGTCGGCGAGTGCCTTTATGCCCGACGGGAACTTCTCAGGGTCGGGTATGATGTTGTTCTGTCGGTCGCGTCCGCCCTGCCAGAGGTCATCGATGAAGATATATTCGTAGCCGGCATCGCGAAATCCGCCTTCGACCATAGCGTCGGCTGTCTCGCGTATGAGCTGCTCGTTGATGTTTCCCTGGAAGAGATTCCATGTCATCCAACCCATTGGCGGTTTCGGTGCAAGTTGCTTGCGTGGAGTGGGGACTTCTTCTGCCGAAGCGAAGAGCGACGAGAGGCAGAGAACTGCCGAGAGAATAAGAGATTTGTTCATAATGATTTGTTTGTTATAGATGTTGTGATGTTGAGGTGTTGAGGTGTTGTGGTGTTGAGGTGTTGAGATGGTGAGTTGTGAGATTTGCATTGCTAATGTCAGCATCTCAGCATCTCACCACAACAACTTCAGTTAATACGATGTACAAAGTTAGCAATTATTTTCGTTTGCTATGTATAATGTCTGCGTTTTTCTTTGCCCATTGAAACATTAGCATTACTTTTGCATCCTTAGGAGGGTATGGCATCCCCCCCCCCCCCCCCCCCCCA
>ERZ791628.455-NODE-455-length-15706-cov-2.5337_pt1 | contig 15706 bp, 9 predicted proteins | sample MGYA00510265_ERZ791628 | MGnify/ENA primary metagenome ERZ791628 (study PRJEB30046, sample SAMN00715184) | human gut metagenome | study: EMG produced TPA metagenomics assembly of the A metagenome-wide association study of gut microbiota in type 2... | reverse complement strand
AATATTAGCCATTCTGCTTCCCTTCTGGATAACATAAGCCTGATTACCGACAACACAACATGCTCCGTTGGATACTGCCGTAAGGCTGTTTTCTGGCAGTTTACTGCTCATATATCTTACAAATGCATATACATTGGCGGTGCTTCCGTTCTCCTCCCACTGTCTTGGCTGTACTACAGGATATTCCTTCTTCCACTTCTGTGTAGTTGCAAGCCACTCTTCACTATGTGACACTGGTGCCATCTTTACTGCCTCTTTTTCAAGCTTTGTAAGGAAATCTTTAGCATCTGCCCATACCGGCATCTCTACGTGTATAGTAGGCTTCTTTAACTCTGCCTTATCTATATCTACCATTATTACCTCGGCTGCCCTTGCCCATGTCTTCCAGTTATACCCTGTCTGTCTTATTGATATTCTTGTTCCGACAGCTAATATAAGATCTGCATTCTGGATAGCCCAGTTACCTGGTCTGTCACCCATATTTCCAGCTCTTCCACAGTAAAGAAGACTGTCATCTTCTATAAGGTCTACGGCATTCCAGTAAGTTACTATTGGGATATTAAGCTCTTCTGCAACCTTTCTGAACACCTCATAAGCTCCTGAAAGCCTTATGCCATAACCTGCATGGAACACTGGTCTTTTGGCATTCTTTATCTTTTCAAGAACTGTCTTTATAGTATCCATATCAACTTCTGGTGGAAGAAGCTTATCATCTTCCGCTGGATCATATCCCCTAAGTTCTTCTGTTTCTATGTATCCACCCTGGAAGTTAACGGGAATATCTATCCATACAGGTCCAGGTCTTCCTGTTGTCGCAAGATGCCACGCCTTTTCAAGTGCATATCTTATATCCTTAGGATTCTCTATCATGACTGCATACTTAGTCATGTTTGATACTGACTTTACTATGTCATATTCCTGGTCTCCCATAGCCCTTAACGGAGTTTCTGTATACTTAAGTGCATATCTTGAAGTTGTATCATAACGGACCTGGCCGCTTATTATAAACATAGGTATTGAATCAAGCCATCCACCTACTACTCCTGTAAGTGCATTAGTTCCACCTGGTCCTGTTGTCACACATACAGCTGCTATTCTGTTATCTATTCTTGCATAGGCTTCTGCTGCTATAGCACATGCCTGTTCGTGGTGGTTATAAGTTACCTTAAGATTCTCATTGTGTCCTAATGCATCATTAAGATGCATGGCACCACCACCTACTACTGAAAACACATCTGTAACACCATGCTTTACAAGAAAATCTGCTACATAATCCGCTAATCTTACTTTCATCTATCTTTCCTCTCTCGTATCAGCCCTTATGTCATATATTAGAATCTCATATATGATATAAGGGCTGATTAATTACTGATTAACAGCTTCCTTTATAGTCTTAGCCATATAATCTATCATCTCATCTGTCATTCCTGGATATACACCTACCCAGAATGTATCTCTCATAATTCTGTCTGTGTTGTCAAGAGTGCCTACTACTCTGTAGCCTTCTTTTGTTGCTCTCATCTCATCAAAGCATGGATGCTTTATAAGATTTCCAGCAAAAAGGTTTCTTGTCTGTACTCCGTGGTTTTCGATATACTCTACAACTGCCTTTCTGTCTATTCCTTCCTTTACTGTGATAAGGAAACCAAACCAGCTTGGTCTTGAGTTATCACATGGTACTGGAAGTATTACCTTATCTTCGATATCTGCAAGTGCTGCTCTTAATCTGTCAAAGTTATGTCTTCTTCTCTCAACGAATGAAGGGAACTTCTCAAGCTGTGCACAGCCTACTGCTGTCTGCATATCTGTTGCCTTAAGGTTATATCCAAAGTGTGAATATACATACTTATGGTCATATCCTAATGGAAGTTCTCCATACTGCTTATCGAATCTGTGTCCGCAGAGGTTATCCTTTCCTGATGGGCATACGCAGTCACGTCCCCAGTCTCTGAATGAGCGGATACACTTGTTAAGAAGTGCATTGTTTGTGTATACAGCACCACCTTCACCCATTGTCATATGATGTGGTGGATAGAAGCTGCTTGTTCCGATATCACCGATTGTACCTGTGAACTTTTCTTCACCATTGATTGTATACTTAGAACCAAGTGCATCACAGTTGTCCTCTACTAACCAGAGATTATGCTTATCACAGAATTCCTTTACTGCTGATAAGTCAAAAGGATTACCAAGTGTATGTGCTATCATGACTGCCTTTGTCTTATCTGAGTAAGCTTCTTCAAGCTTTGTTACATCGATGTTATACTGTGGAATAGTAACATCTACGAATACTGGAACAGCACCATACTGGATAGCTGGTGTTACTGTTGTTGGGAAGCCTGCTGCTACTGTTATTATCTCATCGCCTCTCTTTATTCTTCTGTCACCAAGAAGTGGTGATGTAAGTGCCATAAATGCGTTAAGATTAGCTGATGAACCTGAGTTTACCACTGATACATACTTTACATTAAGATATTCGCCAAGCTTCTTTTCAAACTCATCTGTGTAACGTCCTGATGTAAGCCAGAACTCAAGTGCTGAGTCTACAAGATTCATCATTTCCTTGCTGTCATATACGCGGCTTGCATAAGGAATTCTGTCCCCTTCCTTATACTTTTTCTGGTTATGATACTTCTTGCAGTATTCATCAACAATTCCAAGAATTTCTTCTCTTGCTTCTAATTCGTTCTTGTTTTCAAACATACTTTTCTCCATTCTATATTTGTTATATTCCAAAATTTTTATATTTCCGCATTTTTATTTCTAAGATAATATATTGATGTCGGGATAAAAACAAAGCTAATAATATATCTTTTTAGCTTTAGCTTAATCATTAAAGAATTCATCAATTTCCTTATCAAGACATGCAACAACGTCTCCGCCAGATGCATATACCTTTGACCATTCTACTGACTTTTCAATAGCCATATCAAAGTTCCATCTTGGCTTCCAGCCAAATGTCGTCTTTAACTTAGAACAGTCAAGCTTAAGGAAATTAGCCTCGTGTGGACCTCCGTCATACTTGTTTATCCACTTAAGTCCTTCTCCCCACTTGTTACAGAATGTATCAACAAGTGTTCCTGTTGTTATACAGTCACTCTCATCCGGACCTACGTTATAAAAGCCTGCATACTTCTTATCTTCGTACTGCTTCATGGCTATCATAAGATAAGCTGCAAGTGGTTCTAAGACATGCTGGTATGGTCTTGTTGAATGTGGATTACGGACAACTATATCCTCTTTCTTTACAGCAGCCCTTACACAGTCCGGAACGATTCTGTCATTGGCAAAATCACCACCACCTATAACATTGCCAGCTCTTGCTGTTGATACTGCAACATCCATATCATTAAAAAATGAATTGATATAGCTGTGTGTTACAAGTTCTGAACATGACTTGCTGTTAGAATATGGGTCATATCCGTCCAGAGGCTCATTTTCCCTGTAGCCCCATGCCCATTCGTTATTGTGGTATACCTTATCTGTTGTCACGTTAAGGAATGACTTTACACATGGGTTAAGCCTTACACATTCACATATATTCACTGTACCCATGACATTAGTCTCATATGTGTATACAGGGTCTTTATAAGAATCCCTTACGATTGGCTGTGCTGCCAGGTGAAGCACTATTTCTGGCTGTGTTTCTTCAAACACCTTCTTTAAATGTTCAAGATCTCTTATGTCTCCTATTACTGAGTTTATGTTGTTCTCTACATCTGCCATAGAGAAAAGATTAGGTGTTGTAGGTGGTACAAGTGAATATCCTGTTACCTGGGCACCTGCCTTTACAAGTATCCTGCAGAGCCATGAACCCTTAAAACCTGTATGTCCTGTTACAAGGACTTTCTTTCCTTTATAAAAGCTTAAATCCATCTTTGTATATAACCTTTCTGCTTATCAACTATCTTAAAACATATAAATATTCATCTTATATAATTCTATATAATCTGCCACCTGTGAATTTACCACTTCTTCCAAGGAGCTGTTCCTGTGGCAAGATACTTCTCAAGCATATCCATCTCTCTTTTGTTATCCATGCACTGCCAGAAGCCCTTGTGCATGTATGACATAAGCTGTCCTTCTTTTGCAAGCTTTTCAAGTGGTTCCTTCTCAAAGACTGTATCATCACCTTCAATATAGTCAAATATTTCAGGATTTAACACCATATATCCGGCATTGATTGGAGCTCCATCCATGTGGCTCTTCTCTCTGAATGACTTAACTGCATTGTCACCACCGATATCAAGCACGCCCTTCTGCTGCTCTAACATAACTGCTGTAAGTGTAGCAATCTTGCCATGGTTCTTATGGAAATCTACAAGCTTTGATATATCAACATCACATACTCCATCTCCATAAGTCATAAGGAATGGTTCATCGCCTACATACTTCTGGACTCTCTTGATTCTTCCACCTGTCATAGTGTTAAGTCCTGTATCAACTACAGTAACCTTCCATGGTTCACAGTGCTGCTCATGAATAATCATATCGTTAGTTCCCTTAGTGAAATCAAATGTGATATCACTGTTATGAAGGAAATAATCTGCAAACCATTCTTTTATTACATACTGCTTGTAACCTGCACATATGATAAATTCATCAAAACCATAGTATGCATACTCCTTCATAATATGCCATAAAATAGGCTTTCCACCTATCTCAATCATTGGCTTTGGCTTAAACTGACTTTCCTCACTTATTCTTGTTCCGAAGCCACCGGCTAATAATACTACTTTCATTTATTCCTCCGCATTATGTATAAAACTCTCATATATGATGTAAAGTCGTTTAATGTTACTATCCCCTTTGCCTCAAAAAATATGTTTTACTTACGACAATAACTAACAACATGCTCATGTATGATGTTTAATAAATTAAATATTCATTAATTCTCTATCATATATTTAATGGTTTAATCTAGAAAATTATACGCACACAAAATATAATTGTCAAGTTGCTATACTAGTTATTAAAAATACAATAAGCATGTTACTGTTTACATGTCAACAAATCCATATAACAATAATAGTGGACAGATGAAATGAATTCTCTATCTGTCCACCATTATTACTTTATTATATTTACCTGAACCTATCTCCTCTTCTATAGCCAAACATTCTCATAACACTGCTGAATCTGAATTTCCTTCCTGAACAAAAGTCAGAATTGCCTGAATCACCATAGACTTTCCAATTGAATTTCTACCTGCAAACAATGTCAGATTGTTTAGTGTAAATTCTGAATCACAGGATACTTCAAAAGCAACTACTATCACTTTCAAAAGATACTAAGTCATCTCCCATTCTCCGCTCTCTCCCTCTGCCACTTAGCCTCATCACAATACACATCATACAATCTGTAATATATATCTGCTGCCTTAGTGTATCTTGTGCTTAAGTAATCTGCATTCTCTTTATATCTTTCTGCCATATTCTTTTCTTCTCTTCCCTGCGTAGGTGTATATATTCCACGACCATAATATATTGCATTTACATATTGATCTATCATATCTTCATCTGCATATTCTTCCAGCATCTCTCTTACAGCCTCACATGGATAATATCCATCTTCACCAGCTGGTGAATTTGCCAGAAGTCTTCCCATATGATAACTAAAGCGGTCTATCTGCCCGTTCTTTTTAAGCAGTTCCCTAAAATGTTCTATCCATTCTTTGATTTCTGTAGTATCCACTTTTCCACACTTTTCTGCCGGACAGAATTTTGTCTTTTTATATATATGATATACCGCTTCTATGTATCTGTTTTTCTCCTCATTCTCCTCTTTATTTTGCTCTTTTGGTAACATTTCAGCATTATCTGTTGTAGCAGCCTCTGTTATTTTTTCATATTCTTCAATTTCTTTACTTTCCTTATTACCTACATTCCCATTCACTCTATCCTTTTTAAACAGCAAAGATACAAGTTCTGCATAAGCCTCTGGTGATGCTTTCATACTCTTCTGAAATGCTTTCATATCATTCCACTTAAGTACACCTGAGTATCTTATTTCTATAGAAGCAAGTACATTACATTTTTCATCATCATCCATATACTCATCCTGTAGGATTGAAATTAGTTTCTTAAGGTAGTATGGCAGCTCTGATACGTTCTTTATATTTTCCATATCTTTTATGACTATGAAATAGTCATATATCTGTGTTTTCGTAAAATCCTTTTCTCTCACTACACCATACAACATCATAAGATACACTTCAACAGTTCCATATTTCCTACATTCTTTAAGCGCCCATATATATTTATCTGTCATATAGCCTTCTGCATTTTCCCAGAACATATGCTTAATGTGTTCTGGGGCATCATTAATCTTTGGTATATTTTCGCCCGAAAAGCATGATTCCAGTCTATATATCTGTACTATAAATTCATCATCCAGCTTTATTTTATCCTGCAATTTACTGATATGTGAATATATATCAACACCCCTAACGGCAAGTTCACGGCAGTAGTCTATTGCCATCAGTTTTCTATGCTCCTGTGCTTTATACAAAATTAACAGTATATTTTCATCATAGTCATCGCTAAAATAGATGCCAAGCCAGCTTCCAAGTGTTGTCCACTTTTCTTTTGCACATATGGATGCAAGCCTGGCTATGCTAAAGTTTTTCTGTCTGAATTCTTCAATCTTAGTCTTTATGAGCTGCTCTGATGCTTTTTTATTTTCATTTCTTCTGTTATCCTCACCATAAGGTACTGGATTAAGCAAAATACCGTTATTTTCCTGTATAAACAGATATTCGTATTCATATTCTGGTTCTTCTGTATGTATTTCATCAAGAAGCTTCTCATACTGTTTTATGACATTTTCCGGAAGTGCCCATTCTGCAGTATTAAAGTATCTGTTATTATATATTTTATTTCTCAGATGATTTTTAATATATATTCTTTCTTCGTCTGACATCTGTGTCACTTCATATAACATATTATCAATTAATCTGTCCTTGTTTATATCTGGTATATCTTCTGCTATATCAAGTAATGCCTCCCAGCGCTCCGGCTTAAAGTTTGCTTCTTTTATAAGAAGCTTCATATACTGGCTTATCGTATCTTTTAAATCTGACTGTATAACGCTTTCCGTTGTCACGTACTCTCTATAATGTGGCTTTATTATACTTCCTATTATACTGCTGCCTGACGGCAATGCTTTATATACGTGTTCCCATCCGTTTTTATCATATATAAGTGCCATCTTTGCTGCGCCAGCCTTTTCATCAACTGTTCTGAATGCTGACAGATTAATCCAGCTGCATATCACCTTCTTTATTGAATCCTTAGGTGAATTAGACTTATACTTGTAACACATATCATCTACACGCAGCAGCCATTCAAACGCTTTTTTAGCATATTTTCTCTGGACAAGCAACGTATCAACTCCCCATAATATATCTATATATGAATTTCTTTCAAACATTATATTATCACTCTGGTTTGCAAAAAGGCTTAACAAACCTGTGGGATTACTCCACTCATTTTCAAGTCTTTTAAGAATAACTGATGGTGACAGTTCGCATAATTCTGTAAAGAATTTTGATATGTATTTCCACTGCTTCTCATCATTTACATGTGCTATTATTTCTGTAACAACAGTATCCATTATTTTCTGTGAACGCCAATTATCCTTAATGCAGCCTTTCATAAGAAGTGCGTTAAGCATGCCTTTTCTTATATTTCCTGACCAGAACAGCTTTTCCCCTTTGTATTGAGCCTTGAATTTTTCTATATATGAATATGTAAAAAGTGATTCTGTCTCAACCATTACATCTACACATACTTTTGTAAAAGTTTTCCACATTTTACTATCTGTTGATATATCAAGATATTCCCATGTATTCTGCACGCTTGCCAGATAATATTCTCTTTCGCTTCCAGTTTTCACTATGTGTACAAAAGGTTCTTCATCATATGAATATTTTCTTACCTGTTTGATGAACTCATTATATTCAAGTTTACTAAGCTCTTCTATAACTGCCTTATCACCCTCCGCATCAGTCCATTGTCCTACTAACATACAAGTAATTTTAACATTGTCTGGCAATCCGTTAATCCATTCCGGCTTTTTTAAGAATGCGCCATTAAATATTTTTCTTTTCATTGGTATATATAATCCATGTGTTTCACTCACCAATGCATCTGCTTCACTTACATCCATTCCAGCACGTACAAGTGCAAGTCTTAGTGTTGAATATGTTCTTGGGCGCAGTACTATTTCCTTATCTGAAAATGATGGCAGCCCATCTGTAAATATAAATATATTGGTATTATTTTCTATTACAACTATCTCTTCCGCATAAAACCAGGGTATATATATATTTCCCGTCTCACCTATTGCCGTTAACTTATCCCAGTCTTCCTTACTTTTTACAACGAATATTGGACGTTTTTCTTCTGTTTTCCACAGTTCATTAACGACACAATATATCGCCTCTTCCATGCATCTGGCTCTTATATATATTTTTTCATTATTTTTTTGTTCATTAAATTTATTTATAAAATCATCATCATCTATATCAAAAAAATCTATTCCAATCTTAGGATTAACTGTTTTTCTTTTTAACTGGATATCAAGCTCATCCGTTGAATATACAGACATGCTGTTTTCTGCATATATCCTCATCTGATTACTTATATTTTCAAGCTTCTGGATAATCTGCCCACTTACTTTCTTTTGTTCTTCACTCTGAAAGTATCTATCATATTTATCTGGTGCAGCTTCAACAAGCTCATACAACACAGCATTTAATATTCTGTCAGCATACAGATATGCTTCCTCATGAGGTATCTCGTATGCACTCATAAGATTGGTAAGTCCGTTACTAAGTCTTGATTTAAGTGTATATCCTGAATCTTTTGCAAGCTCTGCTGCCAATGCTTCCAGATTTTTTTCACATAAAATGTCAGCTATATCATCTATTATCTTATCTGCATCTTACGATTCATGTTCGATAAAAAATCTACTGTTGTCAACAAGCAGTTTTTTAAGTGTCTTTTTATCTTTTATTTTTCCTAAGAATTTCTTTCCAGTATCCACCAGATAATTTACCGCATTATTTTTAACTATTTCTTCAAGTAATTCGTCTACAACCATATGCTCCCTCCAACTATCCCGTTATCAGTTTATTTTTTTCTTTATATTCCTATCTTTCTATTTTCTATTTTATTATAAGTCCATCAAGGTTTATATATTTATCCTATATATTTTTTATATTTTTTATTTATTATGTATTGACATTTTAAATCACACATTATATAGTATAACTATACTTAATTAAGTCTTGAATGTGCATTATACGCTTATATTAAAGTTCTATATTACGCATTTCTTATGTATCACACTGGATTCAGTACAACATTTTATTATCAGATTTTACCCATATATACACAACAAGGCATGATTCTATATTATGATCATTTTATCATATGATGTACCTGATGTAACAACTCACTTGTTATATATTTGACCACATGTTAGAATATATATGATTTCATAGCAGAATTGCCTGTTGTTAATTTTACTTATTGAATAAATGAAATTTTAAGGAGATTTTGCTTATGAAAATTAACGATAAAGATAATAATTATTACAACAAAAACACTGATAACAATATAATTATTAAAAATGATAGTAGCTCCTCTACTACAACCAAACGATATAGTGATAACGTATTTTGTCTATTATATTCAGATAAGAAGAATTTACTGGATTTATACAATGCCCTGAATAACTCATCTCATACAGACACTGATAATCTTAGCATAACAACGCTAAAAGGTGGCGTGTATATGAAGTATAAGAATGATGCCTCATTTGTATTCAGCTATGAGTTATATATGTTTGAACAGCAGTCATCACTTAATTTTAATATGCCATTAAGGTTCTTACACTATGGCTCAGAAGTATACAGGAATATATTTCCTAATAATATGCTTCATAAAAGAAGTATGCTTAAGATTCCAACTCCACATTTTATTACATTCTATAATGGAAGAGAACGTATGAAAGAGCGTATTAAAATTCTTAAGCTGTCAGATATGTTTGAACATCCTACAAAGCATCCAGAGCTTGAGTTAATCGTTACGGTTATTAATCTTAATCCTGCTGAAGATGCAACTGATATTATACATAGCACTACTGATGACAACTTTTTTGATAATAATATCAGACCAGCCATAAACGGATTATTCACGGATAACATATTAAACCGCTGCAAGTCACTCAGAGATTATATGACTTTTGTCACTAAAGTACGTAATAAAATGGATTTATCCGGTCTGGATGTCAGGACATCAGTTATCGAAGCTGTAGATGAATGTATCAAAGAGGATATTCTATCAGATTTCTTTATAAAGCATAGAGAAGAGGTGATTGATGTGAGTATATTTGAATACGATGAAGAAGGCGTTATGGAGATTCTCCGTGAAGAAGCCCGCACTGCTGGACTTGAAGAAGGGCGTGCTGCTGGGCTTGAAGAAGGACGTATAACCGCAGCTATCGATGCCATTAAAAATATCATGACAAAGCTTGGCAAATCTGCTGATGAAGCTATGGACATACTTGATATTGATATTGATAAAAGAGAGGCTATTAAAAAAAAGCTGTAGTAGTTTTTTGCCCGCTTAAATATTAAACAATAAGTGGGATGTAAGCATTAAGAACATGTCTCTTAATGCTTCGCCCCACTTATGTACTTTATCTGACAAACTCACAACTGTTATATTTTATATCTTCCTAGAACTGGTTATCTTTAAAGAATTCCCGCTTTCTTTCAATCATCTCATCTATTCTGCTGATATAATTCCTTACATCCTTGACATTCTCTATTCTCTCAATCCTTACTGAATGATTATCATCCGACTCATTATGGAAAACAACCTTGCTGCTTGCTCCAGCTCCACATGCTATTATAGTCTGTTTCTCTTCCATAATAAGTATGTTATATATACACTCCTTACCTTCCTTTGAATATCCTACATTTTCAAAGTTTCCAGCCATATTCTTCTGCCTGTACATATAATATGGTTCCATATCAAGCTTTTTTGCTGTTTCCTCTGTCATTCTTATGATCTCATCCGTATTTTTTGTTGACAGCTGCTTGTACTTATCTCTCCATATATTAAGCGCGGCTGCTCTCTTTATGGCAAGTGAATGTACCGTAAGACTTTCCGGATTCATAGCCTGTATCTCGCTAAGTGTATGCTTTACTTCGTCAACATCCTCTCCGACAAGACCAAGTATTATATCCATATTTATATTATCGAAGCCTTCTTCTCTTGCCATATTGTATACATTCTTTATCTGTTCTACAGTATGCTTCCTGCCTATAAGGTCAAGCGTTTTCTGATTCATCGTCTGTGGATTGATAGAGATTCTTCCAACATTATGTTTCTTAAGCACCTTAAGCTTATCAAGTGTTATACTATCTGGACGACCTGCTTCTACTGTGAATTCATGACATCCATCTATATCAAACAGTCTTTTAAGTTCTGTTATCAGTCTGTCAAGCTGCGCTGCACTAAGCGTTGTTGGTGTACCACCACCAAAGTATACTGTATCAAGTCTTCTCCCCTTCATGGCTCCTGATACGAATTCCATTTCCTTAATAAGTGCATCAAGATAACTATCAACGTAATCTTTATAGGCTCCAAGTGCATATGATGAAAATGAACAATACAAGCATATACTTGGACAGAATGGAATTCCTATATACAGACTATAACCATTTTTATAATCTATACGATTCAATATATCCATTTCTTTTCTGGCCACATTAAGTGCAAGTTCTGCTTTCTGCTCACTTGCCTTATGCTTATCCATAAAATGTCTTTTTATCGTTTCTTCGCTTTCACCATCTTCAAGCATCATATATGCTATCTTACTTGGACGCACTCCAGTAAGATATCCCCATGGAAGTGTTTTTCCGGTCTTTTTACTAAGATACTCATACAGATATGACTTGAACTTATCATGCATCTGGCTTTTATTAAGCCCTGTAACATCTGGTACCTTTATGTCTATAATAGTATCAATAATATCCACTGATGTATATTTTGAATCGTCTTCTATACTATCTTTATGATTATCTTTTAGATTCTCTTCTGTACTGTCTTTATGATTATATTTCGGATTATTTCTTGAATTATCGCTTTCTTTATATGCTGTAACCTCTGTTCTTGGATAGAATGAGCGCACCAGCACTATGGCATCATCATAAAATCTATTATCATCTATTTTAATATATATCATCATTATTCCTCTCTATATACAGCTTCCCAAAAAAACACCACCTGCACACAATATTAAATATTCTGTCTAGTCTATATATACATAAAATATAAAATTTATAAATCAATTCTAAATTGATAATTCTTCATCACAGAAACGGATTATTCACTCTTTCATAACCAACGCTTGTGCCTTCTCCGTGTCCCGGATATACCTTCGTATCATCAGGAAGTACCATTACTTTTTCTTTTATTGAACGCACTATTTCACTCATGCTACCTCCAGGAAAATCCGTTCTTCCAACTGAGCCACAGAATAATGTATCTCCTGAAAAAAGCACTCCTATTTCTCTTACATAATAACAGCTTCCACCTTCTGTATGTCCCGGTGTATGAAGTGCTTCTATATCAAAGCCTGCAAGTTTAAGTATTTCGCCATCTTTATGCCAAACATCTGCTTTTACTGAAAGCTTAAGCCCATATGCTTCACCAAGATTAATATGTGGCTGTTCAAGTGTATTCTTCTCATCACATGATGCATATACTTTAACATCATATTTATCTCTTACGGCATCTGCTGCCATAATATGATCAAAATGCCCGTGTGTTAACAATATTCCCTTAAGGCTGCATCCTGATTCATCTATCATTCTGCTTATCTCATCCTGGCTGTCTGCTGGATCTATAAGAACACACTCTTTAATATCCATATTACATAACAGATAGCAGTTAGTGCCTACCATTCCTAATATTCTTGAATCTATTTTATACATAACTTTTCCTTTTCTTTATATTATTATTTTTAATATTTGCCACCGATTGATGCATACAGTCAGTCAGACCCATTGCTTTGCAATTTATAAGCACCTATATATCATCGTAATATCATTATATGCTATCAAAAAGCCGTTATCAAGAATAATCCCGACAACGGCTCTAAACTGTAACATTTATATGCTATATTTTACACATTATGTTTGTTATTTACATTCTCTATTGCTATATCCATCGCACACAAGCTTCTACATTATCAGAATTCAGATAATACCTTTTCTGCCGATACTTGTCTTTATCAGCCCGTAGCTCTCTCAATATCTGTGACACCATCTATTTTTCTTAGCTTGTCGATAAGTCTGTTAAGCTCTTCCTTACCTGATACCACAAATCCTAAGTTAATAGTTGCAATATTCTTCTTGTTTACACGGCTGTTCATGAATCTTACATCTATGTTAGCTTCTGTAAACAATCTTGATATATCAACAATAAGACCTTTTCTGTTACCTGCAAATATGTTAATCTCGGCACTGTATTTTTCATCTTTGTTCTCTGTCTGTTCCCACTCTGCTTCTATGAGTCTTGCACGCTCACTTGCCGGGAAGTTTAGTATGTTGATACAGTCTGTTCTGTGGATTGAGATACCTCTTCCTCTTGTAACAAAGCCTACTATTTCATCACCTGGAACAGGATTACAACATCTTGAGAATCTTACAGCAACATCGTGGATTCCTTTAACAACGATTCCACCCTTGCCCTTTTTATTGTCCTTCTCCTTTTCCTTGCTTTCACTTGCTGCTATCTGTTCAAGTGCCTGCTTGTCTGTAATCTCAGACTTCTTTGTCTTTAAGTATTCTTCATTAAGCTTATTGACTATCTGCCCTTCTTTTAAAGCTCCATGTCCGACGGCAGCCATAATAGAATCCCAGTCCTTATAGCCATATTTTCTTAAGGCCTTTTCTACGAATTCAGGCTTATTTATCTCTGAAAGAAGTATGCCCTTTCCCTTACAATAGTTGGATATAAGCTCCTTACCCTTTATTATATTGTCTTCCTTAAGCTCCTGCTTAAACCACTGGTTAATCTTGTTACGTGCCTGTGTGGACTTAACCATAGATAACCAGTCACGGCTTGGTCCCTTTGAATTCTGTGAAGTTATAATCTCGATTCTGTCACCATTTTTTATCTCATAATCAATATTAACAAGCTTTCCGTTAACTCTTGCACCTACCATCTTATTGCCTACAGCACTATGAATACTGTAAGCAAAGTCTATAGGGTTAGAACCTGCCGGAAGTGTCTTTACATCTCCTGTAGGTGTGAAACAGTATACCGAATCAGAAAACAGATTAAGGTCATTCTTAATAGATGATAAGAATTCCTTGTTATCTGACATATCTCTCTGCCATTCAAGTATCTGTCTTAACCAGCTAAGCTTGGCTTCTTCACTCTTGTTTGTCTCACCTGTTTTGCCTTCTTTATACTTCCAGTGAGCTGCAATACCATATTCTGCTATTCTATGCATTTCATATGTTCTTATCTGTACTTCAAAAGGCTGGCCATTGGATGCTATAAGTGTTGTATGAAGTGACTGATACATGTTAGGCTTAGGCATAGCTATATAATCCTTGAATCTTCCTGGAATAGGCTTGTACATCTCATGTATTACACCTAAAGCCGCATAACAGTCTTTAACTGTGTCAACCTTAATACGCACTGCAAATATATCATATATCTGATCAAGTGTCTTATTCTGGTTAACCATCTTTCGATAGATTGAGAAGAAATGCTTAACTCTTCCATCTATCTCTGCTTCTATACCGGCATTGCTTATATGCATACCGACTTCCTTGATTATGCTCTTTATAAATGCTTCTCTGCCCGGTCTGTTGATATCAACCTGCTTTACAAGGTCATTGTAAGTATCAGGCATAAGATATTTCATGGAAAGATCATCTAATTCTACCTTAATCTTAGATATACCAAGCCTATGTGCTATAGGAGCATATATATCCATAGTCTCTCTGGACTTTTCCACCTGCTTTGCTGGTGACTGGTACTGCATTGTACGCATATTGTGAAGTCTGTCGGCAAGCTTTATAAGGATAACTCTTATATCCTTAGCCATAGCAAGAAACATTTTTCTTAAGTTTTCTGCCTGCACTTCTATCTTGTCATGCTGATAGTTAAGCTGTGTAAGCTTTGTAACACCATCTACCAAAAGTGCAACCTCATCGCCGAATTCTTTTGCCACATCTTCACTTGTCATAACAGTATCTTCAACAACATCATGTAAAAGACCAGCTATAATAGACTCTTTATCAAGCTCAAGCTCTGCTAATATAATAGCAACACAAAGTGGATGTATAATATATGGCTCACCTGACTTTCTAAACTGGCCTTCATGAGCCTTTTTTGCAACCTTATATGCACGTTCTATATCTGAAAGGTCAGATGATGGATGGTACATTTTAACTTTTTCTATAAGGTCATTATAAAGCTCCTCCGGGCTTGTAAAATCCGCCGGCGTATCCACTGATTTTTCTACTTTGCTTGTCTTAATATTCTTGTTTCCTGCTAATTCTATATTGCTCTCTGGCATATAATCTCTCCCCTCGTGTATCTATAATCCGGGTGCACAGCCTGTATATGACTGTTTTATTATATTATAATTTACTCTTTATCTGCTCCTA
>ERZ791628.426-NODE-426-length-16706-cov-4.16251_pt1 | contig 16706 bp, 10 predicted proteins | sample MGYA00510265_ERZ791628 | MGnify/ENA primary metagenome ERZ791628 (study PRJEB30046, sample SAMN00715184) | human gut metagenome | study: EMG produced TPA metagenomics assembly of the A metagenome-wide association study of gut microbiota in type 2... | reverse complement strand
TGCGCGGATGCGAGCCTCGCCCTTCGGCACAACCGGGTAGTAGAAGCCCGTAACGTAGATGCCTTCCTCAAGCAGGCGGTTAGCGTAGCGCTGAGAGAGCGGAGCATCGTAGAGCATAACGGCGCAGATGGCACTCTGTGTAGGCTTGATGTCGAAGCCCGCAGCCATCATCTTGTCGCGGAAATAGTTCACGTTCTCTACGAGGCGATCGTGGATAGAGTTGTCCTCCTTCAACATCTTGAACACCTCAAGACTTGCGCCGATGATAGACGGAGCCAATGAGTTAGAGAAGAGGTACGGGCGGCTGCTCTGGCGCAGCATGTCGATAATCTCCTTGCGACCAGTTGTAAATCCGCCGAGTGCGCCGCCGAATGCCTTGCCCAATGTGCCTGTGTAGATGTCCACACGACCGTATGTCTTGCAAAGCTCACTCACACCGTGACCCGTTGCGCCTACAACGCCAGCCGAGTGCGACTCGTCTACCATTACAAGTGCGTCGTACTTCTCTGCCAAGTCGCAGATCTTGTCCATCGGAGCCACGTTGCCGTCCATAGAGAACACACCGTCGGTGCAGATGATGCGGAAACGCTGGGCCTGAGCCTCCTGCAAGCACTTCTCCAGTTCCTCCATGTTGGCGTTGGCGTAGCGGTAGCGCTTAGCCTTGCACAGACGCACGCCGTCGATGATAGAAGCGTGGTTGAGTGCGTCAGAGATGATTGCGTCCTCGTCGGTGAGGAACGAGCCGAACAAGCCGCCGTTGGCATCGAAGCAGGCAGCATATAATATGGTGTCTTCTGTCTGGAAATACTCAGAGATGGCAGCCTCAAGCTCCTTGTGGATGTCCTGTGTACCGCAGATGAAGCGTACAGACGACATACCGAAACCGCGACGATCCATCATCTTCTTTGCACCCTCGATGAGGCGTGGGTGGTTAGACAGACCAAGATAGTTGTTGGCGCAGAAGTTGAGCACTTCCTTACCATTTACCTGGATTGCAGCCTGCTGAGGGCTTTCAATGATACGTTCCTCTTTGTAGAGACCTGCTTGCTTCAGATTCTCCAAAGCGGCAGCGAGATGTTCTTTTACTTTTCCGTACATGAGATAGGTTATTTAAAAGTTTTTTTGTTATTACAAGTGCAAATTAACTCATTATTTTTGATACGTGAAAATGTTTATAGTAGTTTTTTTAGCGTAATGAAAAAAAATGAACGATTTTGTATTGCCGTGTGAAAAATTTTTCTTTCCTTTGTACTCATAAACGCTTAAATATATATACGATGAACAATATCTTGGTTATTGGCTCTACTGGTCAGATTGGCTCTGAGCTAACAAGGAAGTTAAGAAGCATTTACGGAAACGCAAATGTTGTAGCTGGTTACATTAAGGGCGCAGAGCCAACGGGCGAGCTTGCTGAGGCTGGTCCTATGGCAGAGTGCGATGTGACAAACCAACAGATGATTGCTGACGTTGTGAAGAAGTACAACATCGACACCATCTACAATCTCGCAGCGTTGCTCTCTGTCGTTGCCGAGTCGAAGCCACGTTTGGCTTGGAAGATTGGTATCGACGGCTTGTGGAACATCCTTGAGGTGGCTCGTGAGCACGGTTGTGCAGTTTTCACACCGAGTTCAATCGGTTCGTTCGGCTTGAACACGCCGAAGATGCTCACACCGCAGGATACTATTCAGCGTCCGCGCACAATCTACGGTGTGTCTAAGGTCACCACAGAGCTGCTGAGCGACTACTACCATAATAAATATGGTGTAGATACTCGTGCTGTGCGTTTCCCTGGCGTTATCTCTTACGTAACACCTCCGGGTGGCGGCACAACCGACTACGCTGTAGACATCTACTACTCGGCTGTTCGCGGCGAGAAGTTCGTATGCCCGATTAAGGAAGGCACACTCATGGATATGATCTACATGCCCGACGCATTGAAGGCTGCTGTAGACATTATGGAGGCAGACCCAGCACGTCTCGTACATCGCAACGCGTTTAACATCGCTTCGCTCAGCTTCGCACCAGAGACAGTGTTCGCTGCTATCAAGAAGTACAAGCCTGAGTTCGAGATGGTTTACGACGTAGACCCGTTGAAGCAGAGCATCGCCGAGAGCTGGCCTGACCGCATGGACGACACTTGCGCTCGCGAGGAGTGGGATTGGTGTCCGGCTTACGACCTCGACGCAATGACAAAGGATATGCTTGAGAAGCTTACAATCAAGCTCAAAGGATAAAGATATATAGGAGGGTATGGCATCTTGCCATACCCACGCTGCCTTAGATACAAATAATGTAGTTTGTATATGTATGGCATCCTTGCCATCCACGAAGTTTACATACAATTAGATTGCGTGGGTATGGCAAGGATGCCATACCCTCCTACAAAAAAGCTCCTGCAGAATGTTCTGCAGGAGCTTTTTGTATATTAAGATGTCTTTTACAGTCTTTCGAGCACCTCCTTAATGAGGTCGTCGATGTGGCTCTTATAGCCAGTGTCGGCTTTCTTGATGCGACGGTTGGCGATGACCATGCAAACCGTTGTGGCTTTGTGACCCATGAGGCGAGCAAGTCCGGCGAGTGCTGAGCTCTCCATCTCGAAGTTGGTGATGTGCTTTCCGTTGTACTCGAAGTTCTCGAGTTTCTCGTTCTGGTTAGGGTCGGTGAGCGGAATGCGCAGCTCGCGTCCCTGCGGACCGAAGAAGCCACCGCAAGCTACCGTGATGCCACGCACCATGTCGTCGGCAGCTATGCGCTCCACAAGCTCCTTGTCGGCAGCTATGGCGTATGGTGCAGGCTGGCACATATTGCCCGACCAACCGAGGTGGTTGAGCAGTGCACGCTCCATCTGCAAGTCGCAGACAGCGTTGCGACCGGCGTAGAAGTTGAGCAGACCGTCGAAACCGATAGAGTACTCCGAGCAGACGAAGGTGCCGGCAGGCGTGTAGAGCTGCAGGCCACCACATGTGCCGATGCGTACAATCTCGAGCGAGCGCAGTGTCTCCTTCTCATGGCGAGTCTTGAAGTCGATGTTAGCCAGCGCATCAACCTCGTTCATCACGATGTCGATGTTGTCGCAGCCGATGCCGGTAGAGATAACCGTGATGCGTTTGCCCTTATATGTACCCGTAACGGTGCGGAACTCGCGGCTCTCTACTGCACACTCCTTGGTCTCGAAGTGTGATGCCACGAGGTCGACACGTCCCGGGTCGCCCACGAGTATCACCTTGTCGGCGAGTTGTTCCGGTTTCACATGCAAGTGGAAGATGCTACCGTCTTCGTTGATGATAAGCTCTGATTCTGCGAAATATTTCTTTTCCATAATCTGATGTTCTGTTAGTAAATAGTTATTTTGATTGTTAGTATTAGTTATTTCTTGATGAGTTTGTTCTCAGCGGTGCGCAGTTGTGCCTCCAGTGTCTTCAACTGCTGACGTGCCTCGTCGAGTTGCTGCTCAAGCTGCAGTATATCTCTTGTGAGTGCGGTGCGGTTGTTGTCAGCAGTGTTGTGATACTTCTCGCGCAAGGTGTTCAATGTTCTCTGCTTGTTCTTCGAGTCGTTTTGTAGACGCATCACCTCGTAGTACATCTGTCGTGTGGTATCGCTACGGAAGCTCTTTATGTCGGTGTACACCACGTCGTCGTTCACCACGAAGTTCACCTTGTCCGTTGCTGCTACTCGTGTGTTTGCTTCTTCCTTAATGGCGTTCAGTTCCTTCTGCGCACGTTCGCGTATCTCTGGTGTTGGCCATGTGTCGCGTATGCGTATCAGCGATGCCAAGCTCTTGAGTCTGCTCTCCGACATCTCGTCAGCATTGTAGTTGGTGCGCTGTTCGGGCATGGCGAATGCATATACGCACGCTTTGCCTTCGGGCTGTCGGCGTGTGGTGGCAAACCATGCAAAGCGTTCGGCATCCGATTCCACGTAGATGAAGTCGTCGTCGTGAGAGTTGAACGGCAGTCCGATGTTCTCCGGCTCGAAGTATGTTCCCTCGTCTGCGTTGTACTTCGCTACGTAGATGTCGCGCTTGCCGAGTCCGTCGTCGGCAATGCCCGACACGTAGAGTGTCTGACCGTCTGACGATAGGAACGGATAGCTAATGTGCTTCAGTTTCGAGTCTATTTCGCTGATGCGATGCGGTTCGCCCCATCCGTCGCCCAACTTGTTGCGTGTGTACAGATGTTGCACGCTGTCCTTGCCCAATTCTGTGTAGTAGCACTTGTTGGCAAAACCGTTGATGAAGACGTATTGGTTGGGTTGTGTGTCTGTGTCGAAGAAGCTGTTGTAGCTTACGAACTTGCCGTATTTCGGCGAGAGCGGTATTGTTTCCACCACTCGGTTCTTGTCCACAATCGTGCTATCCACTACGAATATGCTCTGCGTGTTTGGCAGCATCGCATTGAAGTTCTCCTGCTGGCGAGCGTTCATCGGGTTAGCCGTAGCAGCGCTCTTCGCATTCTTGCGTGCTACGGGCTTCGCCTTCCTCTGTTGTGCGCAAACCATTGTAGATGACAGCAAGAGCGCAAAAAGTATGTATTTTCTTGAATTCATAGTCGTATAGATTGTATTCATGTGATATTTATTATTGCAAAAGTAATAAAATAATTTATATTACGTTACAATATATGATGGAAAAACAAAATAGCTATTCACATATACTGAAGTACACCAGCTTGTTTGGTGGTGTGCAAGTGCTCAGTATCCTTGTCGGACTGGTTCGCAACAAACTTGTTGCGCTCATTCTTGGTCCGATGGGTATGGGTTTGTTGGCTTTATTTTCCTCTACCATAAAGCTTGTTGGCGACTCTACCAACCTCGGACTCTCCATCAGTGCGGTGCGCAATATGTCGGGAGCCTACGATTGTGGCAACCATGAGCACCTTCTGCGTAGCATCAGCGTGTTTCGTCATTGGTCTCTGCTCACCTCTCTTTTCGGCATGTTGGTGTGCATTGTGTTGTCGCCGTTGCTCAGTAGCTGGACCTTCTCTTTTGGCGACCACACGCTCCACTTCGTGCTGCTTGCTCCGGTGGTGGCTCTAACGACGTTCTCTACTGGCGAGCTTGCCATTCTGAAAGCCACACGGCGCTTGCGCGACATAGCCGAGAACTCCGTTTATGCCATGCTTGTGACACTCTTCGTGTCCGTTCCGATCTACTATTTCTTTGGTTATAAAGGCATAGTGCCTTCGCTGCTGCTTGTCATACTGTTGCAGACCGTCATCGTGATGCGCTATTCGCTGCGTGCCTATCCGTTCCGTCTCAACTTCAGTAGGGCGTTGTTGGGCGAAGGTTGTGGCTTCTTGAAGCTCGGCGTAGCGTTTGTCATAGCTGGCATGGCAGGCAGTGGGGTGGAGATGGCTATCCGCGCCTATATCAGTAATGTTGACGGTGTAGACACGGTAGGTCTGTACAATGCCGCCTATGTTATGATATTCACCTACGTAGGCACCGTGTTCACGGCGATGGAGACCGATTATTATCCGCGTTTGTCCTCTATCAGCAAGTTGGGTCGCGAGTTCAATCTCACGGTGAACAAGCAGATAGAGGTGTCGCTGCATCTCGTCTCGCCGATGCTTGTCTTTTTCATTCTTGCCATGCCCGTTCTGCTGCCGCTGCTTTACAGCGGTAAGTTTCTGCCCGTACTGCCGATGATGCAGGTGGCTGCGTTGGCGATGTACGCTCGCGCCATTTTCCTGCCTATCGAGTACATAGCTCTGTCGCGCGGCGACTCGAAACGCTTCCTTTGTATAGAGTTGGTGAGTGATGTCCTGCTCCTCACAATGGCTATCCTCGGTTATAGTCGTTGCGGACTGTTGGGTATGGGTGTAGGCATGACCATAGCCTCGGTTCTTGAGGTGTTTGTGGCTGTCGGTTTCTGTCGTGTGGCTTATGGTTACAAGCTCTCGATGGCGCAGCTGAAGATAATCTTCGTACATGCAACAATCGGAGTGCTCACCAGTCTGCTCTCGTTCGTCGACAATGTGTGGATATACGTGTCGGTAGGTGCGCTGCTCTTCGTTCTCGACTTAGCTTACACGCTCTCCATCATGCGCCGGCACGTCGACATCGACATCGTAAACCGCATAAAGCGTAAGTTCGTGCGTCGGTCTTAGTCAGTGCTTTAGGCGTTTGTAGGCGTTGTGCAGCATATGTAGGTGACGGCATGTGCCGCACGCGAAGTAGATTATTGCCAATGCCTTCTCATACACGTTCAAACCTTTCAGTATGCTACGTCTGTATCCGCCGAAGCGCACGCCGTGCTCGAATTGTCTGAAGCGTTTCACCGCCTCCTTGTATTCAGCTCGGCTCATGTTGCCGGCGTTGTTGAACAACAGTATGAGCACATTAAGATACACCTTCATCTGCCAGCGGCGCACCCGCGTCATCACCTCTTTCGGCATCTGCTCTTGCTCTGCCTTCTTGCCGAGCATCACTATTGTGTTCAGGCGTTGAAACTGCTTCGGCGCGAACTTCTTTGTCATAGCCTCCGCATTGCCTTGATAGTAGAAGAACGTGCCGTGGCAGAAAGCCGTCTTGTTGGCACGCAGATACTGCACGCGTGTGTTATACTCGTCGCTGTCGAAGTAGCGTGTGTCGCAATCGGTGGCGAACATCAGTCGGCGATGTATCAGGGCGAAGCCATGTATCGAGAAGTCGATGCACAACGCGAATGCCTCTATGCCCGTGAGTAGGATAGAGTAGTCGCCGTTGGGTGGGAACGAACCCTTAGCCTGCTCGGTTGAGCCGTCGGCATTGGCGAGCAGCATGTCCGGAACGACAATCTCCGCCCCCGTTTCCTCGATGCGAGTCACGGCATGTTGCAGCAAGTCGGCAGATATGTAGTCGTCCTGCGACATATAGAATATGTAGTCGCCCTCCGCCTCCGCGCTCATAATGTCTATGTTGCGAGCCGTGTTTCCCTTGCCGTCGTTCGTCTTCGTCATTATCTTTATGCGCTTGTCGGCAGCAGCCAGTTGTTTCAGCACGCTCAGACTGTCATCGGTAGAGCCGTCATCGAGCGCAACGAGCTGCCAGTCGGCATAGGTCTGCGCCATCACCGAGCCAATAGATCGCTGCAAGTACAGGCTGCCGTTGTAGACGGGCATTAGTATCGTGACTTTAATCATTCTGTGTTATTGTTATGTTCTCTGCAAAATTACAAATTTATTGTCTGCTCAGTGTGTTAATTTAAGGTTTTTCTTTGCTCTTTTTCCGCAAATTGTTTTTACCTTTGCAGCGATACATAATGATAAATAGGAACGTAATGTCACAGATTGATATATTTGAAGCGACGAGTTGCAAACCCGAATACGTTGCAGCAGTCAATCGGTTGCTGCTGCAGCTATGCTCTTCGCCCCGCGAGATGAGTGCCGAACAGTTGCAGAATTTGGTTAAAGAGCCCAACAGTCGGTTGTTGCTGCTCACGGTAGATGGCGAGGTGATGGGTATGTGTACCGTTGGCTTCTACACTTCGCCTACGGGTCGCAAGGCGTGGATAGAGGATGTAGTGGTGGATGCGCAGTGTCGTGGGCTGCATCTTGGCGAACGACTCGTGGCTTCCGCTGTCAGCTTCGCCGAGCGCGAGGGCTTCAACACGCTCATGCTCACCTCGCGACCATCGCGCGTGGCTGCTAACAGACTCTATCAGAAGGTGGGGTTCGAACGCAAGGAGACAAACGTGTATTTAAAAGTAAAAAAGTAAAAAGGTAAAAAGATAAAAAATACTATGAAACTTGATAACAACACGGGATTGGTGCTTGAAGGCGGCGGAATGCGCGGCGTCTTCACGTGCGGTGTGCTTGATGCGTTTATGAAGCACAACATGTATTTCAACTATGTGGTGGCGGTGTCGGCAGGAGCGGGCAACGGCATGTCGTACATGAGTAGGCAGCCGGGACGTGCACGCGTTACGAACATCGACTACATGGACAAGTTCCACTTCATCGGACTACGCTATCTGCTCACGCAGGGCTGCATCTTCGATGCCGAACTGCTCTACGACAAGGTGCCGAACGAGTATGTGCCGTTCGATTACGACGCTTATTTCAACAATCCGGCTACGTTCGAGATGGTCACAACCAACTGTCTCACGGGTCGTCCGATGTATCTCACCGAACGCCACGACCGCCAACGCGCACTCGACGTTGTGCGTGCTTCGGCTTCGCTGCCTTATGTCTGCAAGATAACGAACGTGGACGGCATACCGATGCTCGATGGTGGCATCGTCGACTCGATACCAGTGGAGCGTGCAATGGCTACCGGTCATGCGCAGATGTGCGCAGAACGTGCTCGTGCTGACGCGCAACCGCGGCTATCGCAAATCGGGTCACGACATAAAGATTCCGCATTTCATATACAAGAAGTATCCGCGTCTGCGCGTGGCACTCAGCCATCGTATGCGCGTCTACAACGAGCAGCTCGCGCTGGTGGAGCGTCTGGAGGACGAGGGCAAGGTGGTGTGCATTCGCCCCGAACGCCCGATGGAGGTAGACCGCATGGAGAAGGATGTAGCCAAGTTGCAGCGGCTCTACGAGGAAGGCTTCGCCCTTGGTGAGCGCTTCTGCCTGCAGCACTCTGGAGAAAAATAAAGGGAGACAAGTGCGCCCCCTGAATCAACAAAAAAGTGCAGGCAAGAATGCCCGCACCTTATATATTTATTCTGCAAAGAGTATGGCACAACCATACTCTTTGTTTTGTTACTTGCTGAGTTCCTTCAGCACCTTCTCCAGTTCTGTCCAATGCTCCTCGGTCATATCGTTAGGTGTGAAGATGCTGATACCGTCTGCACCCGCAGCCATCGACGACTGAACGGCCTCCGCGATTTCTGACGGCAGCAGACCTGAGTTCTCCGGATCTACCACCTTGTCTTTGTGGCGCCAGTCGTGGCAGATGAAGATACCACTATATAATAAGGTGTTCTTGCCCTTCATGGCTTCCACCTCTTCCTTCGTCACCTTGCCGACCCAAGCTGCCGGCTCCATGTAGAAGTCGTTGTAGTTCATAGGGAATACAGCATCGAGCTTCCAGTTGTTCCACTGCTGGCGCACCATCCACTCGGCATAGCTCTTCGGACCGGGGAACACGTCGGCACTGAGCTTCTTCTGCTTGGCGTGTACGGCATCAGAGATGGCATTTACGAGGTCGGTTACAGCATCGCAGCGAAACTGTGCCCACTCCTTAATTTTCGACGGGTCGGTCACTTTTGTGATGTCGATGCCGCTCTGCTGCTTGAACGCAGCCACGCAGTCGTCGCAGTAGCAGTAGTCAGCCTTGGCGTACTCGCCGTTCATTGTGAGTCCGTACTTGTCCCACAAACCACGCGCCAGAATAACGTCGGCGTAGCGGATATAGTCGAGCTGCACGTAGTCGACCTCAGGTATGGAAGCAATCTCCTCGAACTTCTCAACGAGGAACTTGCGCACCTCTTTGTTGCGTGGGTCGAGCGTGGTGTAGTAGGGCACGTAAGCCGGCTTGTCGCACGCCGACTCGCCGAGACGGTTCACGGTGTACCAGCTCTTGGGCTTTCCGCCCTGCACCATTGTAGGCACCCAAGCATGATACTCCAATCCCACCTTCTTTGCCACCTTTGCAGCCACGGCAATCTTCTCCACGTCCATGCCGGCATTGATGCACACACCAGTTACGCCGTGCTTCTTCCAAGCCTTAAAATCGGCAGTGAGCGACTTTTCTGTAGTGTTCTCGCCCCATCCCGACCATGCGAATACTGGGGTTTTTGCACCTTTTGCGTTTGCGCACATCGTAGTGAGCGCAAGCGCAAGAGTCATTAAGATTTTCTTCATGTGTTTTTGTTTTATATTATTAGTTTAAAAAGTACTATTATGTAGCTTAATTTGCATAATAAGTACAAAGTTAGTGCTTTTTAGTATATTATTCGTATTTTATTTAAAGAAAACATTAGTTAGTTTAAAAAGTTTCATTTTCTTTATAAAAAATGTTTCATTCTCAAGAAAAAACTTTAAATTTGTATCAAGAATGTAATGTAAAGTTGATATATTGGGATAATATGAAAAATAAATAGAGAGGATTTTTTATAATAATCTATATAAATGTCAATGAATTTGCTGTATATATAGACTTCCTCTTGAAAAAATAAAAGAACATATCATTTAGTACTAATTAAAAATTAACATCTATGTCAAAACAAGTAAAGACAGTAGGTATGCTGCTTGCGCTTTCGGCTTTGCCAATGGGAGCAGCTTATGCTGGAAACGTTACTTCGCAGGCTGTTGTGCAGAACGCACAGGCTGATGCAGAATGTAAAGGTGTTGTTTTTGACGCAACTGGCGAACCAATGATTGGTGCATCGGTTGTTGTTAAAGGCAAGAGTGGCTTGGGTACAGTTACTGATATTGATGGTAACTTTACTCTTACGCAAGTAAAGAAGGGTGACGTGATTCGTATCACTTCGCTTGGTATGACTCCAGTGGAAATGGAGTGGAGCGGCAAGCCGTTGAAGGTGACACTCAACGACGACTCAAAGCAGATTAACGAAGTTGTGGTTACTGCTCTTGGTATCAAGCGCGAGCGCAAGTCGCTTGGTTACGCTATACAGGACGTAAAGGGCGACGCTCTTGTAAATGCACATGAGAACAACGTGGCTAACGCCTTGACTGGTAAGATTGCAGGTGTGCAGATTACACGTTCGAGCAACGGTCCTGGTGGTTCGTCAAAGATCCAGCTCCGTGGTAACAACTCTATCACTGGTCTGAACCAGCCGCTTATCGTAGTGGACGGTGTGCCTATGGATAACTTCACCGGTGCGGAGAACAACGACTACTGGAATCCGTCTGCCGATATGGGTAACGGTCTTTCGGATATCAACCCCGAGGATATCGAGTCAATGTCAGTGCTTAAGGGTGCTTCTGCAGCTGCCCTCTACGGTTCGCGTGCTGGTAACGGTGTAATCCTTATCACCACAAAGCAGGGTCGTGAGACAAAGGGCCTTGGCATTACTATCACTGGTACTGTAAGTGCAGAGACACTCTTCACGTCGCCTAAGATGCAGACCACATATGGTCAGGGTACTAAGGGTCAGTACGACGAAACAAGTGGCTCAAGCTGGGGTCCGCGTATCGAGGGTCAGACCTACACACGCTGGGATGGCAAGGAAGTAGCAATGCAGCGTTATGACAACCTCAACAACTACTTCGGTACAGGTACAGAAATCCAGGAGAACGTGACACTTTCGCAGCAGTATGGCAAGACATCTATCTATGCTTCTGTTACGAACATGAACAACAAGTCGATGACTCCGGGCGCTAAGCTCAACCGTACCAATATGATGCTTCGTGGCGTTACCAACTTCGGCAAGAACAACGCATGGACATTCGATGCTAAGGTGCAGTACATCCGCAACAAGGCTAACAACCGTCCTGTTTCGGGTAACAACAGCAATAACTCGGCTCTCGGTATGTACACCTTCCCGACCACTCTCGATATACGCGACTTCGAGAACTGCGTTGACGAGAACAACCAGATGACATGGTGGAACAAGGATGGCAACAACCCATACTGGATGAGCAAGTACAACCTCTCTGACGATAACCGCGACCGCTTCTTGATGAACGCATCGTTGAAGTATAAGGTGCTCTCTTGGTTGACAGCAGAGGTGAAGGCTGGTACCGATATGTACACACTTGAGACTACAAACCGCACTTACTCTGGTAACTCTCACATTACTACAAAGTACGGTCAGAACATCAATCACTTCTACGAGAACAACTTCAGTTTCCTTCTCACAGCTACAAAGGACAACCTCATCGACAAGATTGGTGCTACAGCTACATTCGGTGGTAACCTCATGGCTACAAAGAAGACAGGCTTGAACAGTAGTGTTACCGACCTCGTTATCGAGAACCTCTTCTCGCTGAACAATGGTAAGGAAAAGCCTTCTGTTTCTCAGATATACACAGAGAAGAAAATCAACTCACTCTACGGTACTGTAGGTTTGAACTACGACGGTTGGGCATTCCTCGACGCAACATTCCGCAACGACTGGTCGTCGGCTCTTGCCAAGGAGCACCGCTCGTTCTTCTATCCGTCTGTTTCGGCATCTGTGCTCTTCGTGGACATGCTCAACAAGTACAAGGTAGCAATGCCGAAGTGGTTCACATTCGGTAAGCTCCGCGCTTCTTATGCAGAGGTAGGTAACGATATGGATCCGTACCAGCTTTACAACCTCTACTCAACAAGCAAGGACGATCATTCTGGCATCACCGCTTCAAGCAACAGCACTCTCTTCGATAAGAACGTGAAGAATGAGCTTATCAAGTCGTGGGAGGTTGGTCTTGAACTCAAGTTCCTCAACAACCGCTTGGGCTTCGACTTCGCTTGGTATAAGTCGAACGCTACAAACCAGTTGCTCAACCTGCCGATGAACTCACTCTCGGGCTACAGCAGCAAGAAGATCAATGCAGGTGATATCGAGAACCAAGGTGTCGAGTTGATGGCTTACGCTACTCCTATCCGCACAAAGGACTTCGAGTGGACTATCAACTATAACGTATCGCACAACAGCAACAAGATTAAGGACCTCTATGAGGGTGTTGACCGCTACGAACTCGGTGGCTACGACAACATCAAGGTTTACGCCATGAAGGGCGGCAACTATGGTGAGATTTGGGGTACAAAGTTCCTCCGCGTTACTGATAAGACCAGCCCGTATTACGGACAACTTCTCCTCACATCCGATGGCCTGCCTCAGGCTACAGGCGAGCTTGAGAAGATTGGTGACCAGCAGGCTACATGCAACATGGGTCTTACCAACAGCTTCCGCTTCAAGGACTGGAACCTCAGCTTCCAGATTGATGCACGCATCGGTGGCGAAATCTTCTCAGGTACAAACGCAATGATGCAGCGTTCAGGTACAGCAGAGGCTACTGCTCCTGGTGGCAAACGTGTAGACGACATGGTAGTTAAGGGCGTTTATCGCGACGCAGCTACTGGCGAGTACGTACAGAACGCCAACAAGATCACTACACAGCAGTATTGGAGCGCAGTGGCTGGTACTGGTAACATGGGTATCGGTGAGGCTAATACCTATAGCGCAACAAACGTACGTCTGCGTAACATCTCGCTTGGCTACACTGTTCCTGCAAAGGTGCTTGCAGGCACTATCCTGCAGTCGCTCAAGGCAGGCTTCACTGTTACCAACGTTTGGATGATCCACAGCAACATGAACGGTGTTGACCCAGAGTCAGTATTTGCTACAAGTACCAATGCTACTGGTTTCGAGTATGCAGGTCTGCCTACAACACGCAGTTACGTGTTTAATGTTTCAATCGGTTTCTAATTCATTAAATTGACAAATATTTATGAAAACGAATAAATTAATAATGTCAGCCATGATGGCGCTTACTCTTGGTGGAGTGATGACTTCATGTAACGACTTTGACGACATAAACAACAGCCCGTTGACGACTGGTGGTGACAAGATAAAACCATACTACTCGCTTCTCAGCTCAATAAAGGGTGCGCAGATGGACCCGTATATTGGCGAGCGTCTCTTCGTTATTGAGTGGGCATCAGCAGCACGTCAGGATGGCGAGGATGGATACAACACATCTATCGGTAAAACAAACGATGGTTGGTATGGTGATGCCTTCAGATATATTTCAAACTGGATGCGCGATGCTAACACATGTATCCGCCTTATCGAGGAACCACAGGGTTCATGGACTGCTCACGAGAAGGACTTCTATCCTAACTTGAAGCAGATGGCACGTATCTGGCGCGTTCAGATGATGGCTCAGTTCGTGGACAACTTCGGTCCGGCTCCTCTTAACGGCTTCCAGGGCGTAAATCCGGAGTTCAGCTCAGAGAAGGATGTTTACTACTGGATGCTTGCCGAGCTTGCTGACGCTGTAAGCAACATCAACACAGAGGTGGCTCCTAACGACGATGAGAAGAAGAACGACCCTGTATTCGCGTTTGATGCAGCTAAGTGGAAGAACTATGGTATCTCTCTGCGTATGCGTCTCGCAATGCGTCTGTCTGAGGCAGACCCTGCAAAGGCTAAGAGCGAGTTTGAGGCTGCTGTGGCTCAGGGTAGTGGTATCAAGACCGTTGACGGCACTGCTGCTGTTCAGGAGTACGATGGCTGGAGCGATTGGTCAGGTCCGATGAGCCGCTCTTGGGATATCCAGAGTATGTCTGCTACAATGGCTAACCTCACTACCAACTTCGGTGGTACTGCTTCTGTAGATGCTCTCGCTAAGTATGTGAAGAACACCAATAAGGAAGAAGAGGGTAAAGAGAACGAGAACCGTTACGCTGAACATGTAAAGGACGCTTCAACTTATCTTGGTTTGAAGTTCGACCAGCACTGGGAGCCTAACACTGACAACCCGACGAAGCAGCTCTTCTTCGATGGTCTGCCTTCAAAGGTTGACCCACGTGCGTTGCTCTATTACTTCCTGCCGGGCGACTACAAGAACCGTACACAGACCGGTTATGTTGCTTACTTTACAAACGCTAAGGCTCCTCAGGTGGAGAAGTTGTGGGCAAAGGACGACCAGAATAAGACAGCTTTGGCTACTGTTGATGCTACATATTGCTGGAATGGTCTGACCGCAGGCTACTCAGGCGATGAGAAAGCCACTACAAACGGTCTTGTAAGCGGCTCTGATCTCGGTGGTTATGGTTACATCGGTACTTATCCTTCTCTTGCTGACGAGTATCGCAACAGCAAGAACAAACGCTTCTTCTTCGGTCCGTGGGAGACTTACTTCCTCTTAGCTGAGGCTGCTGAGCGCGGTTGGAACGTAGGTACAACTGCTGAAGCTGCTTACTATGCAGGCATCAAGGCAAGCTTCGAGTATAACGGCATTGAGGATCTGTACGATGCTTACATCGCTTCTGAGGACTACAACCGTGTAGGTACTTCTGTTAAGTGGAGCCACACCACAGAGCCTACAGCTACATCCATGACCGTCAAGAACGGTTATACTGGCGCTGAGGAGACTGTTACATACGAGTATCCGAAGGCTGCGAACACTCTCTATGCAAAGGTTGCCCAGACTCCGGCTCTCAACGACCACTTGACAAAGATTATCACACAGCTCTACATAGCAAATACTCCGTACTTGCCGCAGGAGAACTGGTCAAATCACCGTCGTCTCGGTCTGCCGTTCTGGGAGATTCCTACATCTACAATGTCTATCACAGACATGAAGGACTGGACAAAGGATTCTTACAAGAGTGCACAGAGCATCAGCCTTTTCGTACAGCGCTTCAAGTATCCTTCAAGCCTCTCATCTTCTGACGCAGCTGGATATGAGAAGGCTGTTAGCTTCCTCAAGGGTGGTGTTGACAGCAACCTCACTCCGCTGTGGTGGGCTATCGGTGGTCATTAATAAAGACCTGATACGAACTTATTTCCGTTAAACTTGCTGATAGCTTGACGGATATATGATAAAAAGGATGCACTGCTCTTTTGGGCAGTGCATTTTTTTTTGTAACTTTGTAAAAACAACTTAAGAACTTTGTAAAAGCAACGTATGAACTTTATAAAAGTAACTTAAGAACTTTGTAAAAGCTTTTTCAACAACTGATATTATAAACAAAACTTTCTAATATGAAGATGAAACGCATATTGTGCTCATTGCTCTGTGCGGCTGCCGTGTCGGGTGCTGTAGCCCAGAACACCGCCGTGCAGGAGACAGAGGAGCAGAAGGACAAGCGAATGGAGTGGTTCGACCACGCCAAGTTGGGTATTTTCATCCATTACGGCATCTATGCTGTGAATGGTGTGTCGGAGAGCTGGTCGTTCCACAACAAATACCTGCCCTACGAGCAGTACATGGCGCAGTGTGACGGCTTCACAGCCAAGAACTACGACCCGAAGGCATGGCTTGACCTCATCAAGGAGAGTGGTGCACGCTACACCGTGCTCACCACCAAGCACCACGACGGTGTGGCTCTGTGGAACACCAAGTACAGCGATCTGAACACCGTGAAGGCTACGGCTGCCAAGCGCGACCTCGTTACGCCGTTCGTTAAGGAGGTGCGTAAGCACGGACTGAAGCTCGGTCTCTACTACTCGCTCATCGACTGGTCGCACCCCGACTATCCTAACTTCACGCGCACCGAGAGTCGCTACAACGTGACCGAGGACCCGGAGCGCTGGCAGAAGTTCCTGAAGTTCGACTTCGACCAGCTCGACGAACTCAACAAGTACAAGCCCGACCTCTACTGGTTCGACGGCGACTGGGAGCAGAGCGCCGAGACTTGGAACGCAAAGGGAATGTCAGAGTTCCTGCGCAAGGCTAACAAGAATGTCATCATCAACTCGCGTATCCAGGGCTATGGCGACTACGCCACACCTGAGCAGGGCGTACCCGTTGTGCGTCCCGAGGCGAAGCACTGGGAGCTGTGCATGACGATGAACGACTCGTGGGGCTATCAGCACGCCGACACCAACTACAAGTCGCCGTATATCCTGCTGCGCACCTTCGTCGACTGTCTTTCTATGGGCGGCAATATGCTGCTCGACATCGGTCCGAAGGAGGACGGCACAATTCCTGAGGAGCAGGTGGCTGTGCTGAAGGAGTTCGGACGTTGGACAAAGAAGCACAAGGAGGCTATCTACGACACACGTGCCGGTATCCCAAGCGAGCACTTCCAGGGCTACACCACGCTCAATGAGGCTGGCGACGTGCTCTATCTCTACCTGCCGTACAAGCAGAACG
>ERZ791628.415-NODE-415-length-16951-cov-17.1985_pt1 | contig 16951 bp, 16 predicted proteins | sample MGYA00510265_ERZ791628 | MGnify/ENA primary metagenome ERZ791628 (study PRJEB30046, sample SAMN00715184) | human gut metagenome | study: EMG produced TPA metagenomics assembly of the A metagenome-wide association study of gut microbiota in type 2... | reverse complement strand
AAGGCAGAGAAGAAGGCATGAACCAGCGCAGCCTTGAGATTGCCAGGAATATGCTGGCAAAGGGGATGGATGCATCGACAGTCTTGGAAATAACAGGATTGTCGATGGAAGAGATACAACAGCTGAGAGCTAGAGGATAGTCTTCAGGTCGGCGATGATGGCCTGGGTGTAGGCTCTTATCTGAGATTCTGACAGATCGCTGATATGCTCGGGAGCGAGGGCGGCGATGTGCAGTCGGGTCTCCATCTCTATCATCGTGGCGATAGGGAGAAGCTTGTGGGCTGTCTTGCCGATGGCTTCTATTGATAACTCGCCTTCTGTTGCCTGCTGGAGGTTCTGGAGATGGGATGACAACTCCTGCTTGACGGTGCTGAGTATCTCGGCTTCTGCCTCCGGATCGCCTTCTGCAAAGGTCAGAAGGGGTGCAAAGCGGGATTTCTTATTGGTTTCCTCTGCTATATCCTCTGCTGCTGATGATGTTTCCTCTGCTATATCCTCTGCTGCTGATGCTGCATCCTCCAAACCGAGGATTTCTTTCAGCTTCTCTGTGCTGAACGGCTTGAAAAGGCAATCGTCGAAACCGGCTTCTTTCAACTCTCTGATGATGCTGGCATCGTGGGCGGTCATCGCTACTACCTTCATGTGGCTGTGGTTGATGTGCTGAATCATCCTGATGCCGTTCATCTCGGGCATTTCGATATCCATCATCATCAGCGCAGGATGCTCGTTGTGGAGCACGGTGAGCGCCTCGGCTACATGCAGACAGGCAAAGACTTGCCAACTGTCGCCTATCAGCTTCTTCAGCATCTCCTGAAGCAGACGGAGCTGCAACGGGTCGTCATCGAGCAGCAGTATCTTGTGATTTTCGAAATGGGGCTTGATTGGGGCGAAGGGCTTCTGCTCTTCTGCCTCTTCTGCTGCAGGAGCGGTACCTAAGGCAAGCGGAATGGTGACGGTGAAGGTGCTGCCCTTGTCCTTGACGGATTCCAGACGCAGGGTGCCCTGAAGCAGATTAACCAGTTCCTGGGTGATGTTCAGCCCGAGACCGGTGCCCTCGATGCCCTGGGCACTCTTCAGACGGGTGAACGCCTGGAACACCTTCTGGCGCTCTTCGGTGGTCATGCCCTTGCCGGTATCCCTTACCGAGAAGGTGAGGAGGTGCTGGGGATTGATGGCTGCCTGGATGGTGACGCTGCCCTTATCGGTGTACTTGATGGCATTGCTAACCAGGTTGTTGAGTATCTGACGGATACGGAAGGCATCGGCACGGTAGTAGGTCTGCGGACTGCTGATGCCATCGAGCTCCAGATGCAGTTCCAATCCCTTCTCCTGGCTCAGGATCTGCATCTCTCCGGCACACTGGCGGAACATGTCGGCAGGCGAGAAATCTACAGGGTTCAGCTTCATCTGTCCGTTTTCCAACTGGTGATAATCGAGCAGGGCGGCAACGAGCCGGGAGAGATGGGTGGCAGAACCCTTGATGCTGTTGAGGCAGGAGATGCCCTGCGGGTTGTCGACATAATCCTTCATCAGGTCGATGAAGCCCGAGATGCTGGCAGCCGGAGCCTTGATATCGTGGGTGATGGTGAGGAGCAGGCGTTCGCGCTGGTTCATGATGCGCCTGATTTCCTCGTTAGCCTCTTCGAGATTCTCGCGGTAGATGCGTTCCTTCTGCGTATCGCGGTAGATGTAATAGACGAGGATGACGGCGGCTGTGATGGCTACGATGGCAAGCAGACCTATCTGCCAGAGCAGATTCTGGCGCGCCTGCATCGCCTGGTTGATAGCCTGCTGCATCGCCTGACGTTCGCGCTGGTGGATATCGTTGAGCTGCTGGGAGGAGCGCAGGGCGAGGCGGGCATTGGTTATCTGCAGGTCTCTCACCTCGCGGTTGATGGCATCGTGGTTATCGCGCGTAGACTGCTTCTCCTTGCGGTCAATCTGTTCCAGGATATCGGCTACGTTTCCGGCTAAGTTGACCGGGGTAGAGAGGGTATCGGTGACAGCCTGGTTGCTGTCGCGTCTGATGCTGAGCGTTTCGGCATGTTCCTTCTTGAAGGCATCGGCAAGGCGGCGGAAGAAGCCCTTGCGGGTTTTCATCACCTCTACGGTGGTGTTCTTTGCCACATGAGTCTTGGGTGCCTTGGAATGCACGACAACGGAATCTTCGCCACTGTTGAGGCTGTTCATCTTCTCATGCAGATAGTTGTGGGATGACTTGCCCTGCATGGCGCGGGTAAGCTGCTGCAGATTGGTCTGTTCCTCCTTGAGCAGGTTGGACATGGTGCTGTCGGCTGCCTGTCGCTTTTCGATATAGTCGCGGGTTGCCTGGTTGATAGCGAGCACGGTTGTGGTGTTGCGATATACCAGCCCTATCGCCAGAATCAGTACGATGGCGACGATGATGTAACCCAGGGCTACCTTGAAAGGAACGTTTGTTTGCTGCATCTTCTTATCTTTTAATGTTTTGAGTCTTTTTGCTATTTGCGTGCAAAGTTAATCAAAAATGCGATATAAACCAACGAAAACAGGAGATAAATGCCAAAATCTGGTCATCTATCTCCTGTTTCATTGAAAGCGACGCGTAATTACTATTTTCTGAAGGTGGATTTACTTTGCTACGGTTGAATCCACTGTTGCTGCTGGAGTCTCAACAGGTGTTGCTGTTGTGTCGGCAGGAGCTACTGTGTCTACTGGTTCTGAACCTGCAACGCTTACCATTCTGTTACCTGCAAATACATTGCTAACTGATACCATTGCTACTGCTGCGATAACTGCAAATACTAACTTTTTCATAATTCTTTTGTTTTTTAATTGTGAATATTATTTGTTTATTAATTCTCTTGTTGAAACTCATTTGCGAGTTCGCTAAATAATATCACAATAGGCGTGCCAAAAATCGATGAATTTGGTTAAGTGTCTGATAATCAGGGTTGATGGTGTTTTGTGCCAGAAACGGGATGTGGGGAAAGTGGGGAAAAGGTGTAGAAAAATTCCCCAATATAGTGTGGAATATATTGGGGAATCGGGGTGTGGCATGTTTTACTCCATGCCGTATTTCTTCATTTTGTTGTAGAGTGTCTTGCGGTCGATGGCAAGCAGTTGGGCTGCCTTGCTCTTGTTGCCGTGGGTGGCTCTCAGGGCAGCGGCGATGCTTTCCTGTTCCGACTGTTCGCTGTGCAGCTGCATATTGAGCGGTCGGGCGGTGGAGGTCTGTGCCATCGTCTTCTCCAGTTCCTGGGCACCGATATACTTGCCACGGGCGAGCAGGGTGGCGCGCTTCATCACATTGTTCAGTTCGCGCAGGTTGCCCGGCCAGTCGTATGAGGCAATGATTTCGGAGGCTTTGGCATCCATTCCGAGCACATTCTTGCCCAGTTCCTGGTTGGCGTGCTTGATAAAGAGGTTGGCAAAGAGGAAGATATCGGCACCTCTGTCCTTGAGGGCAGGCATGTAGATGGTAAACTCGTTGATGCGGTGATAGAGGTCCTCTCTGAACTTGCCTTCGGCTACCGCTTGCGCCAGATTCTCGTTGGTGGCACAGATGAGTCGGATATCCACATCAATCTCCTGCGTGCTGCCCAGCGGACGGATTTTCCTCTCCTGCAAGGCTCTGAGGAGCTGCACCTGTACTTCGTAGTTGAGGTTTCCCATCTCATCGAGGAAAACCGTTCCGCCGTTAGCTATCTCGAAGGCACCCTTCTTATCCTGTTCGGCTCCGGTAAAGGCACCCTTCTTATATCCGAAGAATTCAGATGCTGCCACCTCCTTAGGAATGGCGCCGCAGTCGATGGCATAGAAAGGTTTGTCCTTGCGCAGACTCTGTTCGTGGATGCTGCGCGCCACATATTCCTTTCCGGTGCCGCTGGCTCCGAGAATGAGCACTGACATCGGGGTTGGGGCAACGAGCGAAACGAACTCGTAGAGCTGTTTGGAAGCCTCGCTTTCACCTTTTATATATCTAGGAACCTCCGTAGCGCCCTGCTGCTCTTCTTGGGGCGCATCCTGCATGGCGGCAGATTCCGCACGCTGAGGGGCTGAAACCGCAGAAGCAGCCGACTGGATAGCCTCACGGATTTTCTCTAAGAGGATTTCGGGATGGAAGGGTTTAGCCACGTAATCGGTAGCACCCGATTTCATGGCACATACAGCATTCTGAACCTCTGCATAGCTAGTCATTACGATAAAAGGCAGGTGGGCATCGGACTTTCTGATATGCTGGAGCAATACCAGTCCGTCATGGTCGGGCAGGCGCAGGTCGGAAAGAACCAGATGGAATGCATCGCCGGCTCCCATCGCTTTGATGGCAGCGCCTACGGATGTTACCCTTTCTACATCGAATCCTTTCTTTTTGAGCCAAGTCTGTATCATTGTTCCGAATGCCAAATCGTCTTCTACAATCAATATCCTCTTCATAATGTTCTGTTTTATCCTCTTCTATAATATCGTTATATATAACTTTGTGCAAAGGTACGGAAAAGTTGTATGGAAAGCTATTTAATTCACATTATTTAGCAATAAAACCGACTAAAAATCTACAAACCCTGTTCTATTATCTTATTTTTAGTGAAAAGAGCAATTGTTTTCGGATAAAAGCATGCTAGTTGCTTTATTTTTTGTATCTTTGCAACCATGTTAAAACAAGATTTAGAGTCATGAATCCGATAGTACAAACCATCATATTGTCAGCTTCGGCGGTGCGCATGTTGCCGCATATTGCTCTGTATCTGCTCCATAAGAAGGAGATAGATGCCGACCTGCTGAAGGTGCAGGACAGGAAGCCTACGGTGCTCAACCTGATTAAGGCATGCACCCGCGAAAGGAGTTTCCGCAATCTGTTTTATTACCGCATGGGCGAATACCGTTCGGTTTTCATCAGCTGGCTGTTGCCTCCCGAGCGTACGATGACCATCTGGTGTCCGCATATCGGGAAGGGTGCGCATCTGGAGCACAGCTATGCCACCTATCTCAACGCAGAAAGCATAGGCGATGACTTCTACTGTCTGCAGATGGTGACGCTGGGCAACGGCAAGGGCGGCAGACCTACCATAGGAAATGACGTGAAGATTTATACCGGCGCCACGGTATTCGGCGGCATCCATATCGGCAACCACGTGACGATAGGCGCCGGTGCTGTGGTATTCCAGGATATTCCCGACGGGGCTACCGTGGTAGGGAATCCGGGGAGAATCATTCAGAAATAATCAATTTAAAGATAGAGAATATGAACTATGCATTGATCATAGCCGGAGGTTCTGGCAATAGAATGGGACAGGACATCCCAAAGCAGTTTATGCATGTAGACAACTGTCCTATCATCATCCATACGATGATGGCTTTTCAGAAGCATCCTGATATTCAGGGTATTGCTGTGGTATGTCTGGCAGGTTGGGAAACGGTACTGCAGTCGTATGCCAACCAGTTCTGCATTACCAAGCTGAAATGGATATTCCCTGGCGGAAGCAATGGTCAGGAGTCAATCCACAATGGTATCTATGGCTTGAAAGAGGCGGGATGCGGTGATGACGACCTGGTGCTGGTGCATGATGCCGTGCGCCCACTCTTGTCGCAAGACATCATCTCGTCCAATATCGCCATCTGCCAGAAGTATGGCTATGCCATTACGGGTATCAAATGTAGAGAGGCTATCCTGGAGAGCGAAGATGGTTTTACGACCAACACCAGTATTCCGCGCGACAAACTGATCCGTACCCAGACACCCCAGACCTTCCGTTTGGGCAATCTGATAGCAGCCCACGAAGAGGCTAAGGAGAAGGGCATCACCAATTCGGTGGCATCCTGTACCCTGATGGCAGAACTGGGAGGCAGACAGATGCATATCGTGCCTGGTTCAGAGAAGAACATCAAGATAACCATCGTTGAGGATCTGGAGATACTGAAGGCACTGATGAAGGTTCAGCCTGAGGCTTGGTTAAAATAAACATGTTATGATAGGAAATTCACCATATAAGGAAGATATTGCGCGCCTTTTCCGGGAAGGTTTGGAATTGGAGCGTCTGCATGGCAAGACCATTCTTGTGGCTGGTGCTACAGGATTGGTAGGAGGCTGTGTGGTTGATGTGCTGATGCAGAATCCTGCCCGGTGCTACAAGGTGATAGCAGCCGGAAGAAACAAGGAACGTGCCCGACAGAAGTTTGCTGCCTATTGGGAGGATGAATCTTTCTTCTTTGCAGAGATAGACGTTACCCAGCCTGTCATCAAGAGCATGGACAGGATGATAGGGGAACCAGTCTATAATGAGTTGGCTGAGGGCGCTGATTACATCATCGATGCAGCCAGCAATGCGAGTCCTAACTTCTTTAAGCAGAACCCTGTAGAGGTGATGAAGGCAAACATCAACGGCGTATCCAACCTGCTGGAATATGGATTGAGTCACCGCATGCAGCGCATGGTTTATATCTCTTCGGGTGAAATCTATGGCGAGGGCGATGGCTCTGAATTTACCGAGAAGAGCAGCGGCTATGTGGATTGTGCATCGGTGCGTGCCTGCTATCCATCTTCCAAACGTGCTGCCGAAACGCTCTGCATGGCATACGGAGCAGAGTATGATGCCGATGTGGTGATAGCCAGACTGAGTCATACCTACGGTCCGGGCTTTACGGAGAGTGACAATAGGGTGTATGCCCAGTTTATCCGCAATGTTCTGAAGGGTGAGGATATCGTCCTGAAGAGTAAGGGTGAGGCTTTCCGCTCCTGGCTTTATGTGGTAGATGCCGCCCATGCCATCTTGCGCCTCCTGCTGGATGGCGAGAGGGCAAATGCCTATAATGTGGCTCATTCAGAATCGAATATCTCCATCCGCCAACTGGCAGAGCTGATAGCCCGGAAAGCGGATAGAAAGGTGGTGTTTGATATTCCTGAGGCGGATGCGCAGCAGGGCAATACCACGCCTATCACCAAGGCAACCTTCAGTACGGATAAACTCAAGGCTTTAGGCTGGAAACCGCTCTTTGATGTAGAAGAAGGTTTCGGACATACCTTGCAGGAAGTGAGGGAAGGCTAAAGCTTTCTTTTAATCTCATCCCATGTTTCCCGCTTTTCCATGTTCAGATAGTAGCGAAGGTGTTTCTCTACTCTCTGTTCTACGGGTGGAAACTTCATATAGTCGCCAAAGAAGTGGCGCAGATAGGTATCAGCCTGCTCCGGCAGCAAGACGGTGGTATCCTCGAACGGGAATTCCTTGCCCTTGCCGAGCCATTCCTTCGGGAAAATCTCCTTATAGTGGTAGGAACCTGTATTCACCAGTACGTTCTTCGCCTTATCGAAGTCATACCGGTGACTCATCTCGTCCATCTGCTGGATGAGGCGGTGGCGCATCTTGCTGCGGCAGAAGAAGGCGAGCGTCTTGATGGCAAAGCGGCCCCAGGTTTCCTTGTGCAGGAGCAGGGAGATGTACTCAAAGAAAGTATTGTGGGTGGTTACGGCATTCAGACGGTTGATGGTCTTAGAGTATTTGCGATACAGCGCCTTTGCCGTTTCCAGGTCATCGTCGGTGGCATCAAGAGGGAAGATATCTAAGTAAAGACCGATGATGCAAGGACGCTCCTTCTCCTCGATAAGGGTGGTTTCGCGATTCACGAGTTTGGAGAAATACAGAGGGTATGACTCGTTGTTGTAGGGAGTTACTACCTCGTATTTGCCAAAGTCTTCGTGTTTGGCGATTTCGAGCAGACGGTCGTAGTCGGGGCGTGGCATCAGCACGTCGATGTCATCGTCCCAGGGAATCATTCCGTGGTGACGGGCGGCTCCGATGGCGGTGCCGGCACAACAGTAATATCTGAGGTGATACTTGTTGCAGATGTCGATGAATGCCTTCAATATATCGAGTATTGTGGCGTTCCATTCCTTCTTGATGTTCTTAATATCCATACTTTTTTCAGTTTTACGGCTGCAAAAGTAAGCAAAAAGTTTTGAACTTCAAACTATTTATGCTACTTTTGCATTCTAAAAAGTAAAAACAAGTAATATTCCATATTTATTAGATAGAAACGATGGCAGAATCATTAAAGGAAAAAACCGCCAAGGGATTGTTCTGGGGAGCTATGAACAGTGGCTCTACCCAGGTACTCAATATCCTCTTTGGCATCTTCTTGGCGCGTTTGTTGTCGCCAGCCGATTATGGTATCATCGGCATCCTCACCATATTCACCCTGATAGCGGGCAATCTGCAGAGTAGCGGGTTTACCCAGGCACTGGTGAATATCAGGAAACCCACCGACAACGATTATAACTCGGTGTTCTGGTTTAATGTCCTGGTGAGTCTTACCATGTATGTGGTGCTCTTTTTCTGTGCGCCGCTGATAGCAGATTTCTTCCATCAGCCTTGTCTCACCTCCCTGTCGCGCTTTGTGTTCCTGAGTTTCTTCATCTCTTCGTTTGGCATCGCCCAGAACGGATATATGATGAAGAACATGATGAACAAGGAGATTACCATCGTTAATTTCATGGCTCTGATCAGTTCGAATGTCGTGGGACTGGTACTGGCATTCAACGGCATGGCTTACTGGAGTCTTGCCTGGCAGCAGGTTATCTTTATCCTCGTGCTGAATATAGGAAGATATTATTATACGGGATGGCGCCCGAATTTTCATATCGATTTCGGACCGGTAAGGAAAATGTTCGGATTCAGCGTGAAACTCCTGGTTACCAACATTATCAATACGGTGAGCAACAATGTGTTGACCTTTGTCTTCGGCAGGTTCTATCCGATTAATGATGTGGGTAACTATAGTCAGGCATACAACTGGGACACCAAGGCTAATTCGTTTGTTGCCAATACGGTGGGACAGATAGCTCAGCCCGTCTTGGCTTCTATCCAGGACGATAAGAACCGCGAGTTGCTGGTGTTCAGAAAAATGCTCCGTTTCACGGCATTCCTTTCTTTCCCTTTGATGTTCGGCTTGACTTTGGTATCACGCGAATTCATCCTGATTACGATTCATGAGAAATGGATTGCCAGTGTGCCGCTGTTGCAGATTCTCTGTGTGAGCGGTGCCTTTATGCCTATTTATACGCTCTATCAGAATCTGGCTATCAGCAAGGGGCGTTCTGATGTGTATATGTGGTGCAACATCGGTCAGGTAGTGGGTTTGCTCGCCTTGGTATTGTTCTGTCATCAATATGGCATCCAGACCATGGTGATAGCCTATACCTTATTTATAATAGCTTGGCTTCTGGTCTGGCAGTGGATGATGAAGCGTGTTGCCGGATTGCGGTTTCTGGATGTGGCAAAGGATATACTGCCATTCATGCTCTGTGCGGCAGCCACGATGGTAGTTACCTATTTTATGACCCGCAGCCTGCAGAACATCTATCTCCTGCTGCTGGTTCGTCTGCTGGTTTCAGCCACCATCTACTTCTGTATCATGAAACTGCTGAAGGTGCAGATATTAGAAGAGTGTATAGCCTTCTGTAAGCGAGGTAGATAAGATTCACCCTCTTGACAGGTACCCCCTTTTTGATGAGCTTGATGATGAGTCGGATGAGGCCGCTCTTAGGCTTGTAGTCGAGCGCCTGATCCACCTTTTCGAAGGCTACCTGTGCGTTTGCTGCCCAGCGGTAGGCATTGACGATGCCTATCTCTGTGGCTCTGAGGTACTGATGCTTCTTATCGTTCTGCTCGAAAAAATCGATGAGTCGGCGGGTTGATTTGAAGTATGACAGGAGATTCTTTTCAGAGATATTGTGATTGTAGGAATTCTCATTGTCGGTACGGTAATAATATACCGCATCATCAATGTTCACCTTTTTGCCGTAGAACATGAACTGGGCATTCCAGAAAAGATCTTCCGCATAGTTGATGCCCTCTTCAAAGAATATCCTGTGCTCCATGATGAGCGAACGCTTATAGATTCTGCCCCACAGCCGGTTGGTGATGATGTTCTGACAAACAAGCAGTTTGAGCAGCTTCTCATCAGAAACATCAAAAGGTTTCTGGAGTCTGCCTGCTTTCCCTTCGTACCATTCCCGGTAGCCGCCATCAATCAGGTCGGCATGGCTACTATCTGCTTTTCCTGCCAGCTTCTCAACTGCATCTTCCGGCAGCATATCGTCGCTATCGGCAAATAAAAGATAATCGCCTGTAGCCGCCATCAGTGCCGTCTGTCTTGCGGCACCCACGCCCCGGTTTCTGTCGTGGTGGATGATGCGTACCTGTTGTGCTCTTTCAGGATATTCTTTCAGGAGCGATTGTAGGATACCGATACTTTTATCGGGGGTACAGTCATCTACAAAGATGTATTCGATAGACGCATACGACTGCTCGAACAGTGAACGGGCGCACTGTTCGATATATTTTTCTACTCCATAGATAGGGGTTAAGATACTTATTTTCAGCATGATGGTTTTAATCTAAGATACTTTTTTATCTTGTCGGGTTCTCTTTTTTATCTTGTGAGATACTGGAATATCAGCGTGCTGTTATAGAAGAACAGGAAGATGGTGATAACTGCGAGTGTTCCACGAAGATAAGGCAGATATTTCTCCTTACAGTTTCTGATGATATATCCGATACAGATCGGAATGATGAACGCCCAGTGGGCAGCCATGATATAAACCTCGTTCAGTCCGAATCCCATGACCAGATGAATGAAGGCATCGCATGCCACCCATGAGGCAGTGAGCCAGAGAAAGGCCGATCTTCTTCCCATCCAAAAGCCCATACACAGCAGAATCACGATGATACCCTCTATGATATAAGGAACGGGTGTCTGGTATTTCACGAATATCGGGCGGTGGCTGTGGATATCTTCCAGCAGATGTTCTCTGTGCAGGATAAGCGATTCGCCAAAAACGTTTTCTACCAGTGATTCTGAACGGGAGATAGACATATCTGCCCATGAAAGCATGCCTCGTTTCTGGATATTCTTGCCAGCGATAGCCTTATCGTGTTTTTGCTTCTGTTCCATCTTTGCCCTAAAAGTACTGTCTTTCGCTGCCTTTTGGGCAACGAGCCGTTCTCCTTCCAGACGGTTCGGAATAATGAATGCCTTGTTCTGATAAATGCCTGCAGCACCTATCAGAAGGGTAGGCAAGATGATGCCCAATGCCAGATATTTCGGGCGGAAGAGTTTTTTGCCATTGGTAAAGAGGGCGGCAAGGAAGGTCTTGGCGCCATTGCTCAGCGTGATGCCTGCCGTGAAGAAAAAGAGCAGGGCTGTTTGCCACCAAGGCATGCTGCGGTGTTCCTGCTGCTGTTTGCCTGCCAGATAAAGTGTCATCGACAGGAAGAAAAGCGACATGCCGAAATGGTCATCCACAAAGGTGACGAGCAGCACGTAGGCAAAGGAAAAGAGCATCGTTGTGAGCACATTGCTGTCTATAGCCTTCAGCTGCATCACCTCTCTGAAGATTCTTCTGAAGAAGAGGGTGGAGTAGGTGGAGAAGAATGTCATCATCACCGCCACAATGGTAGTTGCCCAGTTGCGGGAGGTGAGTTCTATCAGCCAACCGTTCAGTAGCGAGAAAGGATAGAGGAAGAAAGGGAGCATGGGATGGCGATACTCCGTGTAATACACCTTCCACTTCGAGAGGGTAAGGTAGGTGTAGGGGTCGAAACCTGAAATCTGAAAGTTCTTGGTGAAGAGCGTCCAGAATCCTGCTTTCGGTTTGCCGAAATCATCAAAATGATAGGTTATCATCAGCACATTAAAGGCGATGATAACGATGAGTGTAATCAAGGCAAAGAGCCTTTCTTCTTTTTTAATTCTAAATATATTGTTCATTCTCTGATTATTTTTTTGCTGGGCTGATGCATGCCGCATCTCCTTCTTAGCGCTGCAAAAGTAATTGTTTTTTCTGAATATTCAAAAAGAAAGGCTCTATTTTGTGTCTTTTTTCTGATAAAAACGGAGTTTTATTTTGTATTCTCTTTTATTTGGTGTATCTTTGTCGCAATGATGATGAAAAAGTCATCAGGACGGACAGTTGGATAATAAAGATAAATAATGACAATGAAACATGCTTTTTTGATAATGGCTCATGGCAGTTTACCGCTTCTGAGGGTATTGCTGTCGATGCTCGATGATGAGCGCAATGATATATTTCTGCATATCGACCGGAAATCGGATATGCTGGAGGGTGCTGAACCGCTGGTTCTTTCCAGGGCACGCCTCTTTGTGTTGGAACAGAGGGTGGATGTGCGTTGGGGAAATCTGAGCCAGATTAAGGCGGAGTATGTGCTTTTCGAGGAGGCTTTGAAGCATGGACCTTATGCCTACTACCATCTGCTGAGTGGTCAGGATTTACCTATCAAATCGCAGGATTACATCCATCAGTTCTTTGAGGAGCATCAGGGTAAGGAGTTTGTGGGCATCAATCATGGTGAGGAATTTGAATGGGATTGCCGCCGGAAGATGATGCGTTATTGGCTATTTACCAGTCTTACCCGCTCGAAGTATGGGGCTTTGAATGCCATTACCAGGCGACTGAACAAATATCTTTCGATGCTGCTCATGCCGTTCCTGCATCGCCAGAAGATGGATTTTGCCAAGGGAGCCAACTGGGTGAGCATCACGCAGGCATGCGTGGAGTATGTGGTGAGCCAGAAGCCGTTTGTATTGAAAAGATTCAATTATACCTTCTGCCCTGATGAGTTCTTCCTGCAGACCCTGGTATGGAATCAGCCCGATTTCCGGGCCGCCTTGTACTCAGAAAAAGATGAATATGAGGGCTGTATGCGACTCATTGACTGGAAACGGGGCAATCCGTACGTCTGGACTTTGGCAGACAAAGAGGAGCTGGAACAAAGCAACCGCCTCTTTGCCCGTAAGTTTGATATAGAGCATGAGGATATCATCCGCTGGATCAAGGCTTCTTGCTAATATTTATCCTAGCATGTAGCCTACCAGCAGATATCCGTTGCTTATCCACAGATAGAGGGTGATGGCGAGCATCAATCCTCTGAAGGCCCATTTCAGGTTCTTTCCTTTTGCCTTGAGCGCCAGGAAGGCGATGGCGATAGGAAGGGCATACATATAGTGGGCAGTCATGATATATACCTCGTTGATACCGAAGCCCAAACCGATATGGAGGGCAGCATCCATCAGGAAGAATGTCAGGGTGAGCCAGAGGAACTTTGATTTTCTTCCGGCAAGGATGCCAAGTAAGAAAAGCACAACGATGCATGCCTCTACCACATAATTGACCGCAGACTGGTATTTCACGATAACCGGACGGTTGCGCAATACATCGCCCAGAAGGTTCTGCTGGTGCAGCATGATGCTTTCACCGAAGAAATTCTCGACCAGAGTTTGCGAGCGGGAGGTCGTCTTGTCGGTCCAGTTCATGAATTCTCCCTTGGCGATAGGTTTGCCCGTGTTCTTGTTCCATATCTGTTTATGGTCACGAACATATTTGGCATGCGCTTTATCCTTGATGATTTTCTTGACGGCAGCTTCTACCTTTGCCGAGTCTTTCACGCCAGTGCTGTCGCGGTATTGCTGGTAAATCTTGGCTGTGGCTTCCTTGTTTTTCTTCATCTTAGCCTCGTGTCTTGCCATCTCCTTAGGCCATACGAAGGTGCGGTATTCCCATCTTGCAAAGCCCCACATGAGGGCTGCAGGAAGGATGACTCCTATCAGGAAGTATTTGATACAGAAGAACTTTCTGCCATTGGTGAAAAGGGCGGCAAGATAGGTCTTCAGACCATTGTTGAGCGATACGCCCGCTGTAAATACAAAGAGCAGGATAGTCTGCCAGATGGTAAGTTGTCTGCCTTTCTTCATGCATACGCCTGTGATATACAGGGTACAGAGGAGTATGATCATCGACATAATGAAATGGTCGGGTACCATCGCTGAAACCATCACATAGGCGAAAGAGAAATAGAAGGCAGAGAGCAGATTTGCATCAAAGCGCTCTGTACCAATCACTTCTCTGAATATACGGTAAAGGAAAATGAAGGAATAGAAGGCGCAGAACACCAGGATAGCTCCCACGACAAACTGAACGCAGTTGATGCCGGTAAGCATCATCAATCCTTGATTTATCTGATTCGGGATATACATGAAGAACGCCAGCAGCGGGTGGCGGTATACGTTATATTCTGTGTCCCAGTGAGATACGATGCTATAGGTAAGCGGGTCGAAACCTGCCACATGGAAGGTCTTGACAAAGAGTTTGTGATAATTCTCTGTAATCTGCGAGAACTGGCTGTGGTATTTGATGACAGTCAGGGCATTGAGGGCACATGCTATGATGAGTGCGACGAGTGCTGAAACTCTTTCCTCTTTCTTGATTTTAAAAATATCGAATATCTTTTTCATATCTTTCTTTTATCGTGTTTTGGGAATCCCCTTATTTCTTCAGGAAGAACCTTACCAGGAGGAAGTTTACCGGGATGCAGATGCAGAGGGTGGGTATCATAGCCAGCTGTTTGGCTAGACCCAAGCCTACGAAGAGGTTGAGGCAGAGGGTCTGCATCGAGTAGTTGACGATGTGGGAGAGGGTGAATCCTGCTCCGCGCTTGGCATTCGCCTTTACCTTGAAGGTATAGCGGGTACTGGCGATGAAATTGAAGATGAAACTCACGATGTAGGCGATGGTGTTGGCGGTGGTAGCCAGACTGTGGTCGCCCATGTTGGGGATGAAATGGGTCAGTGCCGGCATCATAGCCAGGTAGATGACATATTGCAGTACCGTAGCCAGACCGCCTACGATTCCGAATCTGATGACTTCGCCCAGCTTCTCTCGCTTGGCATCATCCATATTATTTATCTTGTTCTTGATATTCATGTTGCAAAAGTACTTCAAAATCTCCAAATTACCAAATATATCGTGGTATTATTTATCTCAGCATCTTTCCTTTTCCGAAGAGATAAGCCAGATGGGTCTTCTCCATCATCTTGGCGATGCCGATGCTTCCGGCAATGGCGATGAAGATGGTAACGAGGGCGAAGATAATCTCGCTCCTGTCCCAGCCAAAGAGGGGATGATAGAACTTGGCTGCCATCGTAAAGATGGGGTGGAAGAGATAGATAGGAAGCGTGTTGCGGCCTATATATAATAAGGTGTCTTCTGTCTTTCGAACGCTGGCGTTATCCTGTAGGCGTTTGATGAGGCTGTGTATCCACATCAGGGATGAAATGCAGCACCAGCAGGAGAAGACGATGGCGAGCGTGCCCCAGTCGTACCATTCTTCTAAGCCCAGCAAGTTGATCCAGAGCAGCAGGGCTACCGGTGAAGGACGGAAAATTCTGTCAAAGCCGATATGGCATTGTCTGAGTACCGCTCCGATGAAATAATAGGTGGCGGCACTGGGCGAAAGAGCGGGTGTCTTGGACAGGAGCAGGAGTAGGGTGGCGAAGATAAAAAGGCTTGTGGTGGTGCTCATCGTCGTTTTTCCCTGTCTGAGGGTTCCCCAGGTTGCTCCCTTGAAACTGACGTAATAGAGAATGCCGCAGATAATCATGGTCTGGATGAACCAATAAGGACCGATGGAAGTAACGAATATCTTCTCACAAATCTGAGAGAGTGACAGTTCCGTGATGCCATCTCTCACCGGCATGAAATAGGAGAGGACAGAGAAACCGGTTACCATGATGACGTAAGGCAAGGCGAGACACATCAGGTATCTTCCCATCTCCTTTGGGCTTTTCTCGATATTCACGAGATAGCCAGTAATGATGAGGAAGGTAGGCATCATGAACGAGAGAATGCCTGCCTTGAGATGGGGGTATGCGTTGCCGAAGCTCACGATATGAATCAATATCATGAGAATAATGAGTATGGCTCTTATCCAGTCGATGTCTGTATTCCTTTGTTTCATAACAAGTTAATGTGTTGTAAGTCAGTAAGTTGGTATACTTGATACGGCGTTTCGCCGTACATGGGTACTTGGCAAGATGTTTTGCGACTCCGTTAGGCTTTCCTGTCTTCCGTTATGCGTTTCTAAATTCTGAAGGGCTTGTAATGACCTTTATCGGCATAGGCGAGCATCTCCTTGTCGCCTCGGCTGTCGCCAAATGCCTCTATCTCATATTGGGAGCGGTCGAAAGATAATGAGGGGGTACCGTAGGCATTGGCGGTTGTGGTGGTCAGTGCCTCGCAGATGCGATGTACCTTTTCCTCGCCATAGCAGTTGTTGCTCTTGAACTTGCCGGTAAGTCTGCCGTCAATCACTTCTATCTGGGTGCCTAAAACCTTAACTCCATCCAGGCCGCGAACTTTAAAGAACGGGCGGACCCAATTGTCGATGCTGGCACTTACGATGAAAACCTGAGCACCTGCAACCAGGGCTTCGTGTACCAGCGTAACACCTTTGGGGCGCAACAGATGCTGGTATTCTTCGGCAAAATCGCGGCAGAGCGCATCAAACTTCTCGATACGCATGCCGGCAAAAAGATGGGCAAAGATGAGTTGCTTCGCCTTCCAGTTGGGAAAGAGATGCAACTTCATCAGTACCAGGATCGGACTGTACATCAGGAAAACCATCAGAAAACGACCGGTACCCTTGGCATATCTGATGAATTCCAGCAGGGTATCGCTTGTTGTCAGCGTTCCGTCGAAATCGAAACAATATAATTTTTTCTTCATTTTCTTATACGATATAAATAAGAATCAGGAAGGAGAGCAACCAGGCGAGCACGATAAACTGGGTGATGCGGTCGCGCAGGATAATCTTCGTAGGGTCACCACTCTTCTGGTCTACCACGGCTATCTGGATGTATCTCAGCAAACCAACCAGCACAAAGACACTCGTAAGATAGAGATTCTCGGTATGGAAATTCTCGATAACCTCCGGACTCACCGTATACATGATGTAACATACCAGGGTTACGGAAGCCGTAATCGTAATAGCCTGGTTGATGAAAGTGAGGTTGTAGCGGATGGTATTCTTGCGGGGAGCCTCGCCCGTCTTCTCCATGCGCAGCACATCATCGCGGCGCTTGGCAAAACTCATGAAGAGGGTGATGAGGAAGGTCATCAGCA
>ERZ791628.401-NODE-401-length-17363-cov-2.68073_pt1 | contig 17363 bp, 9 predicted proteins | sample MGYA00510265_ERZ791628 | MGnify/ENA primary metagenome ERZ791628 (study PRJEB30046, sample SAMN00715184) | human gut metagenome | study: EMG produced TPA metagenomics assembly of the A metagenome-wide association study of gut microbiota in type 2... | reverse complement strand
GAAACATGACTCACCACTGTTCGTTTTCCGTATTTTTTGACCAGGTTCTCGGTTCGTAGCACCATTCTGCCGTCTGAAGGTAATTCAAACTTTTCGGTCGTAGATTCTTGATTTTCTTGTGCTGCCATTGTCCTTTTGTTAGCTGTTCAGTCGTGCAAAAGTAGTAAAAATCTTGGCTTCTGTGGTTCTTAATTCGAAAATCCTCCTGTCTTTTATTATAATATAGCTAAAAAGCACTACTTTTGTGTCAAACATGATTGTAATAATATGATAAAGCCTGTTACAAACCTTGGAAAATACCTCATGTTGATGGGGCGTGTATTTTCCCGTCCGGAGCGTTTCCGGATGTATTTTAAGCAGTACCTGAATGAAATGGTACAATTGGGTATCAATTCGATTGGTATTGTGTTGCTGATTTCTTTTTTTATTGGTGCTGTAATTTGTATTCAGATTAAATTGAATATTGAAAGTCCTTGGATGCCGCGTTTCGTGGTGGGATATACCACTCGTGAAATCTTGCTGCTGGAATTCTCATCTTCTATCATGTGTTTGATTTTAGCGGGAAAAGTCGGGTCGAACATAGCTTCGGAGATTGGTACGATGCGGGTGACACAGCAGATTGATGCACTGGAAATTATGGGAGTAAACTCAGCCTCTTATCTGATTCTTCCAAAGATTCTGGGATTGATGACCATGATTCCTTTTCTGGTGATTTTCAGTATTTTTGCGGGAGTGATAGGGGCTTTCTGTACAGCCTGGTTTGCCGGTATCATGAATGCGACGGATTTGGAATATGGTTTACAGTATTGCTTTGTGGAATGGTATATCTGGTGTAGCTTTATTAAATCCTTATTTTTTGCCTTTATCATAGCCAGTGTGTCTGCTTATTTTGGATATACGGTAGAAGGAGGTTCTATTGCGGTGGGTAAAGCCAGTACGGACTCTGTTGTTTCAAGCAGTGTCTTGATTTTGTTTTCAGATTTGATACTTACACAATTGTTGATGGGATGATACAGCTAAATTCTATATGCAAGTCATTTGAAGGACGTACAGTTCTTGAAGATATTAATTTTTCGTTTGAAAACGGGAAAACCAACTTGATTATCGGGCAGAGTGGTTCTGGAAAGACGGTGTTGATGAAATGTATTGTAGGACTGCTTACCCCGGAAAGCGGAGAAATTCTGTATGACGGACGTAACCTGCTGGATATGGGGAAGCGGGAAAAGAAGGCGCTGAGACGGGAGATGGGGATGATATTTCAGAGCGCCGCCTTGTTTGACTCGCTTTCTGTGCTGGAGAATGTGATGTTTCCGCTGGATATGTTTTCCAATGACACTTACCGGGACAGGGTGAAGCGTGCGCAGTTTTGTCTGGACCGTGTGAATCTGATTGATGCCCAGTCAAAATATCCCGGTGAAATCAGCGGAGGCATGCAGAAGCGTGTGGCTATAGCGCGTGCCATTGCCCTGCAGCCGAAATACTTGTTTTGTGATGAGCCGAATTCCGGACTTGACCCTAAAACGTCGCTGGTGATTGATGATTTGATTCATGATATTACCAAAGAATATAATATGACGACAATCATTAATACGCACGATATGAACTCTGTGATGGGTATTGGTGAAAGCATATTGTACATATACCAGGGGCACAAGGAATGGGAAGGAACAAAAGACGAGGTATTCAATGCCACGAACGAGCGGTTGAACAACTTCATATTCGCATCCGACTTGCTGCAGAAGGTGAAGAAAGAGGAAAATAGCAAGGCTCGTAAAGTTTGATATTGATAAGACTCAGGTTGAGATAATAAGGAACGGCAGAAGGTGGATATGCTTTCTGCCGTTTTTTATTTGGTTGGTTGACAAGGATTCAGAAGCCGTAAAGATTTTTTAGCTTGTCAGTTTGGTTATTGAAAGATTAAACATTATTTTTGCAACCTCTTTTGGTAAATACGAGAAATAATTAATAATTAAATAAATAAGTCGAAAATGAATATTTCATTGCAAAATGTAGACAACGTAAGCGCTGTGCTTACTGTTCAGATTGAAAAAGCTGATTATCAGGAAAAAGTTGAAAAAGCACTGAAAACTCTTCGTCAGAGAGTAAATATGCCTGGATTCCGTAAGGGAATGGTTCCTATGGGATTGATTAAAAAACAGTATGGAACTTCTGTATTGCTGGAAGAAGTTGACAAACTGTTGCAGGAAAAAGTAGGTGAGTATATCCGTGAAAACAAAGTTAACATGTTGGGTACTCCTCTGCCGAAAGAAAATAACGCAAACTTTGAAACTGATGAGAATTTTGAATTCTCTTTCGATATTGCATTGGCTCCTGAGTTCAATGTAGATTTGTCTAATAATGATACTGTTGACTACTATGATATTAACGTAACAGATGAAATGGTAGATCAGCAGGTAAATATGTACAGACAGCGTACTGCTAAGTATGACAAGGTTGAAGACTATCAGGATAAGGATATGCTGAAAGGTCTGTTGGCTGAGTTGGATGAAAACGGCAATACAAAAGAAGGTGGTGTGCAGGTAGAAGGTGCAGTAATGATGCCTTCATACATGAAGAACGATGACCAGAAAGCTATCTTCAACGATGCAAAGGTAAATACTGTATTGGTATTTAATCCGTCAGTTGCTTTCGATAACAATGAAGCTGAGTTGGCTTCTCTGTTGAAAGTGAAGAAAGAAGAAGTAGCTAATTACAAAGGTAACTTCAGCTTCCAGATTGAAGAAATCACTCGTATGATTCCGGGTGACTTAACTCAGGAACTGTTTGACCAGGTATTGGGTGAAGGAAAGGCTCACAGCGAAGAAGAATTCCGTGCTCAGATTAAGGAAACAATTGCAAAACAGTTTGAAGCTGACAGCGACTATAAGTTCTTGCTGGATGTACGTACTTACTTGTCAGAAAAGGTTGGTAAACTGCAGTTTGCTGATGAACTGATGAAACGTATCATGTTGGAAAACAACAAGGAAAAAGGTGAAGAATTCGTTTCTGAAAACTACGAAAAGAGCCTGGAAGAACTGACTTGGCACCTGATCAAAGAAAAACTGGTAGCTGCTAACGATATTAAGGTAGAACAGGCTGACATCACTAACATGGCTAAGGAAGCTACTCGTGCACAGTTTGCTCAGTATGGTATGATTAACGTTCCTGATGAATTGTTGGAAAACTATTCAAAAGAAATGTTGAAGAAACGTGAAAGTGTAGAAGCTCTGGTAAACCGCGTTGTTGAATCTAAGTTGTCTGAAATCTTGAAAGGTCAGGTAACATTGAATCACAAAGCTGTTTCTGCAGAAGAATTCAACAAAATGTTTCAATAAGCAATTTGGCTCTCAAAATTGATTGCTAAAATATTCTAAAAAAGGAGGCTTTTAACTTGACTTCTTCTGTAAGATAGAAGTGTTTTGTACTTTTGTTTTTTCAGAAGAAAGGGGGTTAAAAGCCTCTTTTATATTGTAGAATTAATATAAGGATTATGATGGACGATTTTAGAAAATATGCTACCAAGCATCTCGGAATGAACAGTATGGTACTTGATGATGTCATCAAGTCGCAAGCAGGATACTTGAATCCGTATATTTTGGAAGAACGTCAATTGAATGTGACGCAGTTGGATGTCTTTTCTCGTTTGATGATGGATCGTATCATTTTCCTCGGAACCCAGATTGACGATTATACAGCCAATACTTTGCAGGCTCAGCTTTTGTATCTGGATTCAGTGGATTCTGGTAAGGATATTTCTATTTATATCAACTCCCCAGGCGGTTCAGTGTATGCAGGTTTAGGTATTTATGATACTATGCATTTACTATGCAGTTTATCAGTAGCGATGTGGCTACAATTTGTACAGGTATGGCAGCTTCTATGGCAGCCGTATTGTTGGTAGCTGGAAAAGAAGGAAAACGTTCAGCTCTGACCCATTCACGCGTGATGATTCATCAGCCGATGGGAGGAGCGCAAGGTCAGGCTTCGGATATTGAAATTACAGCTCGTGAAATTCAGAAACTGAAGAAAGAATTGTATACAATCATTGCCGATCACTCTCATACGGATTTTGATAAGGTTTGGGCAGATTCTGACCGTGATTATTGGATGACAGCATCCGAGGCTAAAGAGTATGGTATGATTGATGAAGTGCTATCTCGTAAACCTTCATTGTAACACTGTGATTTACTTAAAAACTAGATAGGCTTTGGAAGAAAAAAGGACTTCAAGAAACTCGAAAAGAAGATGTAGCTTTTGCGGTCGCACAGAAGACGAAGTGGGCTTCCTGATTACAGGAGTGAATGGATGTATCTGTGACAGTTGTGCAGAACAGGCACATGAAATCGTAAAAGAAGCGATGCATCATCAAGGGCAGGGACCTACAGACCTGAATTTGTCTGAGCTCCCTAAGCCGAAGGATATCAAAGAATTCCTGGACCAGTATGTGATTGGTCAGGATGATGCAAAACGCTATTTGGCTGTAGCGGTGTATAATCATTACAAACGTTTGCTTCAACCTAAGGATAAGAATGATGTGGAGATTGAAAAGTCAAACATCATTATGGTGGGAAGCACCGGAACCGGAAAGACTTTGCTGGCTCGTACCATTGCTAAGTTGCTTCATGTACCTTTTACCATTGTAGATGCGACTGTACTGACCGAAGCAGGATATGTGGGAGAAGATATTGAAAGTATTCTGACCCGCTTGCTTCAGGTGGCTGACTATAACGTGGAGGAGGCGGAACGGGGTATCGTTTTTATTGACGAAATTGATAAAATTGCCCGGAAAGGAGATAACCCTTCCATTACGCGTGATGTAAGTGGAGAAGGTGTGCAGCAAGGCTTGTTGAAGCTGCTGGAAGGTTCTGTGGTGAATGTTCCTCCTCAGGGAGGACGTAAGCATCCGGACCAGAAGATGATTCCGGTCAATACTAAGAATATCCTGTTTATTTGCGGAGGAGCTTTTGACGGTATTGAACGAAAAATCGCTCAACGGCTGAATACCAATGTGGTGGGATATAGTGCGGCGAAGGAAGCGGTGAAAATAGACCGGGGAAATTTGATGCAGTACATTGCTCCTCAGGACTTGAAATCATTCGGATTGATACCGGAAATTATTGGTCGTTTGCCGGTACTTACCTACTTGAACCCATTGGACCGTACGGCATTGCGCAATATTCTTACAGAACCCAAAAATTCAATTATCAAGCAGTATGTAAAATTGTTTGAGATGGATGGGGTGAAACTGGAATTTGAATCGGAGGTGTTTGAATATATTGTCGACAAGGCGATAGAGTACAAATTAGGTGCTCGTGGTTTGCGTTCTATTGTGGAAACCATAATGAATGATGTCATGTTTGAAATTCCGTCACAACAGACCGAACGTTTTGGTGGTGACGTTGGATTACGCCAAACAGCAAATGGGGAAGGCAAATGTTTCCCGTCTGCAAATGGCATAATGTAAAGGTTTTTTAGTGAGAAAATAAAAGCTTCCGATGAAATATTCCCTGAAATATTTGTGTAATATGAAAAGTTGTTTATAACTTTGTTACATGCGGAAACAAAATTTCTACAATCAATGAAAATCTAAATCCAAGAACAATGGCGGAAAATATCAATTTAGTAGCAGCTCTTAAAAAGTATTTTGGATTCGATACTTTTAAAGGAAACCAGGAGGCGATTATCCGAAATTTTATTATCAGGAAAGGATACGTTTGTGTTAATGCCTACAGGAGGTGGAAAGTCATTATGCTATCAGCTTCCTTCTCTGTTGATGGATGGAACTGCTATTGTGATTTCACCGCTCATTGCCCTGATGAAGAATCAGGTGGATGCTATGCGTAATTTTAGTGAGGAAGATGGCATTGCTCATTTTATTAATTCCTCATTGACAAAATCGGCTACAGATCAGGTGAAAGCCGACATCATGGCCGGAAAGACAAAGTTACTTTATGTAGCTCCTGAATCTTTGACGAAAGAGGAGAATGTAGATTTTCTGAGACACGTGAAGATTTCATTTTATGCGGTGGATGAGGCACATTGTATTTCGGAATGGGGGCATGACTTCCGACCGGAGTATCGCCGGATTCGTCCGATAATCAATGAAATTGGGAAAGCTCCGGTAATTGCTTTGACGGCAACGGCTACTCCAAAGGTAAAGATGGACATCCAAAAGAATTTGGGAATGATGGATGCAACGGAATTCCGTTCGTCTTTTAATCGTCCGAATCTTTATTATGAAGTACGTGCCAAGACTGCTAATGTGGATAAGGATATTATCAAGTTCATCAAGCAGAACGAAGGCAAGTCAGGTATTATCTATTGCTTGAGCCGAAAGAAAGTAGAAGAGTTGACTGAAATATTGCTGGCAAATGGTATCAAGGCTCGCGCTTATCATGCAGGAATGGATTCTGCTACCCGTAATGGGAATCAGGATGCTTTCCTGAAGGAAGACATTGATGTGATTGTAGCTACGATTGCGTTTGGAATGGGTATTGATAAACCGGATGTACGCTTTGTGATTCATTATGATGTACCTAAGAGTTTGGAAGGGTATTATCAGGAAACCGGACGTGCAGGACGTGACGGTGGAGAAGGACAGTGCATTACATTCTATTCCAATAAGGACCTGCAGAAATTGGAGAAATTTATGCAGGGAAAGCCTATTTCAGAGCAAGAAATCGGACGTCAGCTATTGCAGGAAACAGCTGCTTACGCAGAATCTTCAGTGTGTAGAAGAAAAATTTTGTTGCATTATTTTGGAGAGGAATATACGGAAGATAATTGTGGTAATTGTGATAACTGTTTAAATCCAAAGAAACAAGTGGAGGCTCAGGATTCGTTGTGTGCAGTGATTGAAGCAATCATTGCCGTAAAAGAAAACTTTAAGCAAGATTATATTATCGATATATTGTTGGGTAAAGAAACATCTGAAGTACTTGCGCATAAGCATGAAGACTTAGAGGTGTTTGGTTCAGGTATGGGAGAAGAAGAAAGATTGTGGAATGCAGTCATTCGTCAGGCTCTTATCGCTGGTTACTTGGCAAAGGATGTGGAAAACTATGGCTTATTGAAAGTTACGCCAGAAGGACATAAGTTCTTGAAAAAACCGAAGTCATTCAAGATAGTTGAGGATGCAGATTTTGAAGAAGAAGAGGTAGATGAAACTCCGATGAGAAGTGGAGCTTCGTGTGCGGTAGACCCTGTGCTGTATTCCATGTTGAAAGACTTGCGGAAGAAAATGGCAAAGAGACTGGATGTACCACCTTATGTGATTTTCCAGGATCCTTCTCTTGAGGCAATGGCTACCATTTATCCGGTTACTTTGGAAGAATTGCAGAATATTCCTGGGGTAGGAGCTGGAAAGGCTAAACGCTATGGTCAGGAATTCTGCGAATTGATTAAGAAACACTGCGAAGAAAATGAAATAGACCGTCCGGAAGATTTGAGAGTGCGCACTGTAGCTAACAAATCTAAGCTGAAGGTCTCTATTATTCAGAGTATCGATAGAAAGGTAGCTTTGGATGATATTGCAGTGGCAAAAGGTATTGAATTTGGTGAGTTGCTGGATGAAATCGAAGCCATTGTATATTCAGGAACCAAACTGAATATTGACTATTTCTTGGAAGAAATCATGGATGAAGACCACATGCAGGATATTTATGATTATTTCAAGGAATCAGTAACTGATAAAATTGATGATGCAATGGATGAACTGGGTGACGACTATACAGAAGACGAAATTCGTCTGGTACGTATCAAGTTCATTTCTGAAATGGCCAATTGATTTTGATGAAAAATGAGATATAATGGTGGCAAAAGTAGAATTTTACTTTTGTCACCATTATTGTGTGATTATTGTAAAAGATTTTTATGTCTTTTATTAGCTCTGTTATCCTTTCGGTTAATATTATTAATAATACTAATTTAGAATTCTATTGCCTTTTTAATGGTGGGTTATTCGTTATAATGATATTATGAAAAAATACTTCTCTGCTTGTCTACTGCTAATGATTTGTATGATTTTAAAGTCCCAACCTTTGGTTTTGCGGAATTTAGGGATGGAGTCAGGGTTATCTAATCTGTTGGTTACTGACATCGAGAAAGATCAGAAAGGTTTTATTTGGGTGGCTACAGAAGCTGGTTTGAATTGTTTTGATGGGAGGAGGTTCCGAACTTTCTTAAAAAGTAATTCAAATTTGTCGGGTAATGCTTTAAATGCCTTATTGTTTGACAAGAAGGAGAATCGTTTATGGGTTGGCTCTAAAACTGGATTGAGTATAATGGATCGGACTACGATGAAATTCGAACGAATTCCAGCTTTGGATAGCCTGAATATTTCGAATATAGTATCATTATCTTATTCAGCTGCTCCAGATAGTAATATTTGGGTTGCAGATCATTATTATGATATAGTTTTATGTCACCGTCAATCAGGAAAGGTTGTAACACATTTGTCGGCAGCGAAATTAAAATTTCCTTCATCTTTTCGATGTGTGCTTGATAATGGCAAAGGACAGCTATATATAGGGCATGAGGGAGATGGGTTTACTATATTTGATTTGAAACGACAGAAATTCCGTAACTATAGGAATGATTCCCAGAATCTTCATAGTTTACCTGGTAATGATGTATTCTGTTTTTGTATTGACCATATTGGAAATTTGTGGCTGGGAACAAATAATGGATTAGCACTTTATAGACCGGAAACTGATGATTTCATAGCATTTCGTCATAATCAAAAAAATCCTTTTTCTTTAGTCTCGGATATTATTTATGATATTCGTGAGATGCACGATGGAACTTTATGGATAGCTAGTGATATTGGTGGAGTTAATATTCTGGATTTAAGTCAAATTTCTTTTCAGAGTCCAGATGATGTCAAGTTTCGTAGTATTGATGTTACTTATGATAAATATGGGCTTTCTTCTGGTAATATTCGTAGTTTACTCGAGGATGATTATGGTAATGTTTGGATTGGAAATCGAAGTAGTGGAGTAGATTTTGTTGGTCATAGTTTACCTCCTTTTCATGTGTTACCTTATCGTAAGCGTGGACAGGATGTAAAATTAGAGAATGTCGTTGGGATTTGTTCTTATGGAAATGATGGGGTGTGGCTAGGAGGAATGAATGAAGTCGCTTTGTTTTGTAAAGGCAAAGAGATTCGTCGAATAGATTTAACTCCTTATTTGACACGTGCATATGCTCAGGTTGCTGCATTGTTGTGTGATGGAGATATGTTGTATGTAGGAATGTATGATGATGGAGTATTAAGAATTCATCTTTCAAGTGGAAAAGTAGAAAGACTTTATTTTGAGCATTCAGAAAAATCTTTAAGTGTATATGCTTTTTATAAGGAGAAGGAAGGTAAGATTTGGGTTGGTACTGTACGTGGATTATATTACTTAGATAAAGGAAAAAATATTTGCCCAGAGAAAACGGTAAATAAAAAAATTCAGAGTGTATCTGTATTTGGTATTTTTCGAGACAGACAAGATAAGTTATGGATTGGAACTTATGGAGATGGAATTTATGTATTTGATAAATCGAATACTTTCTTATATCATTGGGGGGAAGCCAATGGGCTTGTCTCTAATACGGTTCATCAATTTTCAGGTAAAAATGGAGGAGGAATATGGGGAGCCTTAAGAGGAGGTATTGTTTGTTTTCCTGATACAAGTAATCCGGAAAACTTTAAATGCTATGATACCCGAGATGGGCTTCAAGATGAATATATTCATGCATTGATGGAAGATGGCAATGGGAATGTATGGTTTAGTTCAGATAAAGGAATTTCTTGTTATAATGAGAGGGGCAAGAAACTATACGATTATGGTTATAGTTATGGAGTTCCTATGGGAAGTTTTTCGGATGCAGCTGTATGTATGACACAAGATTCTACATTTTATTTTGCCTCACAGAATGGTGTGTGTTATTTTCATCCTCTAGATTTACAAAAGAAGGAAGTGTGTGCACCGGTTCAAATTATTGATTTCCAGATTATCATGGAAGATTCTGGTAATACTGATGCACAGGATATTATGTTAGATAATATTCCTATACAGCTATCGTATAAGCAAAATACATTTTGTATCCTTTTTTCTGTATCTGATTATGCTCAAAGTACACAGGTGGAATACGCTTATAAAATGGAAGGGCTTGGACACGAGTGGATACGTTTTCGTGAGAATGATCCTGTTGTATTTCGAAATATAGCACCAGGAAAATATGAGTTTCGTGTAAAGGTACGTTTACTGAATCAGGATTGGAGAGATGAGGAGGCTACTTTAGTTATAGAGGTACTTCCTCCTTTCTGGAGTACCTGGTATGCAAAGCTTTTTTATTTACTGATATTTGTATTAGGACTGGTTTTAGTATTTAGATTATATCGTCGTAGACTGATATTGGCAAACTCTTTGGAAATGGAACGACGTGAGATGTTAAATCAGCAGAAACTTAATAATGAGAGTCTTCGTTTCTATACGAATATTACGCATGAGTTACGTACACCATTGACTTTAATAATCGGTCCTTTAGGAGATTTGATGGATGATACCAAGCTTCCTTTGTCATATACGCGAAAAATAAATCTTATTCATCGTAGTGCCTTGCATCTTTTGGAGCTTGTTAATCAGATATTGGATTTTAGAAAAGTAGAATCTCAGAATCGTAAATTAATCGTTGCTAAAGGAGATTTGAAGAGTCTGTTGCTTGAGGTAGGCTTACGTTATAAAGAGTTGAATCGTAACGAGAAAGTGCAATTTGAGATAAATATTGAAGAAACAGCACAAACTATCTTGTATTTTGATTCAGATATTATTACTACTATTTTGAATAACTTATTAAGTAATGCGATTAAATATACACCAGAAGGAAAAATTAACTTGACCCTACGTACTATAGGTGAATATACGGAAATTGAAGTCAGTGATACCGGATATGGTATTAGTTCTGAGGCGTTACCTCATATTTTTGAATGTTATTATCAGGCTGAAGGTAAACATCAGGCTTCAGGAACAGGTATAGGACTAGCTTTGGTTAAATCGTTGGCTGATTTACATGAAGGTGTTTTAAAAGTATCGAGTGAAGTCGATAAAGGCACGTCTATTGTGTTGGCTATTCAGACGAATAATACTTATCCTAACGCTTTGCATAAGGATGTTTCAGAAGTGGAAGATATACAGGATAAATATATGACAGATGAGACGGAAAAAAAGAAAGCAGATTGTCCTCTGATATTGGTTGTGGAAGATAATGATGACATACGTGAATATATTTCTGCATCTTTAGAAGATTATAGGGTAATTCTAGCAAAAAATGGAAAAGAGGGCTGGGAAAAGACGCAGAAAGAGATTCCAGATGTGGTGATCAGTGATGTAATGATGCCTGTAATGGACGGTTTTGAATTATGCAGACTGATAAAAAAAGATATGCGTACCAGTCACATTCCAGTTATATTATTGACAGCAAAGGATTCTATTCAAGATAAGGAAGAAGGATATGGTTGTGGAGCTGATTCGTATTTGACAAAGCCTTTTAGCGCTAAATTGCTGGAAGTTCGTATCTGTAATCTGTTAGAGGCACGAAGAAATTTGGCTAGCTTGATTAATAATCAGGGTAAGGAGAATGTATTGGTGAATGAAGCAGAACCGTTACAACTTAATAAATTAGATAAAAAGTTTCTTGATGAATTAATAAAAATTATAGAGTTGAATGTGAATACTGAGAAACTTGATATGCCTTTTATTGCAGCTCAGATGCATATGAGCCATTCTACACTTTATCGTAAAATTAAAGGTTTATTAGGAATCTCGGGGACAGAATTTATTCGTAGAATAAGATTGCGTTATAGTTTGAGGTTAATGTTAGAGGAAGGATATAATATTTCCGAGGCTGCTTATGCAGCAGGTTTTAGTGATGTAGGATATTTCCGTAATTGTTTTAAAGGTGAATATGGGATGACTCCTTCTGACTATATGAAGCAACAGAAATCATCAACTTCTGTTAAGTATAATATGGGCGAAAATGATGAATAAATTCGTCAAAAATTCTTTTTGACGAAAATTACATGCTTTTTAGGTCGATTTCACGGTGGTGAGACTTTATAATTATTCTTACTTTTGACGAAAACAAACAGTTGTTAACTAAAAGAAATAACATGAAAACAGATTTATTAAAGAACAATTGTAAGGTACTGTTCTCTATGTTGATTTGTTCTGGTTTCATTATGTCACCTGTGGATATGATGGCAAAGGATAATTTTTCGACAATGAGAATTCAACAGGAAAATGTAACTGTTGCGGGTACTGTGAAAGACATGAATGGAGAACCTATAATTGGTGCTAATGTGCTGGTCTCAGGTTCTACTGTGGGAACAATTACGGATATTGATGGAAAATTTTCACTGACTGCACCTCGAGATGCCGTATTGGATATTTCATATTTGGGGTACAAATCGCAACGAGTGAAAGTCGTGTCCGGAACTCCACTTACTGTTGTGTTAAAAGAAGATTCTGAACAACTTGATGAAGTCGTTGTTGTAGGTTTCGGTACACAGAAGAAAGTCAACCTGACCGGTTCGGTCGGATTGGCTGAGGCTGAAGAACTGGAATCACGTCCGGTTACTAGTGCCACTCAGGCTTTGCAAGGCTTGGTTCCCGGTTTGCAGATTTCTACCAATACGGGTGAAATGGATAAAAATATGAATATCAATATTCGTGGTACAGGTACTATTGGTGAAGGCTCAAGTGGCTCTCCTTTGGTCTTGATTGATGGTATGGAAGGAGATTTGAATTCCGTGAATCCTCAGGATATTGAGAGTGTATCTGTATTAAAGGATGCTGCTGCTGCTTCTATCTATGGTTCTCGTGCTCCTTTTGGTGTTATTCTTGTTACTACAAAAAAGGGAAAATCAGGAAAGGCTTCTATAAATTATAATAATAGTTTCCGTATTTCCAGTCCGATTAATATGCCGGAAATGATGGATTCTTATACGTTTGCCAACTATTTTAATAGTGCTTCTCACAATAATGGAGGTGGTGATGTCTTTTCACTAGAGGTTATGCAAAAAATGCTGGACTATCAAGCTGGTATTGATACGGATGGCGTTCCAGCATCATCGAATGGGCAATGGGGAAAACCAGATTTTGACCCATTTACCAATGCTTATGCTAATACCGATTGGTATAAAGAACTTTATAAGAGTCAGGTATTTTCACAAGAACATAACGTAAGTATTAACGGTGGTTCAGATAAGGTTACTTATTATGCTTCTTTTAATTATTTAGGACAAAATGGCTTGTTGCGTCATGGAAGCGATGGATTGAAACGTTATAATGCCACGGCAAAAGTGAATGCAACCTTGACTGATTGGTTGAAGTTTAATTATACTATGCGTTTTACGCGTACAGATAATTATCGCCCGACAAACTTTAATGGTGGATTCTATGAAAAGTTAGGTCGTCAGACTTGGCCGAACTTAGTGGTTTATGATCCCAATGGTTATTATTTTAATAATAATGCAGAGAATCTTGCTATGAATTTGGAATTGGGTGGCGATCGCAACGTGGAAACAGACCGAATGTATCATCAGGCTGCATTGTTGATTGAACCCATCAAAAACTGGATTACTCATATCGAGTTTAATTATAGTACGATGAATGAAGATGTAGATGAGACTTCTTTGCCTTGCTATAATCATGATGTGGAGGGGAATATTATTGATACAAGTGGTGATACAAGCTTATTTGGTAGTCATAAGAAAGAGAATTATTTGAACTTGAACATCTTCAGTGAATATAGTCATTCATTTGATGATCGTCATAACTTAAAGGTGATGATGGGATTTCAGGCTGAAGAAATGAAACAAGCATTTCAAAGTGTAAAGAAATATGGATTGGTTGTAAATGGACTCCCTGAGTTTGATTTGACGACTGGTTCGGACGGTTACGGAAATCCGAAAAATACAGAAGTTGCAGGTTATCATAACGAATGGGCTACAGCTGGCTTTTTTGGACGTGTGAACTATGATTATGAAGGACGTTATTTGGCTGAAATGAATATGCGTTATGATGGAACTTCTCGATTCCGTCGTGGAGACCGTTGGCAGCTTTATCCTTCTTTCTCTTTAGGATGGAATATGGCACGTGAAAAGTTCTGGGAGCCGTTTACGGATATTTCCAATACATTGAAACTTCGTGCGTCTTATGGCGAATTGGGTAATCAGAATACAAATGTGTGGTATCCGACTTATCGCGCAATGACTTTGGGCAGTTTTGATGGAAATTGGTTGCAGAATGGTTCTAAACCGAATACATCTAAGGTTGGAGATTTGGTAAGTAGTACATTGACTTGGGAAACAATTCGTACTTGGAACTTGGGACTTGATTTCGGATTTTTTAATAATCGATTGACAGGTTCATTTGATTATTATACTCGTTACACAGATGGAATGGTAGGTCCTGCTCCAGAACTTCCGTTAACTTTGGGTATTGCTACTCCAAAGACTAATAACTGTGATTTGAAAACTCGTGGTTGGGAGCTTCAGATTGGGTGGAATGATCGCTTGAAAAATGGATTGGGATATAGCGTACGTTTCATGTTATCTGATGCAAAGACAATTATCGATAGTTATCCTGGAAATAATACACATTCTATTGATTCTTATTTGGAAGGCCATGAAATTGGAGAAATCTGGGGATTTGAAACCATTGGTATTGCTAAGACAGATAAAGAAATGCAAGATCATCTGGATGCTGTAGGTGGACAAGATGCTTTGGGATCAAGATGGGCTGCAGGAGATATTATGTATGCCGATTTGGATGGTAAACCGGGTATTACAGAAGGTGCACGTACATTAGAAGATCATGGAGACTTGAAGGTTATTGGCAATAATACACCGCGTTACCAATTTGGTATTGATATTTCAGCTGATTGGAAAGGTTTTGATTTCCGTTGCTTCTTCCAAGGCGTGATGAAACGTGATATTTGGAATTCTACGAATATGTTCTGGGGAGTTCTTAATGATCAATGGTGGTCTTCTGGATTTGCTGAACATGGAGACTATTTCCGTGCTGAGGAAATCGGATTGGAAGGTCATAAAATTGCAGCAAATTTAGATGCTTATTATCCACGTCCTACTTTTGGAGATGGCTCTAAAAATCAAAAAGCTCAAACCCGTTATTTGCAGGATGCTTCTTATATCCGTTTGAAGAATCTTCAGTTGGGTTATACTTTACCGTCAGCTTGGATGCAGAAGATAGGATTGACAAAATGTCGTGTATTTGTTTCCGGTGAAAATTTGTGGACTGGTACAGGACTTTCTAATTTGTTTGATCCAGAAACTGTAGATGGCGATTAATACAGATTCAAACGCTAATGGAGCAATTAAGAATGCTGGTAATGCTTATCCGTTGTCAAGAACTTGGTCATTCGGTGTAAGTTTAACTCTTTAAATAAAATAATACGATGAAAACAAATAGATTATATATTCCTATATTGGCATTGGCTTTAGCTGCAGGATTTACTTCTTGCGATGATTTCTTGGATAGGGAACCCATGTCAACAGTAGATCCAGAAGTGTATTTTACACAGGTATCTCAGTTGGAAAGTTATGCTAATCAATTGTATGAGAACATTCTTCCATCTCATGGCAATTGGAGTTATGGTATTTTTGGGGAAGATTCAGGTACAGATAATCAAACAGGTGCTACAGCAAATAATCGTTTTGCGGAAGGTTTGTGGAAAGTGCCTAACAAGGATGATGACAACTGGAAGTTTGAATGGATTTATCGTTGTAATTTCTTCTTGCAGAATGTGCTCGAAAAGTATGGTACAAAGGAAGATGGAAGTGAAAATACTATCATGGGAGATTTGGCATCAATAAAGCATTATATTGGTGAGATTTATTTCCTTCGCGCATACGAATATTTCAAACGCTATCAAAAGTATGGTGATTTCCCAATTATAACTGAGCCTTTGGCTGATGACATGGAGATTCTTCGTGAATCAAATAAACGTATGCCTCGTACAGAAGTAGCTCGTTTCATATTGGATGATTTGAAAAAAGCGTATGATTTTTTGAGCGCGAAAGAAATGGCGACAACTCGTATTAATAAAGATGCTGCATTATTACTGCGTTCACGCGTGGCTCTGTTTGAGGGTACTTGGCTGAAATCTTTTGAAGGTACAGCTTTTGTGCCAAATGGTGAAGGATGGCCGGGTGCATCCAAAGATTATAATAAAGACTATCAGTTTAAATCCGGATCCATAGATAAGGAAATTAACTATTTCCTAGAGCAGGCTATTGCAGATGCTGAAACAATTTCCGAAGCTTATAAAAATGATTTGGCTGAGAATAAAGGGCTTCAGCAATCTGTAAACGATCCGGCTAATCCTTATTATGATATGTTTGCACAGGAAGACCTTTCTGGAGTTCGTGAAGTTTTATTATGGCGTCAATATGGACGTGGTTTGGTAACTCATAATGTGAATGTGGCTGCGAACCGTGGAAATTATATGAATGGTGTAACTCGTGCTTTTGTTAATAACTTCTTAATGGATGATGGAACTCCTGTTTATACACATGGAAGTTATGCAGATGGAGATGGATATTATAAGGGAGATAAGACGATTGCAGATGTTCGTATAAACCGTGACGGACGGTTGGAGCTGTTCTTGAAAGAACCGGGACAGGTAAGTATTTTATATGAGAATATTGAAGGAAATGAAGCTTCAATGACAGAGCCTATACCGAATATAACAGAAACAAATGCAGAACGTGGATATAATACAGGCTATGCCTTACGCAAAGGTGGTTCGTTTGACCAGAAACATTATGCTAATGGAGGTGGATATACAGCTGCTGTTTGTTTTCGGGCTACTGAAGCTTTGTTGAATTATATGGAAGCTTATTATGTGAGATACGGAAACAGAGGTGGACATGTGGATGAGTATTGGCAGATTCTTCGTAATCGAGCCGGTATTACGAGAACAATTGATCAGACGATTTCTGCTACGGATATGTCACAAGAAGCTCTAAATGATTGGGGAGCATATTTTGCTGGGAATGTTATTCAGGATAAAACCCTTTACAATATCCGTCGTGAACGTCGTTGCGAACTGATGGCTGAAGGGTTACGTTATATGGATCTTTGCCGTTGGCGTGCGATGGATCAGATGATGACGACTCCTTATTTCGTAGAAGGTATTCATATTTGGGGAACTCCGATGGAACATTGGTATGATGATCCGGAGAATGGAGGCTCAAAGTTGATAGCTGATGGCTCTGATAATGCGACAATGTCTTCTCGTGATAAGAGTGAATATGTTCGTCCATATCAGAAGAATACCAAGCAGGTAGGTTA
>ERZ791628.398-NODE-398-length-17593-cov-31.9353_pt1 | contig 17593 bp, 13 predicted proteins | sample MGYA00510265_ERZ791628 | MGnify/ENA primary metagenome ERZ791628 (study PRJEB30046, sample SAMN00715184) | human gut metagenome | study: EMG produced TPA metagenomics assembly of the A metagenome-wide association study of gut microbiota in type 2... | reverse complement strand
GGGCAAAAGCTTTCAAATACCTGGCAATATACAAAGCTTTTGCCCTTACAGGGCGCCTTGCTGATTGCCATTATACCCAGGGCGATGCCCTGGGCTAGGAGCTTTTGGGCCTTCAGCCCGTACTTGAACCACATGCGAAACTTCAGTAAAATAAGTAAATACGCTTGCGAAAGTAGGATGGGGGATTTCTGTTTATCTGTTATTTCAAGAGATGCTATGGGCTTGAGATATCAGTTAGGATAAGATTTCCTGTATTTCATCCTCTCCGATATTCAAAGTCTTTGCTATCATTTCTGCATTCATGCCCGACTTCGATAATGCCAAAACTGCTGCGCGCAAGGATGCATCCTTCTCTTCAAGTTCTTTTTTCTGCGTCATGATTGTAGCATCCTTTTGCATAATGACTGTATCCCTGTCTTCCAGAGCCTGGAAGAACTCATCCTCTGCATTCATCCTGTTTCTGATGTCAGGATTAGCGGCTGCCGACTGGAGACGATGGAGAATATGTGCCATTTCGGCATCATCCGCATATTTATTTTCATCCAACTCAAGCATTCGCTGGTCGTCCGGATAAATCTGCGACTGGTCGAATACGCTCAGTATCTTCTCCAATCTGTTGTTCACCCTTCCTTTCAGCAGCGGAATCTGCACAATGATGCTGTCGTGCTGCAGACTCTCTACAAATGGGTCAGGATATTCATGACGACGCATTTCTACGGCAATCACTGTTTTCTGCAAGAGTGCAGAAAGCAATGTCTTGGCTATTCGCTCATCTTCCATCATATACTTGAAGACGGCATCGTAAAGTGGGTTGGCTACGTATATCATCATATTCTATCCTCCATAATTAATTAAATATATTTGCAAAGATACGCTGAATATTTGTAACTTCCAAATTTTAAGCTGTTTTTTTCTTTGAAGATTACATCCCTCTGTCCTTTTTACAGGAAGAGATCACGTTTAGGCATCTGCGGCATATATTTCTTGCGCAGCTTCTCGAAGAATGCCATGGTGTCGTTGCTGAAGCCATGACCCTTCCAGGTGGAGGTGTTGGTGATGAGAATCCAGCACTGACCGTCGGGATATTTCAGAATCAGCGCAGAGGTGCCGGCAAGGGAACCCGTGCGGATCCAAGGGCGGTTGCTCTTCGGCGTGTAGTTCCAGCCTATGGAGTATTGATGGTTAGGCTGTTCCTGCGTCATAAACTGCACACTCTTCCTGCTCAGGATATCCTTGACATGAGGCATGCCGTCGATGCTCGCAATGAATCTCGACAGCTCGGCTGCCGAACCGCACCAGGCTCCTGCTCCCGAGAGTCGGGGAAGATCGGTATCGCCATAGCACTTCTCTACCATCCTGCCGCTGTTGTTGTACTCATATACCGGAATGCTGCCCTGATGCATGTAATACTTCGTCTCGTTAGGACGGCGGTCCTTGTAATAGGTGCCCGCAATGTGCATGTCGAAACAGCCGGCTGGCTGGAGCACATACTTCTGGATGAAGTTCTCGTATTTCATTCCGCTCTTCTTCTCCACGATCATCGAGAGAATCATATAGCCCAGATTGCTGTAGCACTTGCCCTCGCCCGGCGTATAACCCAGATGACGCTTCAGGAGAATCCTGAGCAGGGTAGGGTGGTCGGGAGGGGTGGTGAGGTGGTTCTGCATCATGATGTAACGGGTGGAGGATACCGGGTCGCCGGCATAGTTGTTGAAACCTGCCTGGTGGCGCAGCAGCTGTTCTACGGTGATGTTGTAGTAGCGCTGGTCCTTGATACTGTTATTATAGGTGGTATCGCAGAGGATGCCCTTCTGCCCGAACACCTTGTCGCCCATGTGCAGCTTCTTCATCTCTACGAGCTTCATGATGCCGGCAGCGGTGATGAGCTTGGATACGGATGCAAAGCGCATCAGCATGTTGGGTTCCATGCGGATGCCCCTTTCCTTGTCTGCCCATCCGAATCCACGGGCATAGAGCAGGGAGTCGTTGCGGGTGATGACGAGCTGGGCACCGTTGATTTCCCATCTCTTGAGGTATCTCTCGATGACGGAATCCATCTCCTGGTATGCCTTTCCCTCGGTGAGGGCATTGGTGATGGAATCGTTGATATGTACCGTAGGCAGTGAATCTGCAGATTTCTCCTTGTCGGATGAGGTGCAGCGCGATACGCAGCTGTGGGTGGTCCATCCGATGAGGGCTGTAAACGTGAGCAGTATCACGGCTATACGCTTCTTTCTAAGTCTTCTTGCCATTATTGTCTTACTATTCTGTTTGTTTATGCCATGACTAACCGTAGATCCTGGGTCAGTTTGCCGATGGCAGGGTTTTCCTTTATCATATTCTCAAGTATCTCTCGCTTGGAGAGGATTCGGGTTACTTCATCCGATTCTGCCAGACGGTAGTCGAGGGTTACCTGGCTGTTGTTCAAGCCGATTCTGAAGGTCTGCAGGATTCTGCCCTTGATCTTGACCACGTCGTCGAGCAGCAGCTTGTTGTCGATGACTACCTCGATATGCGGAAAGTCGGTGATGGTAGGTACGATCGGTTTCATGCGATTGGCAAGTCCGATGAAGTCCTTGATGCCTTGCATTCTCAGACACATGCTGATCCACTGGCCTTCTACCTGTTCCTGGGTGAAAGGCTGGTCGTGGTTGGCGGCAGCTCCGGTTGATGCCGGTGTTTCTTCCTTGAGCTGGTCGATAGGATTGTAGATGCGCTGACTGTTCTGCTCCGTCTTCTCCAGGTTGGCGAAGCTCATGCCGATGCCTTTCAGCTTTACCTGAGCCGGCGACTTGAGAATGGTCTTTGCCTTCGGCGATGCTGCGGATGCAGCCTCCTCTGAGCCGTTTTTCTCTGTTGATATAGGCGCAGCAGTAGCTGCAGCGACAGGCTGTGCTCCTGTAATGGGAGCCTTGCTGCCGCTCTCTTGCCCGGCACCTGCACCCTGAGAGGCAGGCTTAAGCTGGGCAACGATTTTCTGAAACAGGGATTTTAGTCTGTGGGGCGTACGCCCCGCACTAGGCACATCCTGGTCTTCCGGCTGGGTAATCTGACCAATCTGTATCAGGGTCAGCTCTACGAGCAGTCGCTTGTTGGAACTCTGTCGGTACTGCACATCGCAGTTGTTCATCAGCTGGAGTGCCTTATATAAGAAAGGTGTTGGGGCCTTCTTAGCCTGCTCCACGTATTTTGCCTTCTGCTCTTCGCTGGTTTCCAGCAGCGGCAGGGTCTGGGTATCCTTCGCCATCATCACGTTGCGTACGTGCTGGGCGAGTCCCTGAATCATGTTTCCGCCGTCGAATCCCTTGCCCAGGATATTGTCGAGCAGCAGCATCATCTGGCTCACCTTGTTCTCCAGGGCGAGGTCCACGAGCTTGAAGTAGTTGTCGCTGTCGAGCACGTTCAGGTCTTCTATCACCTTCTGGTAGGTGATGTTGCCCTGGCAGAAGCTGGCTGCCTGGTCGAAGATGGAGAGGGCATCTCGCATACCTCCGTCTGCCTTCTCGGCGATGACGGCAAGCGCCTGCTCCTCGTATTGGATGCCTTCCTTCTCTGCCACCATCTTGAGGTGGGCGATGGTGTTGGGTACGGTCATGCGCTCGAAGTCGTAGATCTGGCATCTACTCAGGATGGTAGGCAGGATCTTGTGCTTCTCGGTGGTGGCGAGGATGAAGATCACGTGCGATGGCGGCTCCTCCAGGGTCTTGAGAAAGGCATTGAAGGCGGCGGCACTGAGCATGTGGACCTCGTCGATGATGAACACCTTGTATTTGCCTACCTGAGGCGGGATGCGGGTCTGCTCCATCAGGGTCTTGATCTGATCGACACCATTGTTGCTGGCGGCATCCAGCTCGAAGATGTTGTAGGAGCGCTGCTCATTGAAAGCCTGGCAGCTCTCGCAGGTATTGCATGCCTCGCCGTCCTCGCGAGGGTGCTCGCAGTTGATTGCCTTGGCAAAGATGCGGGCACAGGTGGTCTTTCCCACACCTCTCGGACCGCAGAAAAGATAAGCGTGGGCAAGCTTGCCACTCTTCACTGCATTCTTCAATGTGGTAGTCAACGCACTCTGTCCAACCACCGAATCAAAGGTCATCGGACGGTATTTTCTAGCCGAAACTATGTATTCTTCCATTCTTTTTTGCTTGAATATACGTTCACTTACATTATTTTTTCTTAATTGTGATGCAAAGATAACAAAAAAATATTATCTTTGCAAACAAATTCGGAAATTAATGAGTCAAAAGTTAAGTATTATATGGAATTATCTCGCTCACTATAAATATCTTATAGTGATAATTGTGGGTGTTTTGATAGTGGGTGTCATTGACGACAATAGCATCCGCCAGCATATCAAGTATCAGATTGAGATAGCCACGCTGCGTTCGGAGATAGAAAAGTACAGAACGGAGTATGACCGGGATCTCCGCATCCTGCAGGAGATGCGCAAGGGACCGGAAGTCTTCGGCAAGATAGCACGCGAACGTTACTTCATGAAGGCTGACAATGAGGATATCTTCGTGCTGAGCACGGACCTGCCCGGTTCGGTGGAGATCGATGAAAACGAGGAGGACAAGGATTCCATCCGGTAACGCAATCTATATATAATATAGCGCTATCTATATATAATTAAGGTGTGAACGAACAGAAAAAGAAAATAAGAAAGATGAAACAGTTGAATAAAATACAGAGTGCTTTGTTTTTGTTGGGCGGCGTGCTGATGGTTGTCGGTGCGTGCAGCTTTGTGCTGAAACAGATTTATCCTTCGCTGGTGGAAACCACGAGCTGGGTGTTCCTTCTGGGCACCGTGCTCTTCAGCGTGATCCAGTCGATGCAGACCTACGAGGGCAAGTCGACTGTCATCCATCGCCTGAAGCGCATCCAGAATGTAGCCAACATCCTCTTTATCTTTGCCGGCATCTCGATGGTGGATACGGTCTATACCTTTACCGAGAAATGGCTGGGCAATCCGCAGCTCTTTTACTCCATCTTCTACGGCAAGTGGATCGTGGTGATGCTGGTGGCATCTATCCTGGAACTCTACACCACCTTCCGCATTTCGCACGAAATGAAGGGGGAAGAATGCAAATAAAACATAAATACTTGTAATATTCAATTAAATTGCATCAATTTATTTCGGTACTTCAAGAAATGATTGTACTTTTGTTCACTGAATGTGAATTATAAAGCTTATGAATAAGATATTTTACGCACTTATCACCTTGGTGGCGCTTACCTCATGCGCCAGTAGCTACGATATTTCGGGTACTTCCAACGTGAGTACCCTGGATGGCCGTATGCTCTACCTTCAAATCTTAAAGAATAACGAATTCAGCAAGATCGACTCCTGTGATGTGGTACATGGACAGTTCCATTTCCAGGGAACGGTAGATTCTGCAAGAATGGCAAATGTATTCATGGACGATGAGCCTGTTCTGCCGCTGGTGCTGGAGGCGGGAAGCATTACCGTGAAACTCGACGATGTACAGCAGGTTGTAAGTGGAACGCCACTCAACGACAAGCTCTTCGGATTCTTCAAGAAATACCAGCAGCTGCAGAGCCAGCAGCGGGAACTGGTGCATAAGCACGACCAGGCCATCATGAATGGAAGCGATATGCAGGCGGTGACTGCCCAGCTGAATGCTGAGGCGATGAAACTCTCCGAGCAGGAGGACAAGCTGGTGACTACCTTCATTACCGACAACTTCGAGAATGTCTTGGGACCAGGCGTATTCTTCCTCGTAACCATGGGCAACCAGTATCCGATGCTTTCGCCATGGATAGAGGATATCATGAGCAAGGCTACAGAGCACTTCAAGAGCGATCCATACGTGAAGGACTACTACCAGAAAGCACAGGAAAACCAGGCTATCATGAACGGTACCCACGAAGCACAGATGGATCCAAGCATGCAGGCAGGACAGATGGAGGCTCCGCAGACCGATCCGAATGCGGCTCCTGCACCAACGCCTAACGAACTGGCGAAGCCAAGCATTCCTGAAGCAAAAGAGTAAATTCAAAGTTTAGAAAAAAGAAATACTATGTCTAAAATGTTAATTAAAGGCGGAACTATTGTCAATGAAGGTCGCTCATTCCTGGGTGATCTTCTAGTCGATGGTGAAGTGATATCTGATATATTTGAAGGCATGGCTCCCCGTGGCATCTACGATGAAGTAGTGGATGCTACGGGGTGTTTCGTTTTGCCGGGTGTAATAGATGACCATGTTCATTTCCGTGAGCCGGGACTTACCCGCAAGGCGGATATTGAGAGTGAGAGCCGTGCGGCTGCCTATGGCGGCGTGACTTCCTATATGGAAATGCCGAATACCGTGCCGCAGACTACCGAACTGCAGGCGTGGAATGACAAGAGAAAGCTGGGCGCAGAGAAGAGTCATGTGAACTACAGCTTCTTCTATGGTGCCACCAATGACAACGTGGATTCCTTTGCCCAGCTGGATATGCACCATGTGCCAGGCATCAAGCTCTTCATGGGTTCCAGCACCGGTAATATGCTGGTGGATAAGATGGAATCGCTGAAGCGCGTCTTCAAGACGGCTAAGGATCTGAACCTGCCGGTGATGACGCACTGCGAGGATACCGGAATCATCAACCGCAACATGGCAGAGGCTAAGGCTAAGTACGGAGAGGATCCTGCCGTGGAGCATCATCCGGAAATCCGCAGCGAAGAGGCATGCTATGAGAGCAGCAAACTCGCAGTGGAATTAGCCCGCGAGTTTGGTACCCGTCTGCATATCGCCCATGTTACGACAGCCCGGGAGCTGGAACTCTTCTCCCATCAGAACGGAAAGGCGAATGAGCATTCCGGAGATGGCATCCCTCTTCCTCAGATTACAGGAGAGGCGGTGATTGCGCATCTAGTCTTCTCGGATGCCGACTATGCTACGAAGAAGGCGCTCATCAAGTGCAATCCTGCCATTAAGACTCTGGCAGACCGTGATGCCTTGCGCAAGGCGCTCAATGACGGAACCATTGCCACCATCGGTACCGACCATGCTCCACACGAGTGGAAGGACAAGCAGGGGGGATGTGCCAAGGCGGCTTCGGGTATGCCGATGGTGCAGTTCTCGCTCGTTTCCATGCTGGAACTGGTAGATGAAGGCGTGCTTACCATCGAACGGATGGTTGAGCTGATGGCGCATCAGCCGGCTCAGCTCTTCCGGGTAGCCCAGCGTGGTTTCCTGCGAAAGGGTTATCAGGCAGACATCGTCATCGTGAAGCCTCATTCTCCATGGACCGTTACAAAGGATGTCATCCAGAGCAAGTGCAAGTGGAGTCCGATGGAGGAACATGAATATCAGTGGCAGGTGGAGCAGACCTTCTGCAATGGTCACCTTGTCTATAACAAGGGTGCCTTTGATGCAGCCTACCGTGGCGAAGAGATGACTTATGACAAAAGATAGAATCGTAAGGCAATACAGAATATCAGAACTGGTGCCTTATATCAACTGGCTCTATTTCTACCATGCCTGGGGATTGAGCGGAAAACCACGCTGCGACAAGGAGAAGATGAAGCAGGAAGCGCTGGATATGCTTGCCTCCTGGGAGGACAGGTTTCACAGCCGGGCTATCTTCCAGCTCTTCGATGCCAACAGCGATGGGGATGATATCCTGTTTCTGGATCAGCAGCTCCGTTTTCCGATGCTCCGCCAGCAGCATCCATCTGCTCCGGGCGCACCGAATCTCTGTCTGGCTGATTTCATCCGCCCATTGTCTCTGGGCAAGAAAGACCAGATTGGGGTGTTCTGTTCTACGGTAGATGGAGGAATCATGGATGCCTACCGGCACGATGATTATCTCAACATGATGGCACAGACCCTGAGCGACCGACTGGCAGAGGCTACTGCCGAGAAACTGCACGAAGAGGTAAGAAAGACCTACTGGGGCTATGCACCGGAAGAACATCTTACCATCGAACAGCAGCTTAGGGAGGAGTATCAGGGCATCCGACCAGCCATCGGCTATCCTTCGCTGCCGGATACGAGTGCAAATTTCCTCATCGACCAGCTTCTCGATATGAAGCAGGTGGGCATCCGACTCACGGAAAGCGGAATGATGACACCCCATGCCAGTGTGTCGGGACTGATGTTCGCTCATCCCATGGCTAGATATTTCGAACTGGGTAAGATCGGGGATGACCAGCTGAGGGATTATGCCCGCCGCAGGGGCGTTCCCGTGGAACTGATGAAAAGGTTCCTGCAGTCGAGCCTGCTGAAATAGAAGGTGAGAAGATGATGTTAGTAATCAGAAGTTAGAGAAGATAAAAAAGATAGTTTTTAACAATGATAGCTAGATTATTGATTCCCGTGATTGTGCTCACGGTATTGCCCTATCTCTGGATAGACCGGAAATACCTGCATATTCCTAAGGGAAAACGAAAGATACTATATTGGTTGCCGGCTGCCATCGTGATAGGATACACTGCCTATCTCACCCTGGAGCCTGACTTCCTGCCTGCCAATCCGGTGTTCATAGACATCTGGTTTGGCATGATGGCACTGCTGGCTGTTCCGCAGTTTGTCTTTGCCTTCACCAGTTTTGTGGGATGGGAATGTATGAAGCTCTCCCGCCGCTTCAAGGCAAAAAAGGGGGATGGCAGGTTTAGTGGCAGTGTGCATCGGGCACGCAACTGGGGAAAACTGGTAGGAATCTTCCTTGCCGTATGGGCTTTCTTCAGTTTCATCTATGGCTTTACGATGGGGGTACGACAGTTTCAGGTGAAGCATCTCACGGTCTATGTGCCCGATCTGCCAGAGGCGTTTGAGGGTTACCGCATCGTGCATTTCAGCGATATCCATGTAGGTTCCTATTATGGATGGCGCAGACACATGCCTCAGCGGGATGTAGATAGCATCAATGCCCAGCATCCCGACCTGATCTGCTTTACGGGTGATCTGCAGAATGTGAGACCGGAGGAACTGGTTCCTTTCAAGAAGACATTGAGTGGGCTCAAGGCGAAGGATGGCGTGGTGAGCGTATTGGGCAATCACGATTACACCTATTATATGAATGTGGATGACGAGGCTGAAATCCGCAGGATAGAAGAAAAGGTGCAGCAGACGGAACGGGAGATGGGATGGCATCTGCTGATGAACGAGCACTTCGTGCTGCATCGCGGCAAGGATTCCATCTATGTAGCCGGTACCGAAAACTTCAAGAAGCCTTCGCGGGCAGAGGTGGCACAGGCACTCTACGGTATAAAGAAAGGACAGTTTGTGCTGATGCTCCAGCATATTCCGGAGATGTGGAAAGACATGACGCCTTCACGTATCAACGAGAAATATGGTTCGAAGGACAGCGTGCTGGTGGCTCCACAGCTTACCCTGAGCGGACATACCCATGGCGGACAGGTTTCTGTTCTCGGCTTGCGCCCGTCTATGTTCTCGGCTTTCGATTACGGACTCTATGAGCGCGAGGGATGCCAGCTCTATACCACAGCTGGATTGGGAGGAACCATTCCAATCCGCATCGGAGCAACTCCTGAAATAGTAGTCATCACATTGAAACGAAAATAAGATGATCAAATTACGATCTTCCAATAATTCATGAAATTGCGATTATGAAGTACTTATATCGATTATATCAGCTTTTGATATGTTTGCCGATTCTTGTTCTGGCAAGCATCCTGACCAGTCTTGTTACCGTGATAGGCTGCAGACTGGGCAATGGCCACTTCTGGGGATATTATCCCGGCAAGTGGTGGTCTATCCTGTGGATCCGTCTCCTTCTGCTGCCGGTGAAGGTAGAGGGTAGGGAACATCTGAAGAAGAATCAGAGTTATGTGTTTGTAGCCAATCATCAGGGGGCTTTCGACATCTTCCTGATCTACGGCTTCCTGGGACGTAACTTCAAGTGGATGATGAAGAAGGGCATCCGCAAGATTCCTCTGGTAGGTTTGGCTTGCGAGTATGCACATCATATCTTTATCGACAAGAGTGGACCTTCCAAGATCCGTGCTTCCTATGACAGGGCGCGCGAGGTATTGAAGGAGGGTATGTCGCTGGTGGTATTCCCGGAGGGTGCCCGCAGCTTTACCGGTCACATGGGTGTGTTCCGCCGAGGTGCCTTCATGCTTGCCGACGAATTGCAGTTGCCGGTTTGCCCACTTACCATCAATGGCAGTTTCGAGGTCAAGCCCCGCATGAAGGATATCTATTGGGCATTCTGGCATCCGCTGAAGCTCACTATCCATGAACCGATTGAGCCGATGGGCAAGGGTCCTGAGAATATCAAGAACCAGATGACCAAGAGCTATGATGCCATCATGAGTGGACTGGTGAAGGAATATCAGGGATTCGTGGAGAATCCTGACCAGTAATTCAAATAAATATTGTATCTTTGCAGTATCATATTAAATTAGAACATTATGAGTGACAGTATTGTAATCATTCCTACATACAACGAAAAGGAAAATATAGAGAAAATCATCCGTGCCGTTTTTGGCCTGGAGAAGAAATTCGACATCCTTGTTATCGATGATGGTAGTCCGGACGGAACAGCAGACATCGTTAAGAAGCTGATGGCCGATGAGTTTGCCGACCGTCTCCATATCCTGGAGCGTTCGGGTAAGCTGGGTTTGGGCACAGCCTATATCATGGGCTTCAAATGGTCGCTGAAGCAGGGTTATGACTTCATCTTCGAGATGGATGCCGACTTCAGCCACGATCCTAATGATCTGCCTCGCCTCTATGCGGCTACCAACGATGAGGGCTACGATGTAGCCATCGGTTCCCGTTATGTTTCGGGAGTCAACGTGGTGAACTGGCCTATCGGTCGCGTATTGATGAGCTATTTCGCTTCCAAGTACGTGCGTTTCGTTACCGGTTTCAAGGTACATGATACCACAGCAGGATTCGTCTGCTATCGCCGCAAGGTATTGGAGACTATCAATCTTGATGCCATCCGCTTCAAGGGCTATGGTTTCCAGATAGAGATGAAGTTTACTTCCTATAAGATTGGTTTCAAGATCAAGGAGGTGCCGGTTATCTTTGTGAATCGCCGTGAGGGAGTGAGCAAGATGAGTGGCGGTATCTTCGGAGAGGCTTTCTTCGGTGTGATGAGACTGCGTCTCGATGGATGGTTCAAGAAATATCCGAAATTGAAGTAAAAGTGACATTACAGGAAATTGCAAAACTATACGGGCGTTCGCCACAGGCGAATGCCCTCTTTGATTTATTGAAGAAGAAGTCGGTTCATTCTGTCTTTCTTCAGGGATTGGTGTGCTCTTCTGCCTCTGTGTTCTTCGGTTCGCTGCAGGCTAAGATGAAGCGCACCGTGCTTTTCGTGCTCAATGATGCTGATGAAGCGGGTTATTTCTATCATGATCTTACGCAGATGCTGGGGCAGGAGAGCGTCTTCTTCTTTCCTTCCAGCTACCGACGCGCCATCAAGTATGGTCAGCGGGATGCGGCTAACGAAATCCTGAGAACGGAAGTGCTGGCACGATTGTCGGCTGGCAAGCAAATCTATATCGTTTCTTATCCTGATGCCCTGGCAGAGCTCGTGGTTTCCAAGCAGATTCTGGATGAGAGAATCCTCAAACTTGCTGTCGGACAACAGACAGCACAGGTGGATATCGTGCATCAGTTGCGTGATTTCGGACTTCAGGAGACTGATTACGTCTATGAACCGGGTCAGTTTGCCGTTCGTGGAAGCATCCTCGACGTCTATTCCTACAGTTGCGAATATCCGTTCCGTATCGATTTCTTCGGTGATGAGATTGATACCATCCGCACCTTCAACATCGAAGACCAGCTTTCGAAGGATAAGCGTGATGCCATCGAAATCGTTCCGGAACTTGCTGCCGAACAGAGCGTGAAGCAGTGTTTCCTCCATTTCCTGGATGCGGATGCACTCGTGGTGATGAATGACTACACGCTGCTGCACGACCGCATAGAGCAGATTTACAAGGACGGTTTCTCTACCCAGAGTCTAACCGAACAGCTGGAAGGTGCCACCGAGATGGAGGCTGAGAAGATCAGAAGGGAGATGAAGGCTGAGTTGAATCTCGTTTCCGCTTCAGATTTTCAGCATGCGCTGGTTGAGCACGTGCGTATTGAATTCGGCAAGCAGCCAGAGAGTGAGGTTGCCAGGAAGCAGGAGCATCTGTTGACAGCCAAGGGCGATAACCAGGCTCTCATCGCTTTTGATATGGCACCGCAGCCGCTGTTCCACAAAAATTTCAATCTCCTCGCCCAGACTCTTGAGGATTATCAGCTTCAGGGCTATACCTTATATATATTGGCAGACAGCCAGAAGCAGCAGGAACGACTGAAGGATATCTTCGACAGTGAGGAGCTGAAAAGGTATCAAATCCGGTTTACCCCTGTAGAGAAAACCATCCACGAGGGATTCGTGGACCATGAGAAGCATGCCTGCTTCTTTACCGATCATCAGATCTTCGACCGATTCCATAAATACAACCTCCGTTCAGACTCGGCAAGAGCCGGAAAGATGGCGCTCACCATGAAGGAGTTGCAGGAGATGGATTATGGCGACTTCATCGTGCATGTGGATTATGGTATCGGAAAGTTCGGCGGACTGGTGCGTGTGCCTACCGGCGACAGCTATCAGGAGATGATCCGCATCGTGTATAAGAACAACGACAAGGTGGATGTGAGCATCCATTCGCTCTATAAGATCAGTAAATACCGCAGAAGCGATACCGGTGAACCGCCACGCCTCTCTACCCTGGGAACAGGTGCCTGGGACCGGTTGAAGGAGAAGGCAAAGAAGCGAATCAAGGATATCGCCCGCGACCTGATCAAACTCTATGCGCAACGCCGGCGTGAAAAGGGATTTGCCTATAGTGCCGACAGTTATCTGCAGCATGAGCTGGAGGCTTCATTCCTATATGAAGATACGCCCGACCAGAGCAAGGCTACGGCTGACGTGAAGAAAGACATGGAAAGCGGTAGGCCGATGGACCGTCTGGTGTGTGGAGATGTGGGATTCGGTAAGACGGAGGTTGCCATCCGTGCTGCCTTCAAGGCAGCTTGCGATGGAAAGCAGGTGGCTGTGCTGGTGCCTACCACGGTGCTAGCCTACCAGCATTACCAGACCTTCAAGCATCGACTGGAGGGACTTCCTGTTTCCCTGGAATATCTGAGCCGTGCCCGTACTGCCAAGGATACCAGGCGCATTCTGGAAGAACTGAAGGAGGGCAAGGTGGATATCCTGATAGGTACCCACAAACTGATATCGAAGTCAGTACAGTGGCACGACCTGGGACTGTTGATCATTGATGAGGAGCAGAAGTTTGGTGTATCTACCAAGGAAAAGCTTCGCCAGCTGAAGGTGAATGTGGATACCCTTACCATGAGTGCTACTCCGATTCCGAGAACCCTGCAGTTCTCGCTGATGGGAGCCCGCGATATGAGTATCATGCGTACACCGCCACCTAACCGTTATCCTATTCAGACCGAGGTCATCACCTTCGACAAGTCGGTGATTGCCGATGCCATCAATTTTGAGATGAGCCGTAACGGTCAGGTGTTCTTCGTCTGCGACCGTATCGCCAAACTGACCGAGCTGAAATTGCTCATCGAGAAACTGGTGCCAGACTGCCGCGTAGCTATCGGGCATGGACAGATGAAGCCGGAGGAACTGGAGAAGATCATCATGGGATTCATCAATTACGACTATGATCTGCTCCTTTCTACTACCATCGTAGAGAACGGAATCGACATTTCCAATGCCAATACCATCATCGTGAATGATGCCCACCGATTCGGATTGAGCGACCTGCATCAGATGAGAGGTAGGGTAGGGCGTAGCAACAAGAAGGCTTTCTGCTATCTGATAGCTCCGGCTAAGGCATGTCTTACTCCGGAATCCCGTCGCCGTCTGGAAGCACTGGAAACCTTCAGCGACCTGGGTAGCGGTTTTAATCTGGCTATGCAGGACCTGGATATTCGTGGTGCTGGTAATCTGCTGGGTTCTGAACAGAGTGGATTCATGGAAGATCTGGGTTATGAGACTTATCAGAAGATTCTCTCTCAGGCTGTCACCGAGTTGAAGAACGAGGAGTTCAACGACCTGTATCAGCAGGAGATGGATGAAGGAAAGCAGCTCACGGGTGATGACTTCGTGGATGACTGTGCCGTGGAGAGTGATCTGGAGACCTATTTTCCGGATACCTACGTGCCGGGTAGTTCTGAGCGAATGCTGCTCTACCGCGAACTCGACCATCTGCAGAGTGAAGAGGAGGTGGCTGAATTCCGCAAGCGAATGATCGACCGTTTCGGTCCGGTTCCTAGGGAGGCGGATGAGTTGATGTGTGTGGTAGGTCTGCGCCGACTGGGCAAGTCGCTGGGTTGTGAGAAGATCATGCTCAAGCAGGGTACCATGCAGCTGCAGTTTGTGAGCAATGTGAACAGTCCGTTCTATCGCAGCGAGATGTTCTCCCGTGTACTCGCTTATGCCACTACCCATATCCAGGATTGTGCCTTGAAGGAAAAGAACAACAAGCGCTACCTTCGCATCCGTGATATGAAGAGTGTGGAACAGGCAAAGAATCTGCTGAGTTTCATTTCTCAGATCAAGGTGAACGACTAGAAGTGAAACTTCTGCAAGTTTTTCAGTTTCAACTGAAAAAAAAAGCGTGAACTGAAATCAATAAAAAAAGCATTGGAAATCTGATCCTCTTATCAGATATTCCGATGCTTTATATTTTTTGTATAAGTAAAAGATGATGATAGCGTTTCCCAACGCCTTTGTTTTAGCGTTTCCCAACGCCTTTGTTTTAACTGATGCAAAGGTACGAAGAAAATGAAAAATATAGGGGGAATAATTGTTGTTAGTAGGGGCGAAAACTGGTAAAAGTACACTTATAAAACATTAAATAATCCTTACACGATAATAATTACTCCTATTTTATGCTCAAAATACATCAAATTCGTTAAAAAAACAGGGAATATTTCTGTATTTCATTTTTTATTTGTACTTTTGTAGCTAGAATTAACAATTTAATAAAAACATATACATGAGACAGAAAAAGTTTATTCTCCAGGAGCAGGATATCCCTACTCAGTGGTACAACATTCAGGCAGATATGCCTAATAAGCCTTTGCCACCGTTGAATCCACAGACTCACAAGCCGCTCAGTGCAGACGACTTGTCTCACATCTTTAATAAGGAGTGCTCTAAGCAGGAACTTGATACTGAGCACGCTTGGATTGACATTCCAGAGGATGTACAGGAAAAGTATGCGTTCTACCGTTCTACACCATTGGTTCGTGCCTACGGATTGGAGGAAGCTTTGGGTACTACAGCACATATCTATTTCAAGAATGAAAGTGCAACACCATTGGGTTCACATAAGATCAACTCTGCCATTCCTCAGTGCTACTACTGCAAGCAGGAGGGGGATACCAATGTTACTACAGAGACTGGTGCCGGACAGTGGGGTTGTGCCCTTTCCTATGCTGCCAAGCTCTACGGACTGGAGGCTGCCGTTTATCAGGTAAAGATTACCATGCAGCAGAAGCCATACCGTTCCAGCATCATGCGTACCTTTGGTGCTACCGTTGAGGGTTCTCCTAGTATGAGTACACGTGCCGGTAAGAACATCATTACCCGCGATCCTCATCATCCTGGTTCTCTGGGTACTGCCATTTCTGAGGCTGTTGAGTTGGCTACCACCACTCCTGGCTGTAAATATACCTTGGGTTCTGTTTTGAATCACGTGGCTTTGCATCAGACAGTCATCGGTCTGGAGGCTGAAAAGCAGATGGAGATGGCAGGTGAGTATCCTGACAAGGTGATTGCTTGTTTTGGTGGCGGTAGTAACTTTGGTGGACTTGCCTTCCCATTCATGCGTCATAACCTGAAGGGTGAGAAGCATACCGAATTTATCGCAGCAGAACCAGAGAGCTGTCCTAAGCTGACTCGTGGTAAATTTGAATATGACTTTGGTGATGAGGCTGGATATACTCCTCTGTTGCCTATGTTTACCTTGGGTCATGACTTCAAGCCAGCCAATATCCATGCAGGTGGTCTCCGTTACCATGGTGCCGGTATGATTATCTCTCAGCTGATCAAGGATGGTTATATGCATGGTGTAGATGTAGCTCAGACAGAAGCCTTCGAAGCAGGTATGCTCTTTGCCCGTGTAGAGGGTATCATTCCAGCTCCAGAGAGCTGTCATGCCATTGCAGCAACCATCCGTGAGGCAAAGAAGGCAACTGAAGAGGGTAAGAATACCGTGATTCTCTTCTGTCTTTCTGGTCATGGTCTCATTGATATGCCATCATACGAAAGCTATATCAATGGAGATTTGCATGATTATAAGGTGAGTGATGAGGAAATCAATAAGTTCCTCCAGACTGTACCTCAGGTAGATTAAAGTTTAAAAAGAAATAAGAAAGCCAGCCTACAGGAATGTAAGCTGGCTTTTGTTTTTGTTTTTGTTTTTATTTTTATGCTTGAAGCCACTCTTCGATGGCCTTTGCGATAACGTCGAAGCTGGTAGTAGGTTCGAAGCGAGCCACTACCTGACCCTTCTTGTTAACGAGGAACTTGGTGAAGTTCCACTTGATGTCTGCGCTTTCCTGGTAGTTAGGATCTGCCTCAGAGAGCATCTTGTCGAGAACAGGGTAGAGCGGATGAGTCTCGTCCCAGCCTGCGAAGCCTTTGCATTCCTTGAGGAATTTGAAGAGAGGAGCGGCATCATCACCATTTACCTTGATCTTCTTGTAGCGCTGAAATTCTGTGCCGTATGTAAGTTTGCAGAACTGATGGATGCTTTCATCAGTACCAGGAGCTTGCTGACCAAACTGATTGCATGGGAAGTCGAGTATCTCGAAGCCTTGCTGGTGGTATGTCTCATAGAGCTTTTCCAGCTCCTCATACTGAGGAGTAAAGCCACACTTGGTAGCTGTGTTAACGATAAGCAGTACTTCGTTAGCGTACTCTTTGAGGGAAACTTCCTTTCCCTTTCTGTCCTTAACGGAGAATTCGTAAACGGTTCTCATTTTTTATTTGTATCTAATTTTATGTTTATTTCTATCCCTTTTTCTTAGACATTGGAGAAGATCCTTTGTCGCCGAATCATTATTATTGTGCAAAGGTACTATTTTTCTTTTAGAAATAGTAAATAGTTTGCATAAATTTTCTAAAAAAATAGCCTGAGTTATCATTTGTAAAGTGGATAGGGGGGATACAGGTGGTTGGGAGGGAAAAAGAAGGAGGGTATATTCTATAAAAGTATGATCATAAAAGCTATAAAATAAAAGAGTCCGGGAATTTCACAATCCCCGGACTCTTTCGTCTTCTTTCCTAACTCAAAATATAAAATAGGAGAGAAGCCTTACGATTAATCTATCATTTAACTTTTCTAAGAACTTGGTGCAAAGTTACACATTTTTTTGGTAAGTTGTATCATATACAACGTTAATTTTTTTTTTTTGAGTTAAAAAAGTGTTAAATGCCCCGTTTTTGCTCTCTTTTTGCCATTTTTTGCGCTTTATACGCTTTTTTTGACCGAATAAACACAAAAATGAGGGTGTGTCATAAGTTTAGATGATGGCAGCCGAAGTCGGGCTGAAAGCCCAAAAGCTCCTAGCCCAGGGCATCGCCC
>ERZ791628.394-NODE-394-length-17715-cov-5.13783_pt1 | contig 17715 bp, 5 predicted proteins | sample MGYA00510265_ERZ791628 | MGnify/ENA primary metagenome ERZ791628 (study PRJEB30046, sample SAMN00715184) | human gut metagenome | study: EMG produced TPA metagenomics assembly of the A metagenome-wide association study of gut microbiota in type 2... | reverse complement strand
CACCCCCCCCCCCGACGTGGTAGGCGGGGGGAAACAAAACCAATACATAGAGAACATGAGACTGCGAAGATACACCGCCACACTGATGCTGGCCCTGTTGAGCCTCGCCGCTGCGCTGGCCCAAAGCGTCAACGTCAATGTCATGCCCTTGCGCGACGTGCTGCCGCCGCAAGTGATGTACTATCTGTCCAACCCCGGGCAGTACTTCAACATCACCGTACAGAATCCCTCCACCGAGGCCCAGCAGATCTTCTTCGGCGCGGAGCTGCGGCAGGTCACGCCAGCCTCGGGGCTTGAGGTCGTCGTGCCGGCCAAGACCATGCCGCGCCAGCCTATCGAGGTTGGTGCGGGTGCCACGCGCGTTCTCACCGCAGCGGAGATGCGGACGATGTTCAACCACGTCCGATCATCGGACGTCTCGATGCCGTCCAATCTGTTCTCCGATGTCACCTCTGGTTCCTTCGGCAACCTGCCTGAGGGTACCTACGAGATCATCATCAATGCCTATCAGTGGAATCCGAACACCCCCACGCCTGTACTGATCAGCAACCCTGCTCTCAGCCGTACGATGTTTCGTGTCTGCTACCAGGCAAAAGCTCCCGAGTGGCTCATGCCCGTCTCCACGGGCGACTTTGAGAACCGCGACATCGCCACTCTCGTCAAGCAGACCCCCATCCTCACATGGACTGCGCCGCAGGTCAACTGCGACCCGAAGCCGCGCAACTATACCTACGACCTGAAAATCGTACAGCAGATGCCACTCCAGGATCCCCTGGAGGCCATCGAGCGCAACCCCGTGGTCTATCAGGTCACGGGCCTCACCGTGGCGCAGTGTATGCTGCCTGCGAGCATTGTCAACGGATTATCTCCCTTTGAAACCTATGTCGCGCAGGTCACGGCACGATCCAATGCCACACAGATCGGTGCGCTCGACTATATCAATATCCAGAACGACGGACGCAGCCAGTTGCGCCTCTTCCGCATCAAGGACTATTCCTCCAGCTCACCCGACGGGCGTGTGACCTTTGCGCCGCCCGTGGTCAGCGATCCGATGATGGCAGCGGGTGGCGACACGCTCAGCGCCCAGCGATCTGTCACTATCGACTGGAAGGCACCCGTCTCGGACAACCCGTCCACGCTTCCCGTCACCTTCTCCTATGAACTGAAAGCCGTCGAGGCGGTCAAGGATATGGATCTCTCCAGCGAGGCGGCCCGCCGCAGCTTGATGGAGAGCCAGCCAGCCCTCTACGAGGCCAAGAACCTACGGACGCTCAGCCATGACCTGCCCGCCGAGACCTTTGCCAAGGCCAAGGGCAGCATGGATGTCCTCGTGCAGGTCACGGCACGTCCCGACACCATAGCGGGCTCGCACCGTAAGTATATATTCACTGACGAGGGTCGCTCCGCACCCGTGCGCTTCACCGTGGGCAAGGGTGGCATCCGCATCGTCGGACTGGGAGCCGACGGCGACGTTCCCGACTCGCTATACGTCTTTAATAACCCGCGCATCACGTCACCCTATTTCGCCCCTGACGGAGGAGCGAGAAAGCTCTTCGTGGGCGACGCCCTCAATCTCAATTGGGAGCGGCCGCGCTACTACTCTGGTGACGGTGTGCGACAGGACACGATCCGCTTCAGCTACGACGTGGAGCTCTATGCGGCCCGCGAGTACAAGGATCGGGAGGAGATGCTCAAGGAGAAGCCTATCTACACCAACCGGAATCTCACCCAGCGCAGCGACTCCATCGGCTGGTCGGTGCTCGGTGAGAAGGTTGCCAAGGGCGACTATCTCTTCCTGCGCGTCGTTCCGAAGTCGCTCAACGAGGAGTCGATCCACTTCCTCAACGACTCGCTCAACACCTTCGACGCGGCCATGGCGGAACGTATCAGCCACAATTTCTTCAAGTGTCGCAACCAGATAGACATCGAGAACACAAACCCCACCGCCCGGTCTGCCGACGACTTGCGTGGCAGCGAGGTGATGGTAGGTGAATACAAGCTCATCCTCGATGGCGACCTGAAGGCTGTGGAGGGTAAGCCCGGTCACTTCTCGGGCAACGGCCACGTGGTGTGGTCACCTCTGCTGCTCACATGGAAGCTTGCCGTGGAGTTCTCCGACATAGCCATCAATACCGAAGACCAGGTCTATGAGGGTGTGGTCGAGACATGGGGCGGCAAGGAAGGTGTGAAGATGCGCTCCTCGGAGGTCGTTGACAAACTTTTCTCCGACTGGGGTATCGACAACCTTATCGGTGACACAGGACTGCCCTATGCCGACCGTCTGCAGGAAGATGCCAATGGCAAGATACGTGGTCTGGCCGATGACCTGCCCGAAATCGCAGAGTACTACCAGGACTTCCAGAAGGGCAAGGCGTTTGTCTCCAACCTTCTGAAGGGCAATCTGGAGGACGTGACCTTCCCGCTGGAGATCCCCGAAGAGTATAATACGACGCCCGTCGGACTGACCATCAACAAGATGAAGTTTGCTCCGATGTTTGCCACGATGGATATCTTTGGCACCTGTGTCGTGCCCGAGAGCGAGGTCACGCAGAAGCAGATCCTCGTCTTTGGTGCGCCGCGCCTCTGTATCAGCCCGTCCAGTCTCATCCCCGAGGGTGGCATGGTGGCCCTGCTCAAGGACTTTGTCATCGAGGAGAAGAAGACGGGATTTGAGTGTACTTTCAAGGCGCCGACCGATGTCATAGAGCCTGCAGACGGCTGCTTCGTGGCTTGGAGCGACAACAAGTTTGTCGGTCTGACCCTCGACGTCGATATGAAGATGCCCGAAGATCTCAAGAAGGTCGATTCCTCTGGCAAACCGACAGAGGAGAGTCCCATGCTCCATATCAAGACTACGCTGTCGAGCTGGGACGACTTCCTCGTCGAGGCCAACCTCGATGAGTTTGAGCACGTCGATCTGCCGGGCTTCACCTTTGGCGCCTCGACGGTCGTCGTCGATCTCTCTGCCACGCGCAATGGCGACGGCATGGTCTTCCCCAAGGAGGACTTCGACCGTGCCAAGGCTGGTATCTCCACGGGCCAGGACGAGCTCTGGGAGGGACTCTTCATCAAGAAGATCAACATGCGCTTCCCCGAGTCCATCAAGATTGGCAACGGCGACGACCCGATGTCCTTCACGATGGAGAACATGTTCATCGACCGCTCCGGTATCACGCTCGACGCGGGTCTGAAGAATATCATCGACTACTCTACGGGTAAGGAGGGTGAGATTGATGGTTTCAAATATACACTCGACCACCTCTATATCTCCATCATCCAGAACAACTTCAACAAGTTCTACTTTGATGGACAACTCAACATACCGCTCTTCAAGGGAACGGTCTATTACACTTGTAATATCTATAACCAGTCCTACACCCAGAAGGGCACGGGCAAGGGCTATGCCTATGTCTTCAAGACCACTCAGATCGAGGACCTCGACTTCGATTTCATGCTCGGTGAGCTGAAACTCGATCACAGGTTGACCTACTTCCTCATCGAGGCACTGCCCGATGCGTCGGGTGAGCTGAAGACCAACGTGGAACTTTGTGTCGGTGGCGGTGTCACCGTAGCAGGAGCGAAGACTGTCAACAAGAAGCTCGCGAAGCTCCCGTTTGACCTCTCGCTTCCCCAGTTGAAGTTCTGTAATATGCGTCTGGCCAACGGCAAGCGTTTTGAGTCGGTCTATGCCGACAGTTTGCAGAAGCGTGACCGGGCGGCTACTGAGGTTATCGTCGATGCCGTCGCGGAAGGTAGCTATGGTTGGTGGAACGAGGCCAAGGATATTGAATTGTGTGGTGGCAAACTGGTCCTCAACTTCGGACAATGGGGTGCCATCGCTATGAACTCGGACCCGTCCAAGCCTTCGGCAGGAGAATGGTTTGAAGGACTCCCCGACGAGGTCAACAAGGCCGTCGATGATGCCATCGAAAAGGGAAAGAATGCGGTCGATAATGCGATTGATGCTGCGGGCAAGGCCGTGGATTCTGCTATTGACGCAGCAGGTAAGGCCGTCGATGCAGCAGGCAAGGCTGTGGATTCTGCTATCGACGCTGCCGGCAAGGCCGTTGATGCAGCTGGTAAGGCTGCCGAATCGGCAGGCAAAGCCATAGATTCGGCATTTGACAAGGCCACTGGAGGCAGTGGTGGCGGAAAGACAAAGAAGTTCCTGGACTACGACGATAATAATCCGGGCTACGGACCCAGTGTGGCCGAGGTGCCCTATGAGGCGGTAGCTCCGGCTGCTGCGGGATCCAACAAGTCGTTGAGCTGCAAGGTGGGTCCGTTCCGCTTTGCACTGACCGACTGGGGATTTGACTATGTCGTCACCGACGGTGAACCCTATCTGGCCATCAAGATTGGTGGTGACATCACGTTCAGTAGCGATCTGGATGTGACGGCGGGTACCACTTTGGAAATTCAGTCCTACGTCAAGAATATCAGTAAACCCAGCGAGATCTCCTTAGAGTATAAGGACCTGAAGTTCCGCGAGGCCCGACTCGACATCGAGACGACTGTGTTCTCCTTCAAGGGTGTACTGGCTGTCGATGGCGACGCGGGTGGTATCGGCGGAACAGACAAGGGCTACAAGGGCAAACTGTCCTGCAAGGTCAAGGGCGGCATCTTCGAGATGGACGTCCAGGGCGGTTACTTCAACCACAAGGAGGAGGGCAACAACTTCTCCTGGGGCTTCTTCGATGTGATGGTGGGTGGCAAGATGGGTATCCCCATGCCGCCAGTGGCCCTTAACAACATTCGTGGAGGTCTCTACATCAACTGCGTCTATAACACGAGCGACAAGCTCAATCCTCGTCCGCGCAAGGGTGCGATTGGTCTTGTCTTCGGTATGGGCATCACGACGAGCGATGGTGAGGCTATCAAGGGCCGCCTCGACTTGACCGTTGCCTTCGACACCAAGAAGAAGACGCTCACCACGTTCCTGTTCAATGGTTCGGTGACGGCGGTCGGCGGCATCGTCAAGAGCAGTGTCAAACTTGTCTATGAGGACAATGAACAGGAACGCTACTTCCAGCTCAACCTCACCATGGATGCTGCTTTCGACGGTGGCGAGCTCAAGGAGATTATGAACGAGCTCAATGGTGCGCTCTCCGAAGTGAAGAGTCAGGTGGATGCTGTCGCAGGAGAGTTCAAAGAAATCAAGGAGACAGCTGAGGAGAGCTTCAAGAGCGGAATGGGCGACCAGAGCAAGAAGAAGAATGAGGATTACGAAAAAGACATGGCTTCCTATGAGAAAAAGAAGGCCGAAGACAAGGACAAGAGCGACGATGGCACATCGTTTAGCGGTCCTTCGCTCAAGGTGAGCCTTGATCTTTATATCGGCCACAAGAAGCCCGGTGGTGCGACCAAGTGGCACCTCTACCTTGGTGAGCCCGACCACGACAAGCGTTGTGAGTTTACGCTCGTCAACTTTAAATCGAAAATCGTTTCGGTGGCCATCGGTGCCAACGCCTACTTCTGTCTGGGCAATGAGCTGCCCAATAACGGGCAACTGCCCCCGATACCCGAAAAGGTAAGAAGGTTCCTCGACGGTGGAGAGAAGGGTGGTGTGAAGAGCGACAACATCTCGGAGGCCAACGACGCCCGCGCCAAGGCACGCAACGACTTCCTGGCCAATGCGAAGACCAGTGGTGGCGTGATGCTCGGTGCCTCGGTATGGGGTTATGTAGATGTGAACCTCGGCCTCTTCTATGGCGACATGGGTGCGACGGCGGGCTTCGACGTCTCTATCCGTCACCTCAAGGGCAACAATACGTGTATGAACCTTGGCAAGGCTCCGGGTATCAACGGTTGGTATGGCGAGGGACAGCTCTATGCCTACCTCTATGCCAAGTTTGGCCTGAAAATCAACCTCGGCTTCTTCAAGAAGAAGTTGGATCTCTTCAATGCGGGCATTGGCGGTGTGCTGAAATGTGCTATGCCCAATCCGAACTATTTCACGGGTAAAGCCCGCGTGAAGGTAGAGCTCCTCGGTGGCCTCGTGAAACTCAACAAGAAGTTCAGTTTCGAGTGTGGCGATGTGTGCGAGATGTTCTACGGCAACGCCCTCGACGACTATGTCCTCTTCGAGAGCTGCAACATCGGCTTGAAGAGTTGGGACGAGGCCGAGAAGGCGAAGATCAGTTGGGATATCCAAAGCAATCCCATTGTGATGACGCAGGCCGACCTGAATGTACCCATCCGCGTCGTAGATCCCACACAGCTGAATCGCTTGCAGAACCATTCCAGTGGCGATGGCAAGAGCGAGGAGACGCTCAAGGACCTGGCAAGCCGCCAGTTCCGGTTCAAGATGGACGCCTCTTTGCCGCCTACGCTGACGGAGTATAGTTCGCTCTCTGATGCCAAGGCCAATCGCAATGGCGTGGTGTATGAGATGACGCACCATATTTATAAGGAGAAGGTGACGCTCTCTGTGGAGCAGCTCCACCGCAACAAGTACTATAAGGTCACCATTTCTGGCTACGCACAGGAGTTCTACAACGGCTCATGGCGCGATCCAGAGACGTATGACACCCTCAAGAACAAGTACGTTGCCCAGGCATGGAAACAGACCAAGGAGTTCTATTTCGCCACCAACAATGAGGAGATGAGCTTCAAGGACGATGAGGATCTGTATCCGCACGTGAAGTTGATGTATCCCAACCAGGGTAAGCCGGGCAATAGAGAAGACATGATGTTCAACTATTTTGCCAATGGCCAAAACTACAGTTACGCTTATACTCCCGCATATTGGGAGGACGTGAAGCAGCCGATCATCTCGCTGGCTCGGCCGATGAAGGGCAAAGCCTACCAGAAAGGCAGACTGAAGTGGTATCTCTACTCCAATGGAAAGCTGCTCTCCACCCGGGAGAACCAATGGATAGAAACCAACAGCTACTCCATCCTCACTCCGCAGTCGGGATTCGCCAACGTACCAGAGACCAACAATGCCAACTACATCATCCGCCTGCGCTACGAGTGGACGGAAACCAAGACCTCGCCCTCTACCTGGGTTGCTGTCAAGACCTACACTGTCTGGGGCACTTCCGAGAAGCAGGTGCGTAGCAAGGCGATGAAGGACAACGGTATTAACTACATGACCAACCAAGCCACCAACCCTCGTGGTAGGGCCTCCAATAGAAAGAACTCCATCAACAAGAAGGTGGAGGTTTCTGAGGAGAGCCTGATGAATGTCTCGGACAACGATACTGTGGGAGTTGGAAGACGCAAGTTTATCGTCACCGTCTATGAGCGGAAGGCTGGTAAGGTCACCAGAGACTTCGTCAAGGACCTCTTGGCCCTTAAGGTCACTGTGACCAAGCAGGGTGTCAATGGAAACGCGTTGTACAACGATCCGCTCTACTACTGCAGTAAGTTTATGGCCACCCGTCTCGACAAGATCACCTATGACGGTCAGAACCTTGAAATGAACGACGACCAGCTACTCATCACAAGTGCTAATCAAAGAGGAGGATTTGTGCCGTATTATAACACGGAGAACCCATTTATCTATCTCTCCTATATGAGTCGGATGTTCTTCATCGGTGGTCATAAGTTTGTCTCTGCCAAGAAGAACCTCAACCTGACGGTGCAAAGCACGCAGTCGCTTTGGCTTGAGACGCCCTATGGCAGTTGGAGAGACGGAATACTCCGAAACAATTATATCGGACACATCCGTGATGGTCGCAAGAGCATAGAGTTTGCGCTTACGATGGGCACCTACCGTTTCGAAAACGAGCTGGGCACCACATATCCGCTTTATAGCGATCATAGTGGTGGTTATACCCAGTGGCTGGGCAATAGCAGCAGCCTGTTTGATGGCCACAAGCTGACGGAGGAAGCCTACGCACGGGTGTTCGCCGAGGTGTACAACATAGCCGAGGACATGCACAACAATATCATCCGTCGTGTCGGTTTTCAGATTTATTACTCCAAATCGAGTATGCGAGACTGGCTGGCGAGCTATGCAGGTTCGAAAGAGCAAACCTATGACGATGCTAAGTCGGATGTTTACGCATTTGTTCCGAGGTATCAGTATGGTGTTGTATGGAATGCGGCCAGCCGTTGTGGACTGAATATCAGCAAGACCATTGAGATGGACAAGGCTGCCAACAGGTATCGCCACGTTCGTATCAGGGCTGATAAGGGAGACTTCCTTGGAAGAACGCTCTACTTCGCCTATGCGGACAAGGACCACAAGAAGTATGTCGATGATGACTATAAGTCACAGTCTCAAGTCCTTCAATTCAATGCGTGGAAGGCGTTGCGCAACAACAATATGCGCCTCTACTTCAAGCGCTACCGTGTCAATGCTTGGGACTACAAGAACAAGATGTGGACTGTGTACCCGCTATATTATTCGGAGAAGCGCTTCAACAACACTTACAATGACCTCCTCAAGAATCTGGTAGTGAAGTATAATATCCCATTGCGTGGCAAGTGATCGGATACCAATTCTCACCAAGGAACGGGTAGCGCTATAGGTAAAGGTAGTACCGTTGGAAAAGGTTCGAATAGGGGTGGAAAACGAAGGTAAAGAGTAAGAATATCTAAATAGACGTAAAGCGATGATGAAACAGCAAAATAATCAGATGAAGGGCCTTGTTTGGCTTTTGGTCGCCGCCGTGTGCGTGCCGTGTATGCTCTCTTGGGCAGCGACTTCGTCATGGCGTGCCCCCTTGGGCGTGGCTGCCGTTGATACCGTCGTGCAGCAGGATGGCGACGACGATCTGTTGCCAGGCACCTACCCTGTGGGCACCCTTTCCCGAGACAGTGTCGATGACTCCATAGAGGATCTCTACGTCTATATCAAAGCCGTGGGCCGCACCTATGGCGATAGCATTGTCCTGCGCTGGGCGGTGGAGTCCTATCCCGAATGGGACCGACTCAACCGCACGGGCTACGACGTGCTTCGCCACACCGAGGGAGAGGGCGAGTTCCTCCTCGATACCCTCGCGACGGGCATCCGTCCAATGAGTCTCGCCGACTTCCGTCGTTGCTACCCCGACACGATCGACTCGCTGGCCTATATGGCCATGGGTGCAATCTACGGCGAGGGTGATATGACCCCGGAGATGACCAACTACGAGCCCGGAAGTATCGGGTCTTTCGTCGAGCTGGAGCAAGACCAGAAGACGCGACTCATCGGCGCTTTCCTCGCCGCAGAATGGAGACCCGACCTCGCTCAGGCGATGGGCCTGCGCTTTGTCGATAAGACGGCGAAGAAGGGAAAGACTTACTCCTATTTTATTATGCCGTCTGTTCCCGACACGACGGGTCGCTTCTTCATCATGCCAGCCCAGGTGGAGAACCTCCGCAATGAGAAGTATGTCCCCGCTCCCTACGACGTAGCCCTCACCGACACCATTTTGGAGCATGGATCGGTCGGTCTGAGTTGGAATGATGCGATCAACGGTACTTTCGACGTGTTCTGGCGCAAGGTGGGCGAGGCCGATTGGCGCAAAGTCAACGAGTTGCCCTATGCACCGCCGTTCCGTTTCGGTCAGGACGACCCCTCTATTTTCTATGAGCACTCGCCGGGCGTGGTTGGCCTCTATGAGTATGCTGTGCGTGCCTACGATGCCTTTGGCGATCTCACGCCGCTCTCGGCACCACACAAGGTGTTCTTACCCGACTTGATGCCGCCGCTCGGGCCTGAGATCACCTCCATCGTCATCGACCGTCCGGGCAAGACACTCTACGACGAGGTCTATGCCACCATCTATTTCCACAAGGATAGCCTGGAGGACGACTTCGTCCGCTACGTTCCCCTCTACTTCAATGACCGCGACTCCTCGAAGCAGTGGAAACTCCTCACCAATCAGTATATTGCGCCCGGAGATACGATGGTCCGCATCGACGTGACCAACATTTCGACGGGTATGATCACCATTGCCGCCGTCGATACTGCCGAGAACATGGGCTACGCCTATCCGAAGCTCCTGCGTGTGAGGGACGCCCGCCCACCCGAGGCACCCACCCAAGTGCGGGGTCTCCCCAGCCTGGATGGCACCATCGCCATCCTTTGGGAGATGAGTGACACGCTCGACGTGCACCACTACGATGTTTTCTGGGCCAACTCCCCCGACGATGAGTTTACGATCCTCAATCGCCGTCATGTCATCCCGCGGTCCTATACTGACACGGTGGCGGTGGACATCAACCAGCGGTACATCTACTACTATGTGCGTGCGGTCGATTACGCCACCAATATCGGTGCGCCTTCCGACACCATCGCCGTCCTCCGTCCCAGTACGGTGCCGCCCTCGCGACCCCACCTCGACTCCGCATGGGTTGACAACCGCATGATCCACACCCGCTGGATCGGTGGAAGCGACGAGATGATCTCTCACTACAACGTCTATCGTCGCCGCCCCGGTGCAGCATGGACGCTGCTCCGTGTGGCCGATGGCGACTCCGTGCGTGCCCATGGCTATGCCCTGCAGATCGACGATGCCCCGCCCGCCCCGCTGGGTGCGCGCTACGAGTATGCTGTCGAGACCATCAGCCTTTGGGATATCAGCTCAGGTCTCTCGCCCGCCTTCTCCGGCCGTGTCAACTACGACAAGGTGCTACCTCTCACGCCGACCCTCTTCGCCGACTATGACGTGCCTTCGGGCGAGGTCAAGCTGGCCTGGGAGATGGACGACAAGAACGCGGGGGGAGCGGAATACTACTACTGCGTCTATCGCCGCCGTAAGGGGCAGGAGACGTTCCGGTTCATCACCGACGTGCCACAAGGCGTCCATACTTATACGGGCGACCTGCTGCAACCTGGCGAGTGGGCCGAATACTACCTGACGGTGCGCTTCCGCGATGGCCGCCAGGGACAAGTGTCTAACCGGGTGACGGTGGCCGCTCCGGCCAATCCGCCGTCAACCACAGAACAATGATCATGGACATGAAACCTATCCGCCGACTTACGGCCTCCCTATTGAGGCACCGCGCCGCGCCGTGGCTCTGTGCCCTCGCCGTCCTTGTGCTCACTTCCTGCGGCGACTTCTTCGAGTTTGGCGAGGAGCGCGCGACGTGGGACGGCAAGATAATCTGCCAGAACGACAGCTCCGTGGTCATGGTGGGTGACACGATGACCCTTTCCGTGGACTTCTCGCCACCCCGTCCCGACAGCCTCTCTGTCTTCTGGAGTGTGACCAGCGACGACTCCATCCCGCCGGCCTACGTCCTTGGCGACCGCTTCATAGGTGTCAGTCCGGGCACGGCTCGCGTCATGGCCGTTCTTTCCAACGCCATGGCCTCCGCCTCCTGCTCCGTGCGGGTCATAGGACGGTGGGAGCAGCCCGACTTCAATCGTCTCCATCCCCACGACATGGTCATCTATGCCCATATCACCGTGAGAGGAGAGGAATGGAACCCCGACTCGATGATGGTCGGTGCCTTCATTGGCGGGCAGCTCGTGGGAATGGCCGTGCCAAAGACGGCCCACGACATCGACTATGCGCTGCTCCGCATCTGGGCGAAGCATGACACCCATGTGGGACGCATTCTCCTGCGGTGCTATGACCGCCGCCGCTTCCGACTCTACTCCGCGCCGCAAGACTTCGAGTTCGACACGGGTAAGACCCTCGGAACGCTGTCAAAACTTTATGATATAAACTTTTAGACAAATAGTACGACAATGAAGAAGATACGCTGCCTGCTGCCCCTGCTGCTTCTCGCGCTCTTTACGGGATGCACGCTGATGATAGACGAGCCGGAGACCGCCACCACTCCTCAGGAGACCGAGAACGGCGACGGCATCACCTCGCCACGCCGCATCGTGAGCGACATGGGAGAGGTGAGGTACCAAATTGGGCCGGAAACGAGGATGATAGACAAGGACTATCTGCCCTACCTTCTGACCTACAAGACCGACACGCTTGACCGGGTGACGGAGATCTACTTCAACAAGTCGATCCCCCTGGAGTTGCTGCCGCAGCGTGGAGAGTTTCTTGCCACGGACCAAACCGATGCGATTCCCAACGGACTGGCCCACCAAGTGAACCTTGTCCGCACTACCGACAACGGCTATACGGTCGAGGTATCTCCCGCGTCCTATGATGATGTGTACAAAACGCTCGATATCGTAACCGACTTTGACATCGTTCGAGTGCCCGTGGAGAAATCCAACGCCTACGGCTTTTGGAAAGTGGCAGGCGACGAGCCCGAGTATGAGTACAAACTGCGAGGCACTTATCTCAATCCTTTGGCACGCTATGCACCGCTCCGTGCGGATGATCCGGTTGATAAGAGATGGTCGATAGCCGATCTTGGATTTAAACTTTCAAAAGGACATTATACCAAGTTTTTTAGTAAATATATGTTGGGGGATTCTGCGTGGGATTGGGAGCCGTCTAGTGGGAAGGCATCGTACAACTTCCATTTGGATGGTGACTTTGATGCCTATGCAGGACTTGAGATATTTTGGCACTTTCATTCTGACATCCGCAAGGATGATGGGTATGCTGATGTTGCGACCAGCATAGAATATGAGTTAAAGGCTGGTTTTGGTGGAGAGCGTGCCGAGATTGGCGTAACATTTCCTATCATGGGTAATAAAAGTTGGAATACAAAGGACTGGAAGCAGAAATACAAAGAAGCTTCTGGTACCAATCCTTTTAAGAAAATCTGCCAAATAGATAAGAGTGATTACTGGGTGCAGTTCAATTTCCCAGAAGCTAATTTTACGATTGGCCCCGTTCCATGTTCTGTAGGAGTTGATTTTGCTTGTACGGCAGACCTTTATGGATACTTGCAAATGGAGCAGCCATTCATCTTTGAGACAGGAATTAAGGGAACAATCCTCAAAACGGGATTCCACATCGATCCAGATTCTTCATATAGCTATCCAAAGCAGGGAGATCCCTTGGACAAACTGGCCGAACCATATATTATTACCCAAGGGGCCAAAGGCCTTCCAACTTTAGGTTTGGGCCTTCGTCCAAATGTCAATGCGGCTCTGACGTTTACAGCTGGTGAGTTGATTAAGGCAAGTATTGGTCCCACCATCAGCTGCCCTATTGAGTTTGGATGGGATTTCAGTAGGCCCAGTGAGCTAACGAAGGGTTTTCCATGGGAGCCAAAAGACTATAAAGGTGATGAGTTGGGTTATGCTGCCAACTCAGGCCTCACTTTTGATCCAACGGTATCCATCGAAGCCGACGTGACTTTAGATCTGAAGGTTTGGGAATTCCCGTTGGCACACACTTCACTTGGAGAATGGAAAATTCCTATCGGATTCTTCAAGCGATGGAATCCGAAACTGAAGGTTGACAAAATCTATCCCTTGCCCGACAAGTCAAATGCAGATTCTACCTGCTACTACGCTACAATAAATACTGAAAAAGAAACCTTCTTCAGCACCCCAGAAGGTCTTCCAGAATTATATGTATATCAACAGTATGATGACCAGGGGAAACGTGCCACCTGTATTAGTCACGATAGCGAGAAATACGACCCTAAGGCTACTTACGAGTATGAATTTTATCTCCCAAAATCATACAGTGATATCTTTTGTTATGCCACTCCTGTGCTTGATGGCAAATACCATTATCCCGAGAAGTTTACACGCTTTAGTAAAACGCTAGAAATCAAAAACATCGAGCGGGTTCAAGTCACGGGGACAGGCGATGTACTCTCCGAATGGGAGGAGGCTGTCGGAGTGAAACTGAATCTCAAGGGGAAACTCATGGACCAATGTTCTTCGCTGGAACTGGTAGCCAGAATAGAAGCGGAAGAAGGTGGTTTCTTACCTACGCAAACATTCTACCTCGACGTGCCACAGTTTGGCAAAGAGTATGTCAAGAACCTTCTCTTTGTTATTGCCTATACGAACGTACGTCCTGCCAACGTGAGTTTTAGTCTTAGGTATTATGATGCAGAATTGAAAGACCATCTTCTGGACTACAAAATTTTTGAATTTAGCGATTACGACTTCAGCGGTGACGACCTCGATCTCGATAACATGAAGAAGTGGACGAAAAAGGGCTACGAGTTACTACAGTAAAACGAGCCACCCCGTAGATTCCTATATTCCGTGCCCTGTCGCGCAGCAATGGATCCTCCCCCTTTGCTGCACGACAGGGCATTTTGCATGATCGTAGCCCCGAAGTCAACATTGCGCAACGAAAGCGGTGGAGTGGTGGAGTGCTTGCACTTCCTTTCATACCTATACCCCGATAGGGGCGCGCGAAGAAACTTTCGGCATGGGACGCAAAAAGAGTTGAAAAAATTGTCCCTTATACAAAAAAATCTTAACTTTGTAGCTGTATGCCAGTTTCGAAGCCACTAAACGGCAAGGACGACACGTTCGACCTCTTAATCCCACACGAAACACCATACTAAAACAATAAGAACCAATAACGACGAATTTTATGAAGAAACTCACCACCAACTCAAAACTGATCGGGTGCCTGATGGGCCTCAGTATCGTGGCGTTGGGCACAGGATGTACCGACAGCGACTACGATTTGTCCAGCGTCGATTCCACAATCGGCGTGGGCGGCGAGGGCCTGGAGCTGCCAACGAGCAGCACGGAGAACATCATTCTCGACGACGTGCTGAAACTAAACAACAGCGACTTTGTGAAGATAGCGGCCAATGGCGACTACATGTTCAACAAAGACGGCGACGAGGCCACGCCCTCCCATCCCTACATCAACAAGATCTGGGTGGAGAAGGCCAACGTCAACAACAACTTCCGCTTGCACATCACGCTGCCGAGCCAAAGTGCAGGAGTACGCAGGGCGAAGCTGAGCAACCCCGTCACGGCAGAGGGCAAGCTGGCTGAGTTCCACTACACCGGTGCCGCCTCCAACGATATCCGCGAATTAAAAGAGGCCAGTGTATCGTCCGACGTGGAGATCAGCGTGGCCGTCAGTGCCGATTTGAAGCGTGCGGTGAAGACCTTCAAGACCCTCACGCTCACCGTACCCTCTTATATGCGCCTCGACCTGCGCCAGTGCTCACCCTCCCAGCCCGACTACGATGCGGCCACGGGTGTAGTGACATTTCACAACGTGAGCAGCACGGCCAACATCAAGCTCCGTGCCGCGGTCAAGACCTTGGACTTCCAGAAGCCCGCCACGACGGACAACAAGCTGCGCTTCACGCCAGGACAGAATGGCAAGGATGGTCAAGTGGACCTCAATGGTGTGCTGAATGTGGGTATCTCTTTCGACGAGATCGATTATGCCCAGAGCGGTGGCGACCTCTACCTCTCAGCTAATATGTCGATGGGATCCATCACGGTGCTTGAGGCCACGGGTAAGTTTGATCCCGAGATCTCACTCCGCGACCTGGGACGCACCACCATCGGCTCCGTGCCCGACTTCCTGACCGACGGCGAGGTGTCGGTCAACCTCTACAACCCCCTCATCGACATCAATATCCAAAGCGACATCGACGTGGCTGGATTTGTCTCCGGCACACTCTATGCCGAGGATGCAAACGGCCAGGAAATGGCCAGGGTACGCATCCCCGAGTTCTACATCCGTCCGGATGGCTCCACCCATGTCTGCATCTGCAAGTATGCTGAGGGTGTGGATGCCTCCGCCTACGACCAGGTGGTGGCCGTTCCCCAACTCTCCGACATCATGCGTCGCATTCCGAAGACGGTACGCTTTGCCGCCGAGGCCCGTGCCGATGCCTCCCGCGAGGGCACGATGGAGCTTGGCAAGAGCTACACCATCCAGCCCGCCTATTCCATCATGGCACCGCTGGCCTTCGACGAGGGCGCACGCATCGTCTATAACGACACCATCGACGGATGGACTGACGACCTGGAGGACATCGACCTCATGGCGGGCAGCGCCATCGAACTGACGGCCAACGTGGAGAACAAGATTCCCGCCTACCTGACCGTATCAGCCACCGCCATCGACGTCCAGGGCAAGCCGATCCCCGAGAACCGCATCAAGGTAGAGGTGTCCAGCGTCATCAATGCCTCCGAGGACGGCAAAACCCCTGTCGTCACACCACTCAAGATACGACTGACCGAGGGCGAGCCGGGCAGCGTGGCTCTCGTTGATGGACTCACATTCCGCATCGAGGCAGCCTCGGGCGAGGAGGGTGCCAAGAGTATCGTAGGCCAGACCATCAACGCCTACAACCACACGCTGAAGGCGCGCGACATCAAGGTGCGACTCGTCGGAAAGATCATCGTAAACAAGGACTGATAACCACTTTTAGACCTAACACTACATCATGAATAGAAGCAAGAAATATATGATGGCCGCCGCACTGGCCACACTGTCCTGCGGCGCGATGGCCCAGGGACTCAATACGGGCTACTTCATCGACGGATATGCCTTCCGCCACAACCTCAACCCGGCGTATGGCAACGACCAGAACTACGTCTCGATACCCGCTCTCGGCAACATTCAGGTGCGCACGCAGGGCAATTTCGGACTCGGCGACGTACTCTTCGACAACCCGCGCTATGGCATCGACAGCGACAAGAAGAAGACCACCTTCATGAATCCTTATATCGCTGACGGCGAGGCACTGAAGGGCTTTGCCTCGGGCAACAATCGCATCAATGCCGACGTGGACATCACGCTGCTCTCTGCGGGCTTCAAGGCCTGGGGCGGCTACAACACCATCTCGCTCGATGCCCGCACCAACGTCGGTCTGTCGCTGCCCTACGAGCTCTTTGCTTTTGCCAAGAACACGGGCAACCAAAGCTATGACATCGGCGACCTCCACGCCCATGCCCAGTCGTTTGTGCAACTTGCTTTGGGCCATTCGCGCCAGATCGACGACCGCCTGCGTGTCGGTGCCAAGATGAAGTTGCTTTTCGGTGTGGCCCGTGCCGATGCAGAGATCAAAGACCTGCGTGCCGACCTCAGCGGTCCGGACAAATGGACCATGACGGGACAAGCGATGGCCAATGTGTCGATGAAGGGCTTCACTTATAAAGAGGAGCAGAAAGAGTACAAGGTCGATGGACAGGGCACCTACCGTCGCGTGAACGACGTGGATGTCGATGGTGCCGGCCTGGGTGGCTTTGGTATGGCATTCGACTTCGGTGCTACTTACAAGATCGACGACGACTGGACGGTGAGCGCTGCGCTGCTCGACCTTGGCTTCATCGGATGGAGCAACAACATGCAGGCCGTCAATCGCCAGACGAGTTTCGAGTTCAACGGCTTCCACGACGTGGCTGTCAAGAAAGAGGACGCCATGGGCAACCCGAAGGACAACAGCTTGGAGTCGCAGGGCGACCGCTATGCCGACCAGATTGCCGACTTTGCCAACCTCTCCAGCGATGGCGACAAGGGTAGCCGCAGCACGGGTATCGGTGCGACGATGAATTTCGGATGCGAATACACGCTCCCGGCCTACCGCCAGCTGAAGTTCGGCTTCCTCAGTTCCACCCGCATCAATGGCAAGTATAGCTGGACCGACGCACGCCTGAGTGCCAACGTAGCCCCGCTGTCATGGCTCGATGGCGGCATGAGCTTCTCGGTCAATAGCTTCACGGCCAGCATGGGATGGGTCATCAACGCCCATCCGAAGGGCTTCAACTTCTTCATCGGCATGGACCACATCCTCGGCAAGACGAGCAAGGAGTTTATCCCCCTCAGTTCCAATGCCAGTCTGAACCTCGGTATGAACGTCACCTTCTGATAGTCAGCTACGGTTCGCCCAGACGGCGACCTGACATGATTCCCCATAGCTGCGCCCCCCCCCCCCCCCCCCCCCCCCCCCCGCCCCGCGCTA
>ERZ791628.373-NODE-373-length-18457-cov-5.22992_pt1 | contig 18457 bp, 18 predicted proteins | sample MGYA00510265_ERZ791628 | MGnify/ENA primary metagenome ERZ791628 (study PRJEB30046, sample SAMN00715184) | human gut metagenome | study: EMG produced TPA metagenomics assembly of the A metagenome-wide association study of gut microbiota in type 2... | reverse complement strand
GACCCCCAACCGGTTTCCGTCCGCCGTCCGGTTGGATTCCGTTCGCCGTCCGATGCACAACAGCAGCAATACATCGTCCAAAAGCCTACCACCACGCCCCGATAAAGCCCCCACAACTATATAATTGCTATATTTTGTTACGAAAAGATGACATACATTTGGCAAATAGAATTATTCTTCTTAAATTTGTAAGTTGTGATATTGTAACTACGGAAAAATAACTTAATCAATAAAAACAATACAATTTATGTTTGAAAATCAACCAAAAGGTCTGTGGGCATTAGCCTTGGCAAACACTGGTGAGCGTTTCGGCTACTACACCATGCTTGCTGTGTTCTTACTCTACTTGCAGGCTAACTTCGGTTATGCTACCGGAACAGCAAGTACAATTTACTCAACTTTCCTGATGATGGTCTACTTCCTTCCTATCATTGGCGGTATCGCAGCCGACAAGTTCGGTTTCGGCAAGATGGTGACAAGTGGTATCTTCATCATGTTCATCGGTTACCTCGTGCTCTCGCTTCCGCTTGGCAAGGACATGGTGGCAGCAGGAGCAATGGGCCTTGCGCTCGTCCTGATTGCTTTCGGTACGGGTCTGTTCAAAGGCAACCTGCAGGTGATGGTAGGTCGTCTGTACGACGAGCCGAAGTATGCGCAGAACCGCGACTCTGGTTTCTCGCTCTTCTACATGGCTATCAACATCGGTGCGATGTTCGCTCCTACAGCAGCTATCAAAATTATGGATTGGGCACAGGCAAGCCTCGGCGTGTCGGTAGAAGATTCTTACCACTTCGCTTTCGCCGTAGCATGTGCATCGCTCATCGTTAGTATCGCTATATATTATATCTTTGGTTTCACCTACAAGCACGTGCTTGCTTCTGAAACAAAGAAGAAGGGCGACGACTCTTTGGAGCGTAAGGATTTCAACGAGCTTTCTCCTGCAGAGACAAAGGAGCGCATCGTTTGCTTGTGCCTTGTGTTTGCTGTGGTTATCTTCTTCTGGATGGCGTTTCACCAAAACGGTGCTACCCTGACACTCTTTGCTCGCGACTATACGCTGAAGACCTCTGAGGGTCTGCAGTCAATGGCGTTCGACGTGCGCAACCTCGTGGCTTGCATCTTCGTGGTTTACGCAAGTTTCGGACTCGCTCAGAGCAAGACCTTCAAGGGCAAGCTCATTTCGCTCGGCGTTATCGTTGCTGCTATCTCATACCTCTTCTATGCTTACAATGCTCTTGAGGGTGCAGTAGACGTTAAGGCTCCTATCTTCCAGCAGTTCAACCCGTGCTACGTGGTGGCGTTGACACCGGTGAGTGTGGCTATTTTCTCTTGGCTCAACAAGATTGGCAAGGAGCCGACATCGCCTGAGAAGATTGGTTTGGGTATGCTTGTAGCTGCTCTCGGCTTCGTATGGATGGCTGTAGGCTCTATGGGTCTTGAGTTGCCGCTCACACAAGGCGACCCTGCTACTGAGGGCACTCGCGTAAGTGCTAACCTCCTCATCTCTACATACCTCATCCTCACCTTTGCCGAGCTTCTGCTCTCGCCGATCGGTATCTCGTTCGTAACGAAGGTGGCTCCTCCGAAGTATGCAGGTCTGATGATGGGTCTGTGGTTCGGTGCTACTGCTATCGGCAATCAGCTCGTAATGCTCCCAGGCATCATGTGGGGTCAGAACCTCAGCCTTGTTACTATCTGGGGCGTTTTGGCAGGCATCTGCTTGCTCTCTGCAGTCTTCATCTTCTCTATCATCAAGAAGCTGAACAAGGTTAGCTAATTACCGGGGGTGCAGTTGTCTCAACTGCACCAATTAATATAATTTGCATTCTACCTTGTTGGTGCAGTTGAGACAACTGCACCCCCTAATAAAAATCGCCCACAAACTCAATCGAGTTTGTGGGCGATTTGCTATATATGTACCTTATATATTACTACATCGCGCTGTGCCTGCCTGGCGTACCTAACGTAATCACTTCGCAATCCTTCATTGTTGCTCCGTCAATAGTGAGTCGGACGAGGGTGCGCTCCGTTTGCCATCCCTGCAGCCCGGCTGCTCCGGGGTTGATATGCAGCAGTCCGAGCAGCGGGTCGTTCTTTATCTTCAGTATGTGCGAGTGTCCGCTGATGAACAGCTTCGGCGGTCGCTCCATTATCTGTCGGCGTATGCTCGGGTCGTACTTGCCGGGGTAGCCACCGATGTGTTTCATCAGTACCTCCACCTCCTCACACTTGAAGCGCAGCACCTCGGGGAACATGAGGCGCAGGTCGCCACCGTCGCAGTTGCCGCAGACGGCACGCAGCGGACGAAACTCAGCCAAGCGCTCCGCGAGCACCGTAGAGCAGATGTCGCCACAGTGCCATATCTCGTCGCATGGCTCGAAGTGTTTCAAGTAGCGGTCGTCCCAGTAGGAGTGGGTGTCGCTGATTATGCCTATCTTTTTCATCGTTTCATTCTCCTTCTTATAAAGTCGGCTATGAACTCCTTCGTGCCTTCGGGTCCGAGGCGCGACGCATTGACGCAGAGGTCGTAGCTTGCACTGTCGCCCCACGTCTTGCCCGTGTAGTAGTTGTAGTAGGAGGAGCGTGTGCTCTCCTTGTCGCTGATCAGCTTGCGTGCCTCCTCAGCCGAGCAGTTGTGTCGCTTGCAGATGTTGCTGACGCGCTCGTCGAGGTCGGCTGTGATGAACACCGTCACCATGTTCGGCTTGTCGCGCAGCACATAGTCGGCACATCTGCCCACGAACACGCACGACGACTCGTCGGCTGCCTTGCGTATGGCGTCGCTCTGTATGCGGAACAGACTCTCCTGCGAGAGTCCGTTGTCGTAGAACGACGAGTCGGAGATGAACGGCACGTGCATGTGGAATATCTGGTCGAGGAAGCCCTTGCGCTCGTCGTTCTTCTCGAAGAACTCGGGACTGAAGCCGCTCTCCTTAGCTGCCAGCTCAAGCACTTCGCGGTCGTAGAACGTGCAACCGAACTCCTCTGCCAGCATCTTTGCTATCGTTCTGCCGCCACTGCCAAGCTGGCGGCCTACGCTGATTATAAGTTTATCGTTGTTCATGTCTCTTTGCTTTAGTTTGTTAATGTAGCTGTCGGTTATACTGCTGCCCCCTCAGTTTGCGCCGCCTTGAACTTCTTCACATACTTCGTGAGCAGCACTATTGCCACAACGAACGAGATGACATCGCTGATGGGCTGCGCGAGCCACACGCCGTCGGTTTTGTAGAAGTTGGGCAGTACGAGCAATGCCGGCAGGAAGAACAGGAGCTGGCGCGAGAGCGAGAGCAGCATGCTTATCTTTGCCTTGCCGATACTTTGGAAGAAGCCCGTGCTTGCCATCTGTGCGCCCACTAATGGGAAGGTGAGCATGGTGATGGTTATGGCACGCTCCGAGATGCGGATGAGTGTCTCGTCGGAGGTGAACAGGCGTGCGCACTCGTAGGACATGGTCTGTGCAATAGCCCAGCCGACGGTGGTGATGAGCACCGCGCCCGTCATGGTGTACTTCAGTACGCGCAGCAGACGGTCGTAGTTGCGTGCGCCGTAGTTGTAGCCTGCGATTGGGAACATGCCCTGATTCATGCCCATGTTTATCATTATGAAGATGAACGCAATCTTGTTCGTAATGCCGAACGCGCCCACTGCGAGGTCGCCACCGTGGAAAGTGAGTGCCTTGTTGATGAAGATGATGACGATGCACGAGCAGGCGTTCATGGCGAACGGCGAGATTCCGATGGCTATGATGTTTTTGATGATGTGCGACACGGGACGATAGATGCCGCGCTTGAAGTGGACAATGCACTGCGGATTGCTGAATATCCTCAGCTGCCAGCACAACACCGCAGCCTGCGCAATGATTGTGGCGAGAGCCGCTCCGCCTATGCCCATGTGCAGCGGCCAGATGAATATTGGCGAGAGTATGGCGTTGAGCACCACCGTCATTATCGATGCCATCATAGCCGAACGTGGCTTCGACGCAGCACGCAGTATGGCGTTCATGCCGAAGAACATGTGTGAGATGGCGTTGCCGGCGAGCGTGATGACCATATACTCGCGTGCGTAGGGTAGGGTGGCATCGCTTGCGCCGAAGAAGCGCAGTATGGGGTCGAGGAAAAGGAGCGAGATAATGCTGAACGCAACGCCGATGATGACGTTCAGCGTGAAGGCATTGCCGAACACACGCTCGGCGGTGGCGTAGTCTTTCTGTCCCAGCTTAACCGATATGCACGTAGAAGCACCTACGCCCACACCGGCACCAAACGCCGCTGCGAGGTTCTGTAAGGGGAATGTAACGGCAAGGCCGCTGATGGCGAGTGCACCGCAGCCTTGTCCGATGAATATACTGTCTGTCATGTTGTAGAGCGACGCCGCCGTCATGGCAGCGATGGCGGGCAGCGCGTACTGCATCAGCAGCTTGCCCACGGGCTTTGTGCCCAGCTCAAGAGTAGCCTGTTTACTGTTATCCATAAAACAAAAATTAAAGTGAGGGTGTTTTGTTATATGGCTACTCTCCGTAAATCTCTCTCAGCTTAGCCTCCAGCTGCTCGCCTCTGAGGTCGGCTGCGATAATCTTGCCAGTAGGGTCGACAAGGTAGCTTGCCGGTATCGAGCGTATGCCGTACACCTGACCGGCTACACTCTGCCAGCCTTTAAGGTCGGAGAGGTGAACCCAGTCGAGCTGCATCTCGGCGATGGCCTTCTTCCAGTTCTCGAGCTTGTTGTCGAACGACAGACCGACGACGTTGAAGCCCTTCGACTTGTACTTATCGTAGGCAGCCTTCACGTGAGGCATCTCCGCACGGCATGGTCCGCACCACGAAGCCCAGAAGTCGATGAGCACGTAGTTGCCCTTACCGCAGTACTCCGAGAGCTTGTGCGGATTGCCGTTGACATCGTTCTCGGTGAGGTCGGTGAACGGCTTGCCGATGATGCCTGCCTTCTTGACAAGCATAGCCAGATACTGGCGTGCAGGAGCAAGCGCAGGGTGCTTGGCGTAGGCGTACTTCTCGTTGAGTATCTCCTGCAAAACCGGGAACTCCACGTAGTACATCACGTTGTTGACGAAAGCCACGGGGATGAGGTTGTCCTTGTTCTCCTTGATGATTTCGAGCGAACGGAGCGATACGCTTTCCGAGATGTCGTTAAGCTTCGGACCGAGCTCGTTGGCGAGCTTCTGCAGCTCTGCCTCGCTCATGCCGCTCTGCTGAGCCTTTGTAAACTGGGCGTAGAGAGCCTGCGCCTCACTGCCGAGGGCATCTATCTCGCGGTCGTAGGCGTTGAGCTTGGTGTTCTGCTCCGAGCCGGTGAGCGTTTTCTTCTCAAGGTCGGCAACGATAGGTGTGCCGTCGTTGAAGAATGCGCAGTATTCCTTCTTGGTAACGGTGAGTCCGAGCAGTGCGTCCTTCTCAGCCGAACCCTTCAGCGCGAACTTGCCGTCTTCGACGGTGGCACTGTCGATTGCGGTCGGTCGATTGCCGTTTACGTCCATTACATATACCTTACTGACACCTGCTTGGCAGGTGCCTTTAATGCTATACTCCGTACCAGGAATTGATTGCGCGCAGGCTGTCAGTGTGATGACAGCGAATGCGAGTGTTGAAAGAATTGATCTCATGTGTAAAAATTATTGGTTTATTAATTTTGCAAATATACTGATTTTATGTGTAACGGCAAATATTTGAGTCCGCTTTTTTCATTGTTCGCCGATGTGCTGGCCTACTACATAGCCCATAGTCCATGCTGCTTGCAGATTGAAACCTCCGGTGATGGCATCAACATCGATCACCTCGCCGGCGAAGAAGAGTCCGGGGCAGTGCTTGCTCTGCAGCGTGTGCATGTCTATTGACGAGAGCGAGATACCGCCACATGTCACGAACTCGTCGCGGAAGCGGCCCTTGTCTGTGATGCGGTATATGTCGTTGGTGAGTGCTTCCACGATGCGGTTGAGGTTCTTTTTGCCCAATTCGCCCCACTTGCGTGTGGGGTCGTTCTGCGTCTTCTGCAGCAGGTAGACCCACAGGCGCGATGGCAAGTCGAACGGGCGTATCGTGGCGAGCTGCTTCTGTGGGTTGCGTGTGGCGATGGAGGCTATCTCCTCCTCCGTCACGTTGCGTCTACTCTCGCCCGTCCAGTTGATAGCCACGTCCGCCTGGTAGTTGTGTTCCTGCAGATAGCGTGCGGCATGAGCAGAGAGCTTCAGCGCAGCCGGTCCGCTCATGCCCCAGTGGGTGACGAGCAGCGGACCCTCAGCGCGGAACTTCGTGCCGGGCAGCGACGCGATGGTGTCTTCAACCACGGTGCCCATGAGCGTAAGGAAACTGCGGTCGGCTATGTTGAACGTGAAGAGCGACGGCACGGGCGTAGCTATATCATGGTCTAAGCGTGCGAACACGTCGAGTCCTTCGCCCTTTGGAGCACCGCCCGTGGCGATGGCAACGCGGTCGAAGTCGGCTTCTTTACCACCGGCGAACGTGAGGTGGAATGTGCCGTCGGCGTTTCGGCTGATGTCCTTCAGCAGGTAACCACCCAGTTGCTTCACACCAAGGCGCGAGGCAAGCGTGGTGAGACAGTTGACAACGCTCATTGCATCCTGCGAGACGGGGAAGACACATTCGTCTTCCTGCGTGGTGAGTGGCACGCCTTCGCGCTCGAACCATGCGTAGGCTGCGTGGTGGTCGAAGCGTTTGAAGAGACGTTTCATGAGTTTGTCGCCACGCGGATAGGCGTGCTTATGGTCGCTGATCTGCTCGAAGGAGTTGGTCAGGTTGCAGCGACCGCCACCCGTGATGGCTACTTTGGCGAGCATCTTCTGGTTCTTCTCGAAGATGGTGATGTCGGTGTCGGGATAGTTGCGCTTCGCTTCTATTGCTGCAAAGAAGCCGGCTGCGCCACCCCCGATAATGGCTATGTGTAGTGGCATGATGGTGTGGTGTTGTGGTGGTGAGATGTTGAGATGGTGTGGTGTTGAGATGTTGACAATACCTTTTTACTCTTTTACTTTTTTACTTTTAAAAGCTCCTTGCCACGTGTCGAGTTCCTTCATTCTGTTCACGAGGCGGTTGGTGAACTCATGATTCTTTATGCCCCACTTCGGAGCAATGAGCATGTCGGCAGGCGACTGGCTGACGAAGCGCTCCACGATAATATCGCTGCGCAAACGCTCGAGGTAAGCAATGCAGGTGTCGATATACTCGTCGGGCGTGAAGAGTTTGAAAGGTTTTTGCGTGTATTCGTCGGCGAGCTGCGTGCCACGGATGATTTGCAACTGGTGTATCTTCAGAATGTCGAGCTTCAGTTGCGACACTATCGAAGCTTGGCGTATGTTCTCATCGCGGTCTTCGCCAGGCAGTCCGAGTATGATGTGTCCACCGGTGAGAATGCCACGGTCGTGCGTTAGTTCTATTGCTCGTCGGCTACACTCAAAGTCGTGACCGCGGTTGATGTGGCGCAGCGTGTCGTCGTTCACCGACTCGATGCCGTACTCCACGATGAGGAACGTGCGGCGGTTTAGCTCTTCCAGATAGTCGAGCAGCTCGTCGCTAATGCAGTCGGGGCGTGTGCCGATGACCAGTCCCACTACGTCGTCCACAGCCAACGCCTCCTCGTAGCGCTGTTTCAGCACGTCGAGTGGGGCATAGGTGTTGCTGTAAGCCTGAAAGTAGGCGAGGTATTTCATGTCGGGATACTTGCGACGGAAGAACTCCTTGCCTTCTTCCATCTGCTGCGCTATCGGTTTCGACGGTTGGCAGTAAGATGGGTTGAACGTGCGGTTGTCGCAGAAGATGCATCCACCGTGTGATATGGTGCCGTCTCTGTTTGGGCAGGAGAACCCTGCATCTACAGAAATCTTCTGTACACGGAACGGAAATTGCTGGCGTATCCACTGACCGTAGTCGTTATATGGCTTGTCTTTAAATTGTTCTGTCATTATTTTGTTTATTGTTCCTTTTCCTTTTTTACTTTTATATAGGCTGCGTGGTATGGGCAAGATGCCCATACCTCCTACTTTTTACCTTTTTACTCTTTTACTTTTTTAGGCTGCATCGGTGGTGCAAAGTTACTCGAAATAACCCATATCCACATTATTTTATATAATTGTTTTGCGATGTTGTAATGTTTTTGTACTTTTACACCTCATAAATCGGATTGCTATGCGAACTAAGAACGAAGAAAAATGGTTGAGTCACTATAAAGCACTTCGCTGTTACCTTGAGGCAAATCATCAACTGCCCGATAAGAAAAAGGTAGAAAACCGCGGACTACTCAACTGGTGGAAGTATAATAAAAAGCTTTTTAAAACAGGTCGACTCACCGAAGAACGACTCGAATTGTTGCGTCAGCTGAATGCTCTGCGCTACAACAAACTTCTCGAACTTTAATGGGAAGTAGTCAAAAACAGGCGGTTTTGGGGGCTGATGAGGTGCTAAAAGTGTGTTTTTTTTGCTATGATTTGAAAAATAATTGCGGAAATATTTGGTGGTCTCGCTAAAAAGTCATACCTTTGCACTCGCAATTCAGAAATGCTTTTGTTGCTAATCTGAATGCGTGGTTAATATCGCGGAGTGGAGCAGTTGGTAGCTCGCCAGGCTCATAACCTGGAGGTCGCATGTTCGAGTCCTGCCTCCGCAACAACGAAAGACGTAATGTAGACAATACATTACGTCTTTTTTGTTTATGCCACTTATAGCGGCTCATATAATATTGGATCAAATAATATTGTGTGAGCATTGACTATGTGCTTGCATTGGAATGAACAATCTCAACTATACAAATGGATTATAGCATGAAAATTGTTAAAGAAACATATAAAAGTCAAGTTTACGACGTAAAAAACAAGACTTTTATTAATTTCGCATTCATATTAGCATGGTTATAGCAAGACTGATAAAGGAAAGATAGCAAAGGTGAAATACTATATTCCGAAGAATACCATTTGGGGAAATCTAAAACCTGCAGATTCTGAACTTGTAAAAGACTTTCTTAAGCAAAACTGTAAGATTGTAGGCAACATTACTGAAACTACAGCATTTGCATCCAAAGGAAATGGCTGGGAATATTGAAAGAAAGTGGAACAAATATAAGGACGATAAGAAACAAGTGATTTTATCTGAAAAACCAATAAAATATGAATCTAAAAACAATAGAAAAATTACTGCAAAACGCTCAGATTATATTACAGAAAGATAAGGCTGAGAAGAAAGAGAATGAGGCTATAGGTGAATATTTCAATGTTTTTGAAAATTTACACTTTACGCGTCCAGAGGAGCATCTGCATACACCTATTCTACGGATGCTTCTTGATAAGAATGCCAATCATGGTGTAGGAGATCGCTTTTTAAAAGCTTTTATAGATATGGTTGTACGGAAATTGAATCCTAATTTTCAATATGATATTACCTCAAGCAATATTGAATATAAAGACAAATACATTGGTGAAATAAAAATATCAGAGGATGGAAAGTCAACAGGAGGAGAGATTGATATCTTTATTAATGATGATAAAGGACATGCTATCATCATAGAAAATAAATTTGACAGATATGGCAATCCTGCCCAGGAACAACCAAGGCAACTTGAACGATATTATAATTACGGAAAGGAGCATTATGGGGATAATTTTATCTTGATTTATCTCACGCCTTCCGGTCAAAGTGCCTCTGAATATTCTACCGGTCCTAACAAAATAGTATACCATACGCTAAGTTATGATCCATCGGATGAAAAGCCAAATATTATATCTTGGCTCAATAAGTGTTTGGAAATATCTAAACACTGCCCTCGTATTCACGAAGTAATAAAACAATACATAACCTATATAATGAATACAAGACAGATTATGGAAGATAAATATCAAAAAGAATTATTAGAGCTATTACTTGCACCAAAAAATATAGATGCGACTCTTAGTATTTTATGTAATGTGCAAAATATTAAACAGAAAATTAGAAGAGATTTCTGCGATCAGTTGGTGTCTTTGGCTAGTGAATATGGTCTTGAACTCAGAGAACCATATGATAAAAATATTGTTACCTGGGATAAAGATGATGGATGGATGATTTTTTCAGGGAAAAATAAGCACCAATCACAAGTAGGATTTGTGGTTGGAAATTACTCAAGAACAAATCAAAACTATGGCGGAATGTTATATGGGTTATCTATTATTAATAAGGAATATTCAAATATAGAAGAGTTGAAGAATGTTTTTAAAATAGAATCAACCATTCCTGATGAGCAACCTTTGTTCTCTGTAGAGAAAGATCCTTCTAAACTTGATGATAAATGGAATGAATTTCCTTTCGGATTTTCGTATTTATGTGGTGAAGAAAGAGACTGGAATAAAAAATGGTATGATTGGGATGACATTCAGACATTGGAAGATATGCACAATGGTAAATTGCTTGATTTCATGAGAAGCCGCTTTGAAATACTAAAAAAGTATGGTGTCATAGAAAAGCTATAGAGTGACCTAATATTATTTCATTATAAAATGGAGTTGTGCCCACAGTTGGCATAGCTCCATTTTATTTTTGCACTGTATTTATGATTATAAAGATATAAGCATTAATAAAATGGAAAAAATCGCACTTGAATCTTTGCGACTGATAGCAGCAGATTATGTTAGTCAGCAAGTAATCGATGAGCTTCGCTCTGAAGGAATATATTCAATAAAGAATAGCCCAAATGTATATGTTAATGTCGTGTTGGTGTCTACCGACAAAGGAGCCGATAACGTTAATAAAATCTTAGAAACACATGCACGTGCAAGAAGAAATGTCGTAATAACAATGAATCCTGAACTCAGTATCAAAGAAGAATCTGACATTTTCTCTATATTGTCTTTTCAGGCAGATAGCAATCCATACTTAGAATTGAAAAAGTTTCTGCAACTGTATAATATATGTATAGAGAAGCATGGTATATTATGCTTTGATTTGTCTGATTTCTTAATAGTTATAAGAGGAAGGAACGTAATATCTACCCACTCGTATGTGTATAAAAAAGACATAACAGAAGCTCTTGCGCATCTAAAATCAATATATATAAAAGAAAATGGCAGGTATATTTTGGCTATTACCATAGCCAATGACTATACTGATGAGATGAAAAAGATAACGCTTCCTGAAAAGATGATGTCTCCTTTAAGTGACTATATGGAATCATTACCGGTTTATCTTACAATCACGATAGCTACACCGAAAACATTAACTTTATTCACATCAGTACCTTTGTAGAAATGAAAGATAATGTCAAAAATCAACAGGCACGTGCTGTCTTAAAAAGAAGAATTATTTCTTTTCCTAATGACGGTGAGTTGCGAGTGGAAAGTATAATCAGAGAGTTTGAAGATTATGCAATGATTGATTGCAAACAATATGACAAGGTTGTGCTACAGTTTATTACTGCATCAGTATATCCGTTGAAAACGAGTGAGTTATGTCAGTTGGTCTCGTTCTTTGCAAATAAGTTTCACAAAGCAGAATATACATGGGAGACTGGAACAGATGAAAAGTTAGGCGAAAAATTATTGGTCCAACTTTTATGCAGCTGCTTCTCTCACCTATAAGGTTGAAAATTGCAACCTTGTAGAGCGAGATTGATTATGATGGTATGAAAAAAAGACACACCATAGCAATATCTTAGCAGCCGAAACGTTATCTATATAAATGACAAATATGGCACTGAATCAAACCAACAAACTCGTGTGGATTGTGGAGACCATCTATCGGGCACATAAGATTTCATTCGAGGAATTGAACCGCCGCTGGATGGATAATGTAGATTTGAGCGGTGGTGAGGAGATGTTGAAGCGCACTTTCCATAAGTGGAAGTGGAATATCTTCGACACCTTCGGATTGTCGATAGACTGCGAAAAGACCGCTCCATATAGGTATTACATCGCCAACGTGGAGGATATGAAGAGTGGAAGTATTGAAAATTGGTTGCTCAGTACGCTATCGGTGAGTAATTTTCTCCTTGAAAGCAAATCTGTCAAGAACAGGATTATCCTTGAAGACGTGCCCAGTGGCAGGGAATATCTGGAGCTAATCATAGATGCGATGAAGAAGAACCGCTTCATTCATATCAACTATTTCAACTACAGGAAAGGTGACACGCGCGACCATTACGTGATGCCATTGTGCGTAAAGCTATTCCGTCAGCGCTGGTATTTGGTGGGGCGTAATTGGCCTGCAGGCTATGACCTCGTCTTTTGTCTCGACCGAATTCAAGACTTCCGTCTTTCGAGCCACACGTTTGAATATCCCGAAGAGTTCAATCCACAGGAATACTTCAATGGTTGTATAGGTGTAATTCCTGGCGATGGCACCGACATTGAGAAGGTAAAAATCAAGGTCAGTACCAGTCAGGCTAACTACCTGCGCGACCTTCCTCTGCATGAGTCGCAACAAGAGACAGAGCAAACAGATGAATACAGCATCTTTGAACTGCATGTCCGCCCGACATTCGACTTCCAACAGGAACTGCTGTGGAATGGTGAAGACCTTGAAGTGTTAGGACCGCTATGGCTACGTAAGGAGATTGCAGGAAAGGTAAAGAGAATGTGGAACAAGTATAAGGATGGTAAATAGATATGTAAGATAATATAATAGCTTCTGATGTTTGGTTGGGGCAAAAGAATTTAAAGAATTCGGGAGCCTTTTAGGAAAACATACTTTCTGAAATAAATATGATAAAAGAAAATTATGACACAAGTAGAATCTATTATTAAACAACTTCAACAAGTTCTATTTGTTGAACGCATTTGTCAAGAAGAAAAATGGAAAAGAGGTGACTGTTTCAACATTTTTCAGATTCTTGGCGTTGCTACAAGTGAGGTTCGTCTTCATTCTGCATTTCTTGCAGAACTGCTCAATCCTTGCGCAAGTCATGGAATGACTGCAAAATACTTATCATCCTTTCTGGATTATGTAATCAGACGAGAAAGTGATCCATTTGAGTTTGATGTTGATTCTGCCAAAGTATATGTTGAGTATAATATAGGCAATATTTCAGCTGATTATACTACGGGAGGTAGAATTGATTTGATGGTTCAAGATAAGAACAAGCAAACCATTGTCATAGAGAATAAAATATATGCAGGAGATCAATTCTGTCAAATGTTCCGATATAATCAATTTGCCCGGAATGACTTACAACTATCCGATAACCAATTAAGACTTCTTTATCTTACACTTAATGGGGATGAGCCCAGTAAAGAATCCTTAAACGGCGTAGAGTTTAAATATTATAGAACAAGTTATAGAGAGGATATTTTGCCATGGCTTGAATGTTGCCTCTCAATGTCAGCACTCAAACCGATGGTAAGAGAAACTATTTTTCAATATATAAACAATTTAAAAAATATTCTTTCAATAATGGAAACCTTCAATAATAATAAATTCTTAGATATACTTACATCTGAAGATAATGTGGAAACCGTACTCGCTATTTTTGCAAGTGCAGGAGAGATACAAAATCGCATACGTGGAAACTTCATCAACAAAATAAAAATACTCTGTGATTCATATGGCTACACTTTTAAGTGTGATGAAGGTGTAAGAACCGCAAGCGATAATAATTGGATTCATATTTCTGCCCCCGAGGTTAAAGATATAGAGTTTAGAATAGGTGTGAAGAATCATACAAATAATGATGGTTTCCGCATGTGCTTTGTTTCTTTAACTCGCCATAACTCAAATTGTGGATATAAATTCTGGCAAAATGACATTCCGACCGATGATGAGTTCCCATTTGGGTGGACATATCTATGGGGAGAAGATGGACAAAATGGTAGATGGTGGAGATGGGATGATATTGATACGTTAAAGGATATGACTAATGGAAAAATGTTGGATTTCATCGATAACCAACTTCGACGAATTAAAAAAGAAAACGTCTTCGAAAAGATGAATGACCTGTTAGGTTAACCACACGCATCATCCACAATAGAGAAGTCTGAATGATGAACATACTGAAAGAATAAAGATGGTACGCCCACAGTTGCCTTCTCTATAACATTTAGACCTTCTAATCTAATACTTCTTCTATATCAAATTCAAAATCAAAATCTTCCATAGTTAATATTATTTAGTCTGAAAATTAGTCGTTTTCATACAATTCACCCAGATCGCTTATACAACATTTCATGGTCTGCCTAAGCGACTGTGGTTCCATCACTTCTATCATCGTCCCATATCTTTGCAACTCCATTATGAAATCGTAGGTGGGACGAAGCGTAAGTTCGAAGTCGGCATATTCGTTGCAAGAACAAAGCTCTTTCTGTGAGAGATGCAATGGAAGAGAGCGCATGTAGTGTTGGTGTGCACCAAAGGCACGAACAACAATTCGTTGCAAGGGTATATCCTCGTCTATTACTACGCCGAAGAAGCTGGAGAAATAGTCCTTAGCATTGAAGTCGCAAGGGAACTTGAAATGATCTTTTGTTATTTCTATATTCTCAAATCTGTCAAGTCCGTAGATACGCAACCTGTCTTCATTGATGCTCAGCGCGAGCACGTACCAACGCTTCTGGAACATTTTCAGACAGTATGGCGCAATGGGGAATGTATAGGAATTCTTGTAGTGGAAATTCCGATAAGTAGCCATTATGATGTTGTTGCCCTTCATGGCATCAACTATATCCGTAAGGAAATGGCGGCTCGACGGAATATCTTCTACAAGGATGCGGTCTTTGAGCAACGTATTTTGTGACAACGTATTGGCTGTAGAATAGGTATCGAGCAGCCAACGCAACAGTTCGCCATTGGCAAGACTCTCGGGATTGGAGATGTAGTAACGATAGCCTCCCTTTAGTCGACAGTCGATATTCACCCCAAGCGACATGAGTATGTTGTCTTTCCAACGGTTGAAGGTCTGGCGCGGAAGAGGTTCGCCACAACTTATGCTTTCGTCACGCTCCCACTTGTCGCTGAGTTCCTTCAGCGACAGTCCGTGGCTACCAGCACGATATAGAGCGTTGACCACCCAAATGTATTTTTCCAGTGTTGTCATGCGTTGCCAATGTATTTAGAATTAATGAAATGTTTAAGTGCCCAAAGTTACAAAAAATATTTTAGTCATTACATCCCAGTTAAAAAATTACTCTTTATATGTTGCATAATCGTATTCTACAGAAATTTCTATATTAAAATCGCGCACCCATAAAAGGTCAAAGATTGAGAAGCATGTATGTTCATAGAGGTTGTGGAATGGGTATATGAGATGCATGTCGGAAGTCAGCTCTGGGCTTAACCCTTCATTCCAGTTGTCGGTCTTCTCGCTCAAGTAGAGCATATTATTTTCCGATTCCAGTTTGCCTCCACTATAAGTCCAACCTCCATATATCACCCCATCTTGGTATAACGGCACAAAATCATCATATACGCCACACAAGATGTTCCAAATCTCTTTTTCGTATTCTGACTGTTTGGGATGTAAAGGAGAAAACTGATATGCCATGAAGCACTTGCCTATGGCAGTAATATAATGGTCAGCTGCCGTCTGCTTCACTGCATTATAGGCAGAGATGACGGCAAGGCGCATTTGCAACAACTGCTCCGTCATGGCTTTGTTAAAGTCATTTAGCAATTGCTTATAATGGTTATCCATGACAAACTCCTTGTCGAGCAATCGCTTACGCACGGCAAGCAGTTGCTTTATTGCCTCTTTCTCAGCTTTGTTGTAATAACAATGATGCTCATACTGCCAATATAGATCACATATTTCAGCTTCGATAAAATCGATAGCTGGCAATCTGAATATTTCCTGTGCTGTCATACTTAATTTTGATTTAAAATATCGTTTAACCTTATCCTTAAATTACATACTGTAAAAAGCGAAATCTATCCGCAAGTCCTCCTCAAGAGCATTATCTGCTTTCAAGCAAAACAGTGGCTCACTGACACTTATGGACAGCACTTGGCGCAATGTCGCCATCTCCTTTGGCTGGAGAGGATGCTTGGGCGAAGTGCTTATACATATTATACTGTTTTGTTGTTGGTTGAGGGCCTTTGCCAAGTTGTATTTATCTATCAGTTCCTTCAGGTACGCACACCTTTCGCCTGCATCAAACGCACATGTTTGCCAGCAGTCTATCCAGCACTCATTGGCGCGAAACAGCACGCTAAGTTGTTCTGGTGTTGGAGGTTCACTAAGATTTTTGCCCCGTTCGTACAAATCATCTATAAACTCAGCGTTCATGATTATTCGCCACTTATATTCCTTGTTAATCGTCAACCGTTTCCATCTTCTCCAAAACATGTTATTGGATAAATATTTGTACTGATTGAAATTATGACGAATACGGTGTTGCTCCATTTCGCTCCTTATGGCATTACGAAAGGAACGGATATTCATCATTTCCTTTTTCGAAGGAATAAGTTTGCTGTATGTTTCCTTACAATGCTTGAAGACTTTGCCTGTACCATATTCCGTATCGTAACAATACAATGGCAAGTGCCGCCACATATCATTCCAGTTGGGAAGGAAGGCTAACAAGGATGACGTATATATACAGCATGCGGCAATTTCAGCCAAAGGGATGTCCGCATTATCTTCCACAACCACTTCCCTGCCCAAAGACTCTTCCAAAGGGTTTTCCTCCATAAATGCGGCAATAGTAATTCTTGGACTGTCAGCGGCAGATGGAATAAGATACACTATGATTTTATCATTATGTTCGTTTTGTTTAGGAACAAGATGGCGCAAATAGTCGTAGTGCATCTTGAACGGAGCCAAAGGTTTGCCTTCAGTATAACTATTCGACAAGAATGGCGCAATCTCGTCAAACGACACTTTGAGAAGTAATTCGTAATATGTCATATTAGATATTTTTTACATTGTCAGTTCTGCTGCAAAATATCCTCCAGTCGGCTGAAACATTCCACCTCCGTCTCATACGGAACAATCGTGAAGTGCGCATTGCCGTTCAGCATAGCCGAAAGATTAGCCTTGCTCTTGTTGTAGAAAACAAACACTGGGATGCCGTGTGCTTCGGCATAACCAAGTTCATAGCCAACGCCAAGCGATGGACACGTACATTCGGCTATCACCATGTCGCACTCTCGAAGCCATCCCGTATCCCGCTCGTATATATGAGTGTCGATGGCCTTCGTCTGAGCTTTAAGACTCATGTTTGACTTGCCTATATGCTCTGTCAGCACGACATTGGTTCTTTTCATGTAGTCTATCATTCTCTTATACAAGGCTGCATCGTCCCTGCCACCACGAATAGATCCGGCAAAATATATTTTCTTGTTCATAGTCACTGTTTTTTTTATTGTTACGACAAATTACATACTGTAAAATGCGAAATCTATCCGTAAGTCTTCTCCAAGCGTATTGTCTGCCTTCAAGCAAAATTGCGGTTTATTGACACTTCTGGACAACAAACGTTGCAAGGTTTCAAGTTCTCGTGGCTTGAGAGGATGCTTTGGTGAGGTACTTATGCTTATTATACTATTGTGTTGGTTGAGGCCCTTCGCTAAATCATATTTCTCAATGAGTTCCTTTAAATAATCACATCTTCTGCCTGCATCAAATGCACAAGTATGCCAACGATCAATCCTGCACACATTGGAACGAAACAGCACGCTAAGTTGTTCTGGTGTTGGAGGTTCACTAAGGTTTGTGCCCCTTTCGTGCAAATCGTCAATGAACTCAGCAGTCTTGATAATCCGCTTTTTGTATTCCTCGTTAATCTCCCAACGCTTCCACATCCGGCGTTTACGTTTTTCACATCTCCAAAACTTTCTTTCTGACTTGGAATAACGACGATTGTTATGGGACTTCATTTCACGCCTTATCTTATTACGAAACGAACGTATATTCATCATCTCTTTTCTCGACGGAATGAATTTGCCATACTTCTCTCTACAAAGTCTGAATACTTTAGCCTCATCGTAACACGACAAGTGCAGACGCCTACCTAAGCTTTCCCAATCATGAGGAAGAAAGGCATAAAAGGATGTTTCCCATATACAGCATGCGGCAATCTCTGCTAAGGAGATGTCTGCTATATTTGGCACTACCACTTTTTGGCCTATAATGGCTTCTGTTTTTGCTATACGTGAATTATCAAAGTCTTTAATGATAATTTCTCTACCAAGAGAGTCTTCCCAAGGGTTGCCATCCAAACATGCAGAAACTGTAATTCTTGATTCATCTGTGTCAGAACCAGTCTGAGGAACCATTTCTACATATATGTCATAGCCAGTCTCGCTTTTGGGTGACGGAACAAGATGACGCAAATAGTCATAGTGCATCTTGAACCAAGCCAAAGACCTTCCCTCTGCATAGCTTTTCGACAAGAATGGCGCAATCTCGTCAAACGATACCTTGTGTAATAATTCGTACAATGTCATATCTCCAGTTTTTATCGTTATTTGCCGGCAAAGATATTGGCGTGCTGACTCAATTATCAATACAGGTTAATTGTTTCTTATAAAAAACTCACAAA
>ERZ791628.370-NODE-370-length-18495-cov-3.07234_pt1 | contig 18495 bp, 27 predicted proteins | sample MGYA00510265_ERZ791628 | MGnify/ENA primary metagenome ERZ791628 (study PRJEB30046, sample SAMN00715184) | human gut metagenome | study: EMG produced TPA metagenomics assembly of the A metagenome-wide association study of gut microbiota in type 2... | reverse complement strand
TGCAAATTGTTCACGGTTAGTCATAACTAACTGACATGCAAACTGTTCATGGTTAGTCATAACTAACTATAACAAACACACGTTCGTCATCTATTCCAAAAATTCATTGTATTATTCCTCAAGAGTGTGCTACAATAAGAGTATGAAAGGAGAGGAAAAACAGCATGGCTAATATTTATGTTATAGGTTCTCTGACTCGTGATAAACAGATTGAAGATGTAGCCAATCATTATGCATCTTTAGGGAATAATGTAGAGTATGTCAAAAAGCGGCCAGAAACACTGTTTAAAAAATTAGTAGAAGAATGCTTTGACAAGATAGAAAAAGCTGATGAAGTGGTTGTTATTCCAAAGAATGACGGTTACATCGGTAAAGGTGCCACTTATGAAATTGCTTTTGCTAAACGTATTGGAACAAAAGTTACAATTTTAAACATTTAGAGGTGATTAAAGATGAAAATTAAGAAATGGATATCTGACCAATATCCCAACTTAGGGTTTCACTGTATTGCATCCCGTGACATACTTTATCTTACTAACGTAAAGAATCGTGATGAACAATATACCTATCCATTAGCAAACATACTTTCTATCGAATATGCGTTTGCTTATGATTGTCTAACAGCCGACGAGCGTATTGAAGCTGATGTTGCACCAATGGATTTGATATTGATTATCATTACAGTTAGGAAAGATAAACAGTTGTTCATAGCAAGAAATATGGAACTTACGTTCGATTATTATGGATTTGATAATGAGGAGGTATGAAAATGAATAAAAGTGGTATGTTTACGTTTTCAGAAGCAATTAGAAATTTGAAAAAGGGAAAGAAAGTCGCTCGAAAAGGATGGAACGGTAAAGGTATGTATTTGTTTCTTGTAGATGGAGAAAAATTAACATCTAGCCTTTCAGTGGGCAATTTAAAATGTACAACTTCTGTATGTATGAAAACAGCACAGAATACTATTACTGTAGGATGGAACGCTTCACAGGCAGATATGCTTGCAGATGATTGGACTATTCTGAAAGAAGTGTAGTAATGAATAACGTATTAGTTAAGCCTTTTAAATGTAGACTTTATTCTGAGTTAAGAAATATTAAGACATCTGAATGGACAAAGGACGAACTTTCAGCCTTTAGAAAGTTCAATCCAGATGGCAACATAGACCGATTTATTCGAGAATGGGAAACAATCTGTAACAAGCTAAATCCTACACGAAAGGGCATGAGATATGACTAGCAATTATTCACGCAATACTATTTACAGAAGTGAAAAATTGATAGTAAAAGAAGCCTACTGGAAAGACTCACTTCAAAGATATGAGTATTATTTTTACAAGATAGGTGAGCCGTATCCGGTTAAGAAAGTGTTTGTTTATACAGACGGAAAGGTAGTTGTTGAATGAGTTGTTATGGTTATGTAACTGATATGTTTAGGAAATCGTTAAAGAGTGCAAGAACATCAGCTGATATTAAGGTAGCATTAAACTTTTATTTTGAAGCATGTGACGATTTAAAGATTCCGATTGAGACGCAGTGGTATTGTATTGGTATTATCTTTGACAGATTTAGAAAAGGAGAATTATAATGAAAAAGCGCGATTACAGTAAATTACATAAGAAAATGATGTCTGAAATTGATGATGTTAATAGATGGTGGAATGACAAATTTACAGTGCCAGCACAAAGATGTTTCTTTTTTGGATATATCTATTCTATGTTAAGAATGTTAGAGTTTAGCGAATGGTGTTATATGGAAGATGAAGAAGCACGGTCACTGTTTGATTTTGAAGCAAAGCAAGAGTATTATAACAGGTTAGTAAAGACACAAATTGATAATGAATATAGCAAATATAAAGTATTAGGTAAAGCAGACATTGAGCGTTTATCAGATTACTTCTATAAAATGTACGTGAACTATGACGAAAAATGTGGTGCAGCCAAAATGTTGCAGGAACTTGGCTATATTACAGATACACAACATTTAGTTCTTACAGATAACTTTGAGCAACAGTGTTTCGAAAGAATACCTGTAGCAAAAAGTGTGTTTAAGTCAATATTACAGAGGTGATACAATGGATATATTAGATTTATTATTTAAAATTGTCAATTACCAGTATAGTTGCAGGCTTGGCTTTAATGGCAATAGGTATCATGTTAAACTATTTTGATATAACTGGTGCAGTAACAATAGTAGGATTATATGTTAATGTAATAGGTTTAGTGTTATTTGCAATAGTTTTTGTTATAATTATATGGGGGGAGTACTAGTGCGAAAAGGTGGATTCCGAAAGAAAATGAATCTGAACTTAACGCCAAAAGATTTTTCAAAACTATCTTTGCGTGAAGCAAATGAGATTATAGACAGACTGGCAAAACGTTATAATCAGCGTGTCAAAGAGTTTTACAAGTTTAATCCCTATGCTTCATTAAAGATTTACGAATATAACAAAGCAGAGGTTGGTAAACCTGTTTTTTCAAGAAGTAAAGCAAAGACTATTAATGAAGCACGTTCAAGATATGCTCAACTACAGGGCTTTGGTCAATCTAAATATTCATCAATAAGAGCATATAAATCAGCCCAGCGAAAAGCAGTAGAGACTTTAGCTGAAAACACAGGACTTGCGGTATTGGATGAAAAAGACAAGAGTGAACTTGCAGGTTTTTTTGAGTATATTTATGATTCACTAAAGATGAATCAGAGTGAATATAACTATAAAGAACTTGCAGAATTCTTTTCTGTCTATAAACTCACAGCAGATGAACAGAAAGACCGAAAAAGGACAGTGCAGGACATGTGGCGTGAGTTCAAGAGCGGTGACGAAACAATGGCAGAGTTCTTAGCAAATCAAAAGCTCGCTTTGAAAAGTTCTGGGGCATTAGCAAAAGGTGACAGCAGAACGTTTTCACAGATTATCAGAGATTCTTTTAAAGAATGAGGTATAAGTTATGCAAGAGGTCATATATAAAGGAAAAACAATAAAAATATATGATTTAGAGGACTGTAAAAAGTCCTCTATTCTTGCTGATATTAGAGCTAATATTGATTATAAGAAAGATATAGAGGTACAGAAGCATAGAAAGTATTCAGACGAATATTTCTATTCTTATCCCAGTTCGTTTGATACAGAGACTACAACACTATTAGAGCATACAAGGTGGAATCTGTCTGACGAACCTATAGGCTTTACCTACCTTTATCAGTTCAACTTGCTTGGTACAGTATTTATGTTTCGACTAGAAACTGAGGTCAAAGAGTTTTTTCAGCTAGTCCGACACATATTTGAAACTGATAAATATAGATTAGTCTTTTATGTTCATAACCTATCTTATGAATGGCAGTTCATAAAAGACTGGATAGATGTCGTACCAGATACTGTTTTTGCTACAGAAAAGCGTAAAATTATATCATTCCGAACTGAATCAAATATAGAATTTCGATGCTCATACAGGTTAACAAACATGAACCTTGAAAAGTTCACACAAGACTACAGTACATTTTACGTCAAAGAAAAAGAAATAATGGACTATGACCTTTATCGTGACCCATTTACTGAATTAGATGATAATACTATTCTCTATTCAGTTCTTGACGTATTAGCTCTTTCAGACGGATTGCAGGGATTTATGAAAGCTAATAATTTTAGCATCAAAGATAACAGACCTACATCAACATCGATTGTGCGTCATGCTGTAAGAGACGTAATGTTAAGTAAACATAACAGGAAGTTCACAAAAGATGTTATTAGGCGTACAGCTCTTGATACAAAACTGTATGAGATATTCTTAGACTTAAAAGCTGGTGGCAATACACATGCGAACAGAGAATATGTAGGTCTTAAATTGAAAAATCTTGGTCATGGTGATTTTACCTCAAGTTATCCGTATCAGATGGTGTGTAATAACACATATCCTATGTTTACTTTTCAGCCTATTAGTTTTATGAAAAACGGTGTGTTTGATTTTAAGCTTTATAAAGAAATAGCCAACACTTATGTTATTATTAGTAGGTTTAAGATTCTTAACCCTCGTTTGATTAAGGATAAGTATGTTCCAATACCCTATCTTTCATTATCAAGATGCTTTAAGCAATTTGGTGCGTGCACTGATTTGGGGTATGATAATGGCCGTATAACAAATTTCAAAGGTATTATTGATGTTGCTTTTTATGATGTTGAGTTTATAAACTGCTTCATAACTCAATATGATTTTGATGCTATTGAAAGTTATGATACGTTTATTTCAATGAAAGGTTTTCTTCCTAAGTCGTTGCGTGAGTCTGTATATAATTATTATGAAAAGAAAACTGAATTGAAAGGTGTTGTGGGTGCTGAATATGAATATATGAAATCAAAGAATTGTGTAAACGGTATTTTTGGCATGGCCTATACCGACCCTGTTCGTGACATGATCGTTTTCAATCCTCAAACAGGACTACTTGAAGAACAGATAACAAAAACAACAATACAAGAACAGTTGGAAGAATATTATTCAAAAAGAACAACATTTCTTGCTTACCAGTGGGGCAGTTATACAGCTATGCTGGGCCGTGTTGCTCTACAATCTATGATAGATTTGTTTGACCCTCATGATGTTGTTTATTGTGACACTGATTCTTGTTTTTTCTTACATCCAGAAAGATATGCAGAAGCAATTAAAGAGTATAATAAAGCACTTCTGTTAGACTATCAGCCTAGTGATAAAGATTATGTTAAGAATTATGCTGTTACAAAGAAAGGTGCTGAAAAGTATCTAGGTATTATTGACATGGAAGATAACGCTGACATTTTTGTTACGTTAGGAGCAAAGAAATACTGCCAGCAGATTGGTGATACTTTTGAAATAACAATAGCTGGTGTGCCAAAAAAGACAGGTTCAAAAATAATGGGTACACCAGATAATTTCCGTACAGGATTTTTGTTCGGTGAAGAAACAGGCAAAAAGCGACTTGTTTATAACGATTGTGAAAGTGTCAAAAGAGTTACGACACAGCAAGGCAGTTTTAACATTTATAGCAATGTTGCAATGCTAAAGACAACTTATCAGTTAGATATCACAGATAGATTTGAGAAAGTAGTTGAGTATGTACAAGGAAAGTATGTAGAAGATTATGAAACTATTTAAATTGTTGACATAACAATAACTATGTGATATTATAATAGTGTAGTAAATATCCAAGACAATTTGAAAGGTGGACAAATATGAAAGTATTAAAAACAAATATTAATTCAAAAGTAGAACAATTTAAAGCAGTTAAAAATTCACATCCTGTAAAAGATTTGCCAGACGGCTTCGAACTTACATATAATTTCATCAATTACATTGATGAAAAACAGGACGGCAAGGAAGTAGAGATTTTAGCCGTACAGGGTTCAGATGAAGAATACTATGGTACTAACAGTACAACATTTATTCATGATTATCTTGAAATCATTGATATGTTTGCTGATTGTGAAGAAAACTTCACAATCGTTAAGGACAGCAACGTATCAAAAGCAGGACGCCAGTTCGTCTATGCAAGATTGGCATAAAGCCCATTGTTTTCTCCTTTTAATATATGACGGAAGAGCCACTCATTATTGGGTGGTTCTTCTATTTTAGAAAGGTGGTATTATGAGTTTATACGATAAAGACGGATGGTTAAATTTTAATTATATATTAGGCTTTAAACCTACATTTATTATTATGGTTGGTGCAAGACAGGTTGGTAAAACCTATGGTGTATTCAAGCGCTGTATTGAGGAAAAGTGGACACCTATGCTTGTTAGGCGTACGCAGGACGAAATAGATTTGTGTTCTATTGAGAAATACAATCCCTTTGCACAGTTAAATAAAGATTTGGGAGAAGATATTCATATAGTGAAAGAACGGAACGCTTCAAGAATAGTCCGCATAGTTGGATGGACTGAGGAAGAAAAACCAGTTTATGAAGATATTGGAATAGCAGTTTCATTAAAGGCCGTAAGCAAATACCGTGGTTTTGGCGGTGGTACAATCACAGATATTATCTATGATGAGTTTATTCCGGAGAATCACGTTAACCGAATTAAAAATGAGGGTGATGCTGTTACAAATATGTATGTCACCGTCAGCGGAAACAGAGAAGTATTAGGTCAGCCACCACTCCGTATGTGGATGATGGCAAACTCAAATAACATTTATAATGCTGTTCTTGATACATTTAATTTAGTCGATGTTTATGACGAAATGCAAAGAAAAGGGCAGGAAGTTAGGTTTCTAGAAGATAGAGGAATACTTCTACTTAATATTATGAAATCACCTATTTCAGAAATGAGAAAGAAAACAGCATTATTTAAGGCTATCGGTAATGAGTCTGAGTTTGCAAAGATGGCAAATAGTAATGAGTTCTCATATAATGACGGTGCACACATTATGAGAAAGTATGGTAATCCTAAGGATTTAATAGCTGTCTGCCAGTTTGGCAAAATCTATATCTATTTATCGAAATCAAGATCGAACTTTATGTATGTAAGTTTGCATAAATACTGTGAGTTCGAAGAGTATTATGACGGAAACAAAGACAGTAAAAAGGCTTTCAAAATGAAGTATTCTATATATGGTGAATGGGATGCCCTAGGATATATCTACTATGAAACGTATTCATGTAAATACAGATTTCTAAATGCCATAGATAAACTAGGATTATTAACTTAAATGAGGTGTGTATATGTGTAAGAGTAAATATAATGAGATTGATGCTATTCAAGAACCGATAAAAATTAAAGTAGATAAGTTATGTATTGTAGCAGATATAACTAATCAGAAGAAGCCTTATTATTTATTACTATATCGTGAGATAGGTTCGAATGAAGAGCACTTAGGATATGGAAGTTATAATTTGACTTATGTTTTAATATGGAAAGAGCAATATTTTGAAATTGTAAATAATTCATAGATACTTGACAAAATTTCATAATTAAATTATAATAACAATAGAGCTAGTTGTTTGCATCAATCTGAAAGGCTGGAAAACGCCGATGCAGGATATCAGAGTCCACCTAAAACAATTGGCTCTATTTTAAATTTTAGAAAGGATTGACCTCTGTTATAAGTTATTATTCATTCTATGATACAACAAGACGGTGGACTCAGAAAGGAAGCTTATGGATATTAACGCTTTGATGCAGGCTGTTGGAACAGTTGGTTTCCCTATTGTATGTGCTGTTTGTATGGGATGGTATATCAAATATTCCACAGATAGAAACAGGGAAGATATCTCTAAACTGAATGAACAGCACAAAAATGAAATGTCTGAAGTCACACAGGCATTGAACAACAACACACTTGTTATTCAGCATTTATGTGATATACTGAGTAAGGATGGTGACAAGAGTGAAAACAGTTAAAAGAGGTTCTACAGGACAAGATGTTTACACACTGCAAGCTGTTTTAAGATCAATTGGTATTTTGGGTAAGAATGGTAAACCGCTTGCTATTGACGGACACTGTGGCGATAACCTTGTTTATGCTATCAACCAGTTTCAGAAAATCCAGAACGCCTACGGAAATACAGCTGTAGGCAGGCAAGATTCTTCATGTGGTTCTAAAATGTGGGCTTGTCTTTTAGGTGGTGATTGTTAATGGCTTTTACACCCAGACTGAATACAGATGGCATGAGGGGTAGTAAATATTACTATTCTGATAACATTTTTTATCAGAGCAACCTTGGCCCGCAGCAGACGGGAGGTAATTGTACCTGGTATGCATGGGGCAGATTCTATGAGATTAATGGTGTCTATCCGTCTGGTCTTTCCACCAGTAACGCCACAAACTGGTACAGTCGTACAAGAGGTTATGCAAAAGGAAAAGAGCCAAAGTTAGGAGCTATTGCGTGCTATGGATACAATAACGGTGGTGCAGGACATGTTGCAGTTGTTGAACAGATAACGAGTGACGGTATTGTTACAAGTAACAGCGGATGGAGTTCTGGCAAATATTTCTGGACTGAAAAGTGTAAGAAAAGCAATGGTTATGTGCCATCATGGATGAATGGTTATTTACAGGGCTTTATCTATCCTAACGTTGACACAGGCACTCCCAGTTTTCCCAGCGACTTGCACTGGCAGTCAATCACAGGGTATGGGCAAGACTATATCAATGAGAAGTCTACCAACAATGCGTATTGTGTAGCAAATGCTCTTCTTCCTTTAGGATGGAGTATCAATGCTATCTGTGCAATGCTTGGCAACATGACCATCGAATCATTTATCAGTGCAGACCTTTATGAACAGGGTGTAGCGGTAGATGAAAGAGGTTATGGACTTGTCCAGTGGACACCCGCAGTTGATACCATTATTCCTTACTTAAATCAGAATTGTCCTAACTGGCAAACTGATTTGGATGCAAACGGTAACTGCCAGTGTCAGAGGTTAAATGACGAAAGAAACAATAACCCGACAGAATGGTATCCTAATTTTTCATCTGTTCCGCAGGAATATAGAAGATATCAGACAATGGATGCTTTCGCAACTGCCACAGATGATGTCGGATACATGGCAAAGTGTTTTGTCTATTGTTACGAGCGTCCGGCAGACCCTTCAGCAACATTGGAAGATCGAGCAAAGTATGCACAGTATTATTTTACTTTGTTACAGGGCTACAGCCCGTCACTACCGACAGGTAAAGGAATTAGAACAAGGATGCCTATATGGATGTATCCTTGTTTAAGACGTTAGTTATAAGAAAGAGGTGGACTCAATGTTACAGGCTACAAGAGATGCTATCACTCAGTTTTTAGGTGATAGAACAGATGATGAAGCGATCGCTTTGTTAGAAACGATTGATAATGAAGGTGTTGACGAAGAAAACTGGAAACAGAAGTATGAAGACAACGACGCTGAATGGCGTAAGAAGTATACTGAACGCTTCAAAGAGGGCAAGGGAGTTGTATCACCAACACCAGAACCAAAAACAGAAGAACCTATTGACGAAGATGAAAGACTGGAAAGTCTTAATCTCAATGATTTATTATACGGAAGTGAGGGTAAATAATGCCAACAAAACCGAGAATTGCAACAAATACGAATATTAGTGCTGATATTATAAACGCTGTAAAAAATTCAGCTTCAACTTACTACAAAGACTATGTTCCGTATGTAACAGCAGATGCTGAATCTCTTAGAGGAATTGGGGCTATCATCATGAATAACCCAGCTCTTGAAAACGAGTTTCTTTCCGCATTGGTTAACAGAATTGCATTTGCAAGAATTGCTAGCCGACTTTACACCAACCCACTTGCAACACTGAAAAAAGGTGTGATTGATGTTGGCGAAACAGTAGAGGATATTTTTGTTAATATTGCAAAAGTATACCAGTACGGCGAGATTGCAGGAACTGGTGCTGATACCGCTACTAATCTGTTTAAGAAATATGAACCAGATGTTAGATCAGCGTTTTATATCATGAATTCACAGCTGGTTTATCCAGTGACAGTTAACAGAGCTATGCTTAAATCAGCTTTCAAGTCGTGGTCTGGCATGGATGAGTTAATCAGCGGTATTATTCAGTCTGTTTATACAGCGGCGGCTTATGATGAGTTTAACGTTACAAAGTATCTCATCGGACAGCACATCTTAAATGGTAAACTTGCTTACTACAGATTTGATGATACAAGTGCTGATAAATATAAGCTTTGCGCTACTCAGATGCGAAAAGTATCCAACGACTTCCAGTTTATGAGTACAGATTATAACATTGCGGGTGTAAAAGCATTTACCGATTCTGATAAGAAGGTTATCTTAATCAATACAGATTATGATGCTAACATCGATACCAATGTATTAGCATCAGCGTTCCAGTTACCTTACGCCGATTATCTCAACAGACGTATTCTAATTGATGGTCTTGGTCATCTTGATATTACAAGACTTAACAAAATCTTTGCGAATGATCCTACATATGAAGAACCAAGTGCAGATGATATGACATTCCTCGATAAAGTAGCAGGCGTTATCATTGACGAAGATTTTGTTCAGATTTATGATAACGTATTTGAAATGCGTGATATGCCAGTTGCAAATACACTTGACCACAACTATTTCTTGCATATGTGGCAGACTTATGCTGTAAGCCCGTTCGCAAATGCAGTTGCAGTTATTCCGAATAATTTAGTTGCAGTACAGACAGCAGAAAATACTACTATTGGAAATTTGCCTAACAATTCAAACATTATTAAAATTCTTTCAGGCGGTGCTAATCCGGCTGTTGGAACTAATATTACTTACATGTTCACAGCAGATGTTAATACAGTAAAGGGTGCTTGTCGTGATTTAATATGGAGCTTAAAATCAGACGATACAAATACAGCTGTACTTTATCCTAACGGTTATCTCTTTTTTAAAACTATTGATAAAACATCTAATTATTTTGGTACAGTTAAAGCAACAGCAAAAGTCCGTGGTACAAATATAACAAAAGAATTTACAGCAAGAGCAGGAGAATATTCAGCATAGGAGTTATTATGTCTTACATCATTCCAGATTCAATTATTTACATTTTATCTGGTGTTGAATGTGACCGTGACTACAATCATGTTAAATGGTTTAACAGTAGGGCTGAACAACAGTCCTACATGTTAGACCATAGAATCAAAACATATGACAATTGTTACTATGTTCGTGACGGAATTGTCAATATTGATGCATGGGCAGATGATATCTATTCAGCAAATTATATGATGTTTCAGAACAGTGCTTTCAGTGATAAGTGGTTTTATGCATTTATCACTGAAGTGCGTTATGAAAACAACCGAACGGCAGAAGTCCACTACACTATTGATTTATGGCAGACGTGGTGGATGGACTGTAAGGTCGGTGAATGTTTTGTTGAAAGAGAACATGTGCTAGATGATACAGTCGGGTTGCATACTATACCGGAGGGTTTAGAGTATGGTGAGTTAGTAGTAAGTGAAGAATCGCTACTTACTGATTTTTCATATAATGTTGTTTATGGCTGTGAAATTGTCATAAGTGAAGCACAGCTACAGCCTATTGAGAACCAGCCTACATGGTATGATAAGCCAGTGCTAGGTAAAGTTTTTCAAGGTTCAAAGATTGGTTTTACAAAAGACCCAGACAAATTGTTAAAATTTCTAAATAGTCTTATTACGGCAGGTTACACAAATACTATCTTACAGGTATTCACAATCCCTAGAGATTTAAAACCTGTCAGTGAAAGTAGTGTAACTAGTAAAATAAAAGAGCTGCCAGAAATACCTAGTGTATTTGGCAGTTATAAGCCACATAACAATAAGCTTTATTGCTCGCCTTATTCTGATTATCTTGTATTCGCCCCGACAGGTGATAATATGGTATTACATCCAGAATTGTTCAGTAATACTCCTGCCGTATTCATTAGAGGAAACACAGGCACTCAGCCACAGGTTATCATCAGCCCTAGACAGTATAAAGGCACAAAAACAACAGACTATAGTAAGGGCTTTACTCTAAATTATGGCGAAAAAGGTTCTTTCATGTATGATGCATACCAAGCTGAGATAGCGTCTTATGGCTTTACCCAAATTACTGATAATTTACCGCAAGGCTCAACAGATTTAGGCTTAACTTTAGGTGCTTTAGCTAAATATAGCAGTCGTGTTGTAAGCAGTACAAGCAATGCTATAAGTGGCTACGTACAGGGTGGTGCAGGTGGTGCAATAACAAGTGCTGGTGCAGGAATTCTCGATTCATTAGCACAGTATTCAAAAGATACGCATGATACAAGCCGTCTTTCCGGTGCTAGTGGTGGCTCAATATTATGGTCAAACCAATTAAAGGACGCACGTTGCTACGTTAAGCAAATCCGTGAAGAATATGCAAGAACAATTGACCAGTTCTTTGACATGTACGGATATAAGGTTAACAGAGTGAAAAGACCACAGATGGATGGTAGACCGTCTTGGAATTACATTAAGTGTAAGAATGTTGCATTGACTGGTAAGATTCCCGTTGATGCTGAAATGCTTATTAAAAGTGTCATTGAAAATGGCGTTACATTCTGGAAAACAACATTCCATAACTATTCAGCGAATAATAAAATATAGTGAGGTGATAGAGTGAGTAGGCAAAAGAGACGATTCTTTCAGAAGATTTACAAAGAGGGAGTCGAGTATAACAAGTGGCTTTTTAAGTTTGCAAATAATGCTATCGCTTCATACAGAGTTGAGGGACTACCAGTTGAAGTGGATGCAAGATGGTTAGCCCTCAAACTTTTTGAGCTTGGTTCAGTAGCCATTTTCTATGATGAAGATGCAGGAGAATATGCATGTATGCAATATTTAAGCATGGGCGTATTTGACTGCTATGGAAATCCCACAAGAATTACTGTATGGAATCCTTGGACAAATTATAATAAGGTACTTGAAAAAGGGCAGTTTGTTATCATTTGGGACAACTATTTGAGAATCAATAATTACAATTCCTTTATCGGTTTAGCGTACAGACTCAGTAGGTTGGATGGCACTATTGATGTTAACTGTACCGCACAGAAAACACCTGTAGTTGTTGCTTGTAACGAGAACTCACAGTTATCAATGAAAAACATGATTGCTAAAGTTGATGCTGATGAACCATATATACCAGTATCTAAAAAATTCAATACTGATGATATTCAAGCCATTCAATTAAATGCACCGTTTGTTGCCCTAGACTTACTAGAAGCACAGCAGAGATTATACAATCAGGGTAATTCAATGTTAGGTATAACAAGCGTTATTGCTCAGAAGAAAGAACGAATGATTACAAGTGAGGTAGAATCAAGCAATGCTGATGCCCTTGCAAACAGACGATCAAGAACAATGGCTAGAGACTATGCTACAGAACAGATTAAAGATACTTTCGGTATTGATGTTAAATGGTTCTTTGATGATGGTGACGAGCCTAACAAGGAAGTAGAAGGTGGAGACGACGTTTTTCAAGATTTGAAAGATGAATCTTTGGCAACATCTATGATTAAGAGGTTTTAAATATATGAGTAGCTATACAACGCAAATCAGATATATATGTGAATCGCTTGCTGGTTATGAACGCGGTAAAGGGTATATGTCTATTGATGAAGTCATTGACAAAAGCTGGGATAAGATATTTCCACCATCATTTGTGACATTTACACCAGAATACCGACCTGTTCTTGCAAAGAAAATATTGAAACATTATTACACACGGGAAATAGGCTCAGAAACATTTGGCTTATTTCAACTGAGACTTGATGCAAAGTTATCTGTTATCATGCCTTATTATAATAAGCTCTACAAAGCTTTTGATAAAGACTATGATATTCTTAGCGATACAGATGTAACTATTGACCACAACAGAAAAAGTAAAGGTGACAATAGTTCTAATTCAAGTGGCAATAGCAACAACGAATATAGTGGACAGGATATTAACAGACACAGCAACACACCACAAGGCGGTTTGGATGGTATCAAAAGTGACAGGTATTTGTCTAGTGCTGATATCTCAGATAGTGCGAATACAAATAAGAATACCAATGCACTTAAATCGAGCAGTAATTTTAATACCACAGAAGATTATGTACAGCATATCACAGGTAAACGAGGTGGTATGACTTATGCGTACATGGTTAATGAAGATGCTGAAAAACTAAAGAATATTGACCGTATGGTTATCAGTGAACTAAGTGATCTGTTTATGCAAGTATGGGACTGGGGGTGCTTTGATGGAGAAGAATAATTTTTATCCTATAGGCAACAGACCACTTGCACCAACCATTTATGATGAAAATATCACACCGCTTGAAAGTATGAATAAACTGACATTTAAAATCAACAAACTGATTGGTGACGATACAAATGTCAAAGAAGTAGTTGACAAGTTGCTGGATGTTTATGCTAGTCATATGAAGCTACAGGGTGGATATTGTGAAGAATTAAGGTGCATTGCTTTTGAAAATCCTATCAGTTGTGATTTGATTAAACCAGAATCACCTGTTTATACTCCTGTCAAAAATATTGAAGTAGGAGTAAGTAATGTTAAAGGGGATGTGACTTTTTATCAGTGGCAGTATAAAAATGATAATGGGTTGTTTGTTGACTTAGAAGCTGAGGGTTCTAATACAGCAAAGTGCAAAGTACCTGTAACATTTTATAATTCAGGTGATAAAAAAGAGTTCAGATGTAAGTTACAAAATGATAAGTATACTTATTATACAGAAGCTATTGTTATTGAATATGATAAACCAGAAGTGACAATAACACAAGAATATTATGGTCATGATGACTATGTTGACTTGTACGAAAACAATGGCTTATCTTATGCAGCAAGCTCTTTCCCTATGAGCAATCAAAAATGGCAGTTTAATCTTGGTGACGAATGGGTTGATAGTCAATACAATACTAAAAATATTTATCCATACTATTACATCGATAGAGGCACTAAGACTAATGGTATTAGTATTGGCACTAGCGAAGTAGGAACAAATAAAAGCGTACAGTGGCGTTTTACTTGCACAAATAATGTTGATAACACTACTGTTATATCAAATGTTATAGCTACTAGTGTCCATATAATTGATTTTGATTGTGGTTCAGCTACATTCAATGGAGTTACGAACAGCAACTGGGATAATACAGCTAATATGATTCATTGGTATTCATATTATGACATGTATAAGACAAATAAATTGGTTGACTTAGCTCTTTCAATAAATAAATCATTAAACAACTCTGTTATAACCAGTATGCAGTGGTTAAAAGCTAGTGTTTTTGGTAAGTTTAACAGTAAACCAGTACCAACTTCATTATTAACAGGTGCTACAGATAAAGATGAAAATATCACAACCGATATTGAACAGAGCGCATATATAGCAAACAATACACTTGCGTTCAGATTACAAGTTGTTGTTGGTAATATAGCATATTATTCTGATATTGTATGTGTTTATGCCCCATTAGCAAATATATATATTGCAAAATCACCTAGTACATCTATAAGAATAGGCGAAACTGTTGAACTCACAGCTAGTTTCAATAGTTTTGTTCCAGATAGTTATAATATTAATAATGTTATATGGCTAGTTTCATGCGATAAAATGAACTGGACAGTATATACAGTATATGGTGCAAGTCATAACATTATTACTATAAAGCTTTATGATGATAACGCTATTCACTCAGACGGCTATGGTGCAAATGGTGGAGATAAGATATATATTGCTTGTAAAATAGGTGATAAAATAAATAATACTACAATAATAGATGTTTATAGAAGTTAGTGAGGTGATAAGATGAAAAATGAGTTATATTTAATATGGCCTTTCAGTGCTGTTCTTCCTATCGTTTATAATGATGCTCTTTCATTACAGGATAATTTACAGTGCTTGTATGAAAAAGTCAACGAACTGATTGATAATGCTGATAATGTGCCAGACCTTGTGTATAAGCTCTTGCAAAGCTATATTAGTGACTTAATTGTCTCACTGACTTATGATGAAGATAAAAGAGCATTAATTGTCGACCAGTCTTTGATTATTTTAAGTGAACCTGAAAATATAACTGTAAATGAAGAAGCAAAAACAGTTGATTTGATGGCTTTCGTTGCGGGTGCTACCGCTTATCAGTGGCAGTATAGCACAGACAGTGGTACAACTTGGTTTGACTGTACAGAAAAGGGGGCTAAAACTTACAAGTTAAGTTTGGTAGCAACAACAGATAGAAACGGTTACATGTACAGGCTAAGAGTTAATAACAGGATGCGTGTAGATTATACAATCACTGTAACAGTGAAAGTTGAGGTGGCATAATGGCTGATAGAAAAGAATTTGATTTTGTGCGTATTGGTGGAACTGATGTTTATGTGCCACAGTATGATGATAGCAGTATTAAAAAGAGTATTGCCGATGAAACAACTGCTAGAACAGAAGCAGACACGGCACTTCAAAAAGCTATTGACAAGGAAAAGGAAGATAGACAGTATACAGACAGTAGTTTAAAGACATCGATTACTAATGAAGTAAGTAACAGAAAGACAGCTGACACAAATTTACAGAAGAATATTGATGACAACGGTACTCTGTTATCAGCTCTGAGACAGGAATTTAACAGCACTAGAGTTAATAAAAAAGTCGTACTCATTGGTGATAGTTATGACGAGGGCTATACACCAGACGGCAATGTGCAGGGATGGGGCGAGAAACTCATATCAAGTATGCCTTACTGTACATTTGTTAACAAATACTCTGGCGGTTCTGGTTTTTCCCATGTTTCAGCAAGCACAGGCAAGAAATTTATTGATTTGCTAAATGAAGCAGGTACTTCAATGAGTGAAGCCGACAGAAATAATGTTTCTCTGGTTCTTGTTGCAGGCGGTATGAATGATCGTGACCAGACAAAAGCTGATTTAATCAACGCAACAAATGCTTTTGCAAGCAGATGTAGGAAATTATATCCTTATGCTGATTGCACATTTGCTTTCATTGGCTGGTCTAGTCAGTCATCAGTGAGAAATCAGTTAAGAACACTTTGTTCTAATTTAAGAAGTTGCCGTGCATCTGGAATGAAAATTATCACCAGTACAGCATTTACATTACATGACTACAGCTATTTCTCATCTGACGATATCCATCCTAATGCCTCTGGACAGGATGCACTTGCACAAACTCTGAGTGGCGTTGTGCTTGGCTCTGAGCCAAACATTACAATTGAATACAGCCTGTATAACTTTAGTCCCTCTGAAATGGATAGCACAGTTGACAGTACGAATAATGAAATCAAGAACTATCTTTCTAGGAGAAGTACATTCTCTGACGGTGCAGTCAACGTCATGCTGAATGGTCGGTTTCGTCTCGCTATTTCCAATGTGCCTGTTACTATTGCTTCTTACCCGAAAACTCTTAAAGTTGGTGAGGGCTGGACTACACCACCGCTTACAGACTTTGCTTGTACGCTCTTCGGCAGGGATAAAGAGAATAATTATTTCACCATCAACGGATTTGTCCGGTTCGCAGAAGATTGGAAGATACAGGTCTACCACAAAGAAGTAGACAGCTCTGCTACGAGTAAGTTTAAAACAATTGACTGTACCTCTACTAATGCTTACTGTAATATTCAGATGCCTATGAGCATGTGTTCTGCCTTTGACTTATAGGCCTCTGAGGCTCTAAGAAGCCTCTGAAGCCCTCTGGCGTATTTTAACGATAAATTAACCCACCCCTATATTTTGAATAAGGATACAGGCTGTCGGACGCATAGAATTATGTGCCATGATAGAACTGTATCTTTATTTTTATTTTGAGCGGTTTAGTGATTTACCATGTTAACACTTTACTTCGCTAAAGTATCCACTGTCCTATATGAGTAGTACACTGTGGTTTACCATGTTAACACTTTACTTCGTTAAAGTATCCTGTAAATACATTAAAAGGGTGATTGCTCACCCTTTTCACTATCGAATAAGAATTAACGTCCCGTCACGTTGCGGGACAAATTCGGAAAGATATATCTTTTCATTCTTATATCTAAAATATAACCTTCCATAAGTACCATACACTTTTCTAACCTTAGAAGTAAGTTGGTTGTTAACACTAAAAACAACCAAACTAGGTTTTGTGTCGATTAATTCTAATTTCATGTTCTACCACCTAATATTCCTGTATATCGTCATCGTCTTTACTTCCTTTAAATAGTGACGATATGATCGTTATGCCCCATACAACGGCCAATATAAGCCATATAATAGCTATATTGGAATCAGATACACACACGCCCGCAATAAATAAGGCTTCCATTGCAGTGCCCAGCGTGTAAAGCATAGCAATAGCCCATTCCTTATTAGTCATAGTGTTCCCTCAGTGCGTAAAATTTCACTAAGGTAAATAACATGATTGAAAAACTTAAAGCAATATTGACCGCGTCTAACATATAATTGACGAAAGTACTTTTTACCTTGCCAGCAAAGTGCTATTGCTTCGGTACCTTTTTTATATTCCCATTCATTAGCTACCTCAAAAGGTAGTATATAAAGACATCCATCGCCGGCTACTGGATAGTAGCCGACAACCTTAATTTCTCCTGTTAATCTTCTTTTCATATTAAATCCTCCTCCATTGTTATTGAGCGTCTTATACGCTCATTTAATTTAATATATTCATTTTCACTTACAACACCAGACCAGTACATACTAGTTGCCATACCTTGTGCACACCCTCTATAAAAAGAAGCTGTTTCATAACGTTCATGTCTTTGAGCGTTACGACAGTTTATTATATCTTCATCAAACTGCCGTAAAAAGTATTCTTTATTTACCTTTATCATTGTTCTACCTCCTTTTCTTTACATCTATAGTATAACATAGCTTATCACTTTTTTCCAATATATCCAAGTCATAGATGTATGAACTCAATTCATACTTTAATACTTTACTTCGCTAAAGTAATAGATGCTCAGCTTCACACTTTAACACTTTACTTCACTAAAGTAATAGATGCTTAACCTTTCATTATAACATATATGCCACCAAAAGTCA